>Ga0114922_10007068_pt1 | contig 10276 bp, 6 predicted proteins | sample AartaG_FD_100975 | JGI IMG/M metagenome (GOLD analysis project Ga0114922, IMG submission 100975) | Deep subsurface microbial communities from Aarhus Bay to uncover new lineages of life (NeLLi) - Aarhus_00045 metaG | ecosystem: Environmental > Aquatic > Marine > Oceanic > Sediment | place: Aarhus...
AGATGAAGGGGCTCGTCAGGAAGGCCCTCGAATCAGGGAAGAACAAGAAGGACTCCGACGACCCCGCAGTCGCCCCCCTGATCGAGGCCGTGCAGGGTGAGATCCCGACGTTTCTGTCCTGCACGCGGGCGGCCGATACGGTGCATCTGCTCGAGCTGATCAAGGATTATGACAAGATCAAGCCGGTGCTGGTCGCCGGCTTCGAGAACTACCGTATCGCCGACCGCCTTGCGAAACGCAAGCATCCGGTCGTCCTTGCCGCCTCGATCGAGTTCGAGGAATTCACCCGCAATCGACTCAACGTGCCGGATATGCTCAGCGAGGCCGACGTCAAGATCGTCTGCATGCCCGCATCGGCGGGCATCGAGGGTCACGAGGACTTCCGGCGGCAGATGGGGGAATTGGTCAAGTATGGTCTCAGCCGGAAGGTGGCCAGGAGAGCCATGACCCTCCATCCGGCCGAGGCCCTCGGCGTCGATTATCGCGTCGGAAGCCTCGAGAAAGGCAAGGACGCCAATCTGCTGATCCTCGACGGCGACGTGCTCGATGTGACGACCGTCATCCATAAGATCATGATCGAGGGCAAAATCGTGTACGAGAATCCAGGGGGGAAGACCCAATGAGGATAGAAGACCGCAGCGGGGCAATTCGCATGACTCGTCACATGAGGTTGAGCGTCTGGAAATGGCCCATGTTCCTGGTGGCGATTGCATTGGGCGTATGCACTGCTCAGACGTTATCCGCGAAGGAGGAAATCACCGCCATCAAGGGCGGCGACCTCTACACGATCACAAGCGGCATCATCAAGAACGGCACGATCCTCATCAAGGATGGGAAAATATGGAAGCTCGGGCAGAATCTGGATGTACCCAAGGGTGCGAACGTTGTTGATGCCGGCGGCAAAGTCGTGATGCCGGGTCTCGTAGCAGCGTCAACGATGTACATGCCGGCGGCCGGCTTTGCCCCGGACAAGATCGCCGACTCGCTCGACCCGTTCAACTACAGTATCTCACTGGCCTTGGCCTCCGGCGTCACCTCCATCTTTCTCAGTGGGCGCGGTCCCTCCGGCCGGGAGCCGATTGGAGGAACGAACGCCGTGATCAAACCCACATACGGCGACCTCGACGGCATGGTCGTGGCCGAGCCCGTGGCGGAGAATGCGAACATTGGGAGCGGCCGATGGATGCAGAGGACCGACTTCGTTCTGAAGATGCGCGAGGCAAGGGACTATCTGCGTCGGCTCGCCGACCATGAAAAGGCCAAGGAGAAGAACGAGAAAGCCGAAGCTCCCAAGAAGCCTTCCGGCATCGACCCTTACCTTCGTCTGCTTCGACGCGAGACGCCCGCGCGGGTGACGGCGATGACCGCGAGCGATATTCTCAAGGCGTTGGAGCTTGTGGATGAATTCCCGTTCCGGCTCATTATCGAGGATGCGACGGAGGCCTGGACCGTCGCTGAGGAGATTGCGGCAAGGGACGTGGCCCTGATCGTTACCCCGCGTGCGAAGCAGCGACCGAATGAATGGATTTCGCACCCTTCCGGCTCGAACGTGGAGAATGCCGCCATATTGAAGAAGGCCGGGGTCAAATTCGCGATCATCCCCGCAACACCGTACTTCGCGTTGTGGGGCATCGCGGGGCGTGACCTGATGACCTTGCCCATGGAGGCGGCCTTTGCCGTCAGCGGCGGGCTGGATGAGCAAACCGCTCTGGAGGCCATCACGATCACGGCCGCGGAGATTCTCGGCTTCGACGACCGCGTTGGGAGTCTCCAGGAGGGCAAAGATGCCGACATCATCGTGCTGGACGGGCATCCCTTCCATTACAACACATTCGTCGAGCTGACCTTTGTCAACGGCAAGCTCATGTACGACAAGAGCAAATCCACGTACTTCTCGCACATCAGAAACTACGATGGCAAAGTGAACGAGCCGTCTCTTGACGCGGTGCCCGAGGATTCGCCGTTGAGGCCGGATATGATGGCGCAAGAGCCGCTCTGATGATCTCCGGCACGGATGAAGCGGACAGTCCTACTCGATGCCGTACTGTTTGAGTTTGCGGTACAGGGTCGTGCGGCTGATGCCGAGGGACTCCGCGGTCTTCTCGCGATTGCCGTTTGTCCTTTGAAGCGCCTCGTGAATCGCCTCTCTCTCCGCTTTTTCGATGGCTTCCGCGATGTGTTCTCCCAGTGCGGAGGGTTTGGGCGAAGTCGGCTCCCCGAGTGGTCTGGCCGTACCTTTGTGGATACGCTCCGGCAGAGTCTCCGGATCGAGAGTCGCATTCGCGGAGATCGTCATGGCACTGTAGATGCAGTTCTTCAGTTCCCGCACGTTGCCGGGCCACTCGTAACGCGTCAACAGTTCCATGGTCTGCGCCGGAATGACGGGATGATCGATTCCGAGCGACGCCGTGTACTTGTCCACAAAATGGTCCACAAGCAGCGGGATGTCTTCCTTCCGCTCGCGCAGCGGACAGACCGTCAGGCTCAGAACGTGCAGCCGCCAGAACAAGTCCTCGCGGAACTTGCCTTCGGCCATCGAGGCCGCCAGGTCCCGGTTCGTCGCCGCGATGACGCGGACGTCCACTTTGACGGGCTCATTGCCGCCGATCCGGCAGAAGATCCCCTCTTCGATCACCCGCAACAGCTTGACCTGCGCTTCGAGCGTCAGTTCTCCGACCTCATCGAGAAACAGCGTGCCCCCATCGGCTTCCTCGAATTTGCCTCTTCTGAGCTTCGTGGCGCCGGTGAAGGATCCTGCCTCATGGCCGAAGAACTCGCTTTCGATCAGGCTGGCGGGAATGGCCCCGCAGTTGACGACGACGAACGGTCCCGCCTTGCGCCGGCCGGCCTGGTGGATGGCCCGTACAATGAGCTCCTTGCCCGTCCCGCTCTCCCCGTACACCAGCACGGTCCCGTCCGTCGCGGCGAATTTGCGCATCAGCGCGAACGTCGATTTCATTCGGTCCGAGGTGCCGATGATGCTGTCAAACGCGTACGCTTGCTCGAGCTGGCTCTCCAGTTCTTTGACCCGTCGTCTGAGCGCCACGAGCTCGACGGCCCGCGCGAGCAGGGCGAGCAGCTCATCGTTGTCAAAGGGTTTCTCGATGTAATCGAACGCCCCTTTCTTCATCGCGTCCACCGCCGAACGGACCTCTCCATGCGCGGTCATGATGATGGTCTTGCAGTCCGCCCCGAATTGCTTGTCCAGTTCCTCCAGGACCTTCAATCCATCGATGCCCGGCATCTTCAGGTCCATCAGCACGACCTCCGGCAGGAATCTTGGATACACGTCCAGGCACGATTCCCCCGAGGGGCTCACCTCGACCGCGTACCCGTGTTTCGCCAGCAGCACCGAGAGAATGGACCGAATCCCGGCTTCGTCGTCGACGACAAGGACTTTCGACTTCCTCATAGTGTGTACCTCTTGCTGTCGGCTTATTCCGACAGGAGAAGGATCTTCACGCTCGTCCCGCCTGCTTCGGCGCGCTCGATCCAGATCTCTCCGTCGTATCGTCTCACGATACTGCGGCAGATCGGCAGCCCGAGCCCGGTGCCCCCGGCCTTGGTCGTGAAGAACGGATCAAACACTTTCTCACGCAGTGCCTCCGGGACACCCGGGCCCTGATCGGAAACGTCGAGGAGAACTCTATCTTTGGCCGAGCCTCCGGATCGCACGGCCTGATCCAGGCACCTCGCCTGGATGCGGAGGATGCCGCCGTCGGGCATGGCCTGCAAACCATTCATCAGGATATTGAGCAGCACCTGCCGCAGCTCGCCCGGGTCAACGAACAGCTTCGGCAACTCCTCGGCGCAAGCCACCTCGAGCTGAACGTTCTGGCTTCGGGCCCGCGCGCCGATGAACGCGACACACTTCTCGATTTCCTGGATCAGTTCGACCGCCACCGGCCGGCTCTCTCCCGGCCGGGCCAGCGACAGGAGGTTGCCCACAATCCCATTGAGCCGATCCACTTCATCAAGAATGGTCTTCCCGAGTTTCCGCCGCTCGGAGTCGTCCCCGAACTCCTCGGCCAGGAACTGCACGGTGCTGCGAATGGCCGCCAGCGGATTGCGCAGCTCATGGGCGATGCCCGCGGCGAACTGTCCCATGGTGGCCAGTTGCTCGGCCCGGTACATCCGCTCGTTCTGGCGCAGACGTTCCTTGAACAGCAGGGCGTTCTCGAACGCCAGTCCCGCCTGTTTGCTGAGCACCTGCAGATTCCCGAGCTGCGCCCGGGTCACCGGCCCCTGCTCGAGACGCAGAAACACCAGGCCGATCAGGCGGTCCATCGAGATCAGAGGGAAAGCCAGCCGTATCCCGTGATCCAGGAAGGCTTGCAACTCTTCCCGAAGGTATTGTGTCACCGGATTGCTCTGGTGAAACAGCAGGATTTCCCGGTTGACGCGAAACCAGTTTGCCGTCCGGCTGTCCGCCGGAATATCGGGGAGATCGCCCAAATCTCCTGCGGCGGAATCCACCGGACTGAAACCTGTGAACGTTCTCTTGGCGCCACCGTTCGCCAAGTACACGACGGCGTGCTCGACGGCCATGAACTGTTTGAGCTTGCCGCGCAGATTGTGCGTAAGTTGCTCGGGGTCGACGATGAGCAGCAGCCCATCTTCAAACTCAATCAGCGGATCATCGTCCTGATGCCGCCTGCGGAGCAATTTGCTCATGCCCTTCCACATACAGAGCTCCCGGACGAGAAAAACGACTTGTCACTCTCAAGTGCCGCACGTACTGTATGCTCCCATGTGTACTCTTCGATAGACGCCGCAAGATAGATCCGTCATAGTCACGACGGCCCTCTTCGCGACGGGTACAGCCTCCTTCAACAGGATATCATTCGCAAGAGTCACACGCGAGTTCTCGATGGGGACCGCTTCGAGTACGTCCGTAATCTCCATCCGAGATACGAGACTCGTTCCGCATGTAATCCCTGCTATCTACCACACAAGCGGGGACCGCCATAAGTTGTACTCGCCTCCCACTCACATGTCGCCGTCGCCATTCCGGACTCTCCGGAGACTTGAAGCGGTCCATCGTGAGCCCCAGGTCTCTCTCGGTATGAGGCCGGATCCTTTAATTATTGCGTTTGCTCGCGGTCACAGTCTTGTCTCCGGGACGAACCTCACCATTCACCTCTCCACGATAATCTTTGCCTGCTGGATCGCATTATGGCCCGATTTCAGGAACGGGCGCGGCATGGGTTGGGCAATGCCGTTGACGTCTACGGTTCGGCAGCGGAGGTCATATTCCCCGGGGTGTTCGAGCGTGAGCAGGGTCGCCCAATGGACAATCGTGTTGCGAAGCGGCCACTGTCGCGGCCGGCCCGTGGCAGGATCGATCTGCCGCGGGACCGGCGGCAGCTTGCCTTCGGGGAGGCCCCCTCCCCAGCGTTGCGGCGGCGGCAGAATGGTCGCCTCCTTCCATTCGACCGTCGCAAAGTAAGGGTCATCCTTCGGAAGTGGCTCGCCATGCGGGTGAAGCCAGCATTGAACCTTGCTCAGGCCGGAGACGCCGACTTGAGCGATTCCCTTGACCGGCGCCGGCTGTCCCACCTTCATCGTTTTGGGGGTGTCGACGAAGCGGGCGCAGGTTTTGATGTGGCTGACCGTATCGTTATTCCACAGGGCATAGGTGTCGTTCGCCTGGTAGCTGTTGGTGAGCATGATGTGCTGGAGCCACTTCACCGACTTATTGCCGTATGCGTCCGGGACCAGCATGCGAACGGGGCCGCCCCGCCTGCTCGTAAGCCATTGATTGTTGAGCTTGTAGCAGAGGATGACCGGGTGCTCGCCCGGAGGGTCCTCCAGGACCCGGCCGACCGGCAAAGAACTCTGAAATCTCTGTTTCGGGTCATGATTGTGGTAGCCATAGTAGAAGACACGTCGGACGTTACCGGTCGGACGGGCCAGCCATACCACCTCCCGCAACGGAACCCCCTCCCATAAACCCATCCCGCACGGCTGCTGTCCATTGGTGCACGAGATCACGCTCATAAAACGTACCGCGTGTTTCTCGGCGAGCCTCATGATTCCATCCCAGTTCAGGGCCGTACCCAAGGACCTGGAGAGCGGTCGCTCGACCTTGGCGTCGCTTTCGGGGTCGGGCAGAACCTCAAGCTCCCAGGTCTCACGTGTCAATCCTGCCTCGCGCAGCCTCTCCGGCGGCAACTCGTGCGGGGGCGGATTGCCTCGACCGTAGGTGAGAAAATCCTCCTCCCGGGTGAGATACTCCAGCTTGGGGTCCGCTTCCTGCAGGAGCCGCTCGGAATCGTCGTCTCGGGCCCCCAGGCCCGATGTGCTCACGCCGGCAACGCCCGCCGCACCCAATTGCAGGAAGCAGCGGCGTGTGACGCCAGGATACTCTCTTGCCAGTCGTTCTCTCTTGCTCATGGGGATAACCTCAACGATTATGACGTGCATGGGAGCGCATCGTCAAGTCCAAAAGAGAAAAGCGAGCACGAGCCTGGGTGGCCACATCAATCATACGCGAGTGCCGCTTTCGGAGGCGTGCGATTACCTTCACGGTTCGCCACGTTCCGTGAGGAGACTTGACAGCGTCACACCCCTGCGTCTACCGTTAGGTATTTCCCGATGGCTTCGAAGCTTCGCCGCATAGGACCGGTTCGGGGCTGTCGGGGTTGCCGTGATTGACCGATTCCAGGACAGGAGCAAACTCATGAAACGACGGGACTTCCTTGCCGGCGCTGCGCTCGGCATGACCACCATGGCTGTGGCTGGACGCCGCGGCGATGATGCGAAGGGCGCCAGGCACCGGGTCGCGATTATCGGCAGAACGGGCAAGGGCAATTACGGTCACGGACTGGATGTGGTGTGGAACGAGATCGAGCAGGCTGAAGTGGTGGCCGTGGCGGACCCGGACCCGGAAGGCCGGGCGGCTGCCGCCCGGCGAGTCAAGGCGCCGAGGACGTATGCGGATTACCGGGAGATGGTCGAGAAGGAACGCCCACAGATCGTGAGCGTGGCCCCTCGCTGGCTGGACTGCCATCGCGACATGGTGCTGGCCTGCGCGCAGTTCGACTGCCATGTCTTCCTGGAGAAACCGATGTGTCAGGATCTCGAGCAGGCGGACGAGATGATTGCCGCCCTGGAACAGCGGGATCTGAAGCTGGCGATGGCTCATCAGACGCGCCACAGCCCGGCCCTGGCCCATGCGAAGAAGGCAATCGCCGAGGGATTGCTCGGGGACATCCTTGAGCTGCGCGGCCGGGGCAAGGAGGACCGGCGAAGCGGCGGCGAGGACCTCATGGTGCTCGGCACGCACGTCATGGACTTGATGCGGTTCTTCGCGGGTGATCCGCAGTGGTGTTTTGCACAGGTGCGAGAGGATGGACGACCTGTCACCAGGGGCGACATCCGTGACGGCACCGAGGGGATTGGGCCTCTCGCGGGGGATGAGATTCATGCCATGTATCAGTTCGGCGGGACAACGATGGGCTACTTCTCCACACACCCGGCCCGACACGGCGTTTCTGGGCGATACGGCCTGCAGGTTTACGGCAGCAAGGGAATCCTCACGACGACCATGGGGGCCGTGCCGGAGGTCTGGTATGTGGAGGACCCATCGTGGCAGCCCGGACGCAGCAAGGCTCAATGGAAACGAATATCCAGCGATGGGATCGATCGGCCGGAACCGCTGAGCGATCCTCGCCATGCCTACGGTAATCGCTTGATCGCACTCGATCTGATCCGGGCCATTGAGACAGATAGCCGGCCGAGGGGCAACATGTACGACGGGCGTGCGGCACTGGAGATGATCCTGGCCGTGTACGAATCGCACCGGCTGAACGCACCGGTCCGATTGCCGCTCCAGAATCGCAGGCATCCGTTGGGGATGGTGTCCTCATGAAGATGGATTCCGCCGCCGTGGCGGGGCGAAACAGCCGAACACAGGTGCTATTCTCGGGAGATTCGTCATGAACACCGGACGGCCAGCAATTGCTTTGATGTTTTCGATGGCGTGTATCATCAGCCCTCTTCGCGGGCAGGCACTGCCTGCGGAGGGCTCTGCATCGCAAGCGGTCGAGGGTCCCCAAACACGACACATCGCACTTGGAGTCCCCGACCACGGTGTGCGTCGCTTCGGCGCCGTCGGCGACGGCGAGGCTGACGATACGAGGGCGATCCAGAAGGCGGTCGATTCCAATGGCGGCGTGATCCGGCTGTCGAAGGGCGTGTACCGCATCTCCAAAACGATCCGGATCGACCTCGACCGGGTCGGTAACACTTCCATCGAGGGCGGCGGGGTGGCGCGAATCGTCATGGCCGGGCCCGGGCCCGCCTTGCGGTTTGTCGGCACACACCGCAAGTCCGCCGATCCGCAGGGCTTCTCGAAGGCCGTCTGGGAACGGCAGCGTATGCCGCTTGTGGATGGCGTGGCCATCGAGGGCGACCATCCCGACGCCGTCGGCATCGAGGCCGATGGGACGATGCAGTTGACTCTCACCCGGCTTCATATCCGCAATGCGTTGCACGCCATCCACTTGGTGAGGAACAATCGCAACGTGATCATCTCCGATTGCCACCTCTACGAGAACCGCGGCGTCGGCATCTTCTATGACGATGTGAACCTGCACCAGTCGAACATCACCGGTTGCCATATCAGCTACAACCAGGGCGGCGGCATCGTGTCTCGCGCCGGCAACGTGCGCAATATTCACATCACGGGTTGTGATATTGAGAGCAACATGAGCCCCCGGACGGCGCCAACGGCCAACGTCCTGATCGACTGCACGGGTAGCGTCTACGGCACCGGTGAGGTGGCCATTACCGGATGCACGATTCAGCACAACAGCGTCTCGCCGGACTCGGCCAACATCCGCATCGTCGGCCGCAGTGAGCCCAGCCGTGAACTCGATCTCGTCCGCGAAGGCAATGTGACAATCACCGGCAATGTCCTGAGCGACGTCAAGGTGAACGTGCATCTGAAGGACTGCCGCGGCGTGACGCTCACGGGCAACACCTTTTGGATGGGCTTCACGCACAATCTGCTCATGGAGGACTGCTCGAATATCATCATCGGCCCCAACAGCTTCGACCGGAACCCTCGGTACAATTATGGCAACAGCCTTGAGGCCAGGAACAGCCTGGTCGTCCGTAACAGCGAGGACTGCACTCTCTCCGGATTGCATGTCACCAACGTGTGGCGCGATTCGGCGGGACTGCTGATCGACAGTTGCAGGCGGATGAACGTCACCAACTGCACGATCCTGGATTGTGACAACGTGGGTCTGTGGCTCAAGAATGTGGAGAAGACCCGCATATCGGATTGCCTGATCCGTGACGACCGTACCGATGCCACGTCGTCTTCCCTGCGAATTGCCGGCGGCCGGGGCAATATGGTCGTCAACAACCTGCTGGGGACGGCGCCGGATATCCCGGCCGACGCCGCACACGCATCGGGAAACGTACATCCGTAGCCTCGTCCGTGCCATTCCGACGTGGCTGGGCGAGGACGAAGGCCCTTCTCTGGTTGAATGTGGTTGACTCAGGTGATATCATATCAAGAGCAGTGTCATACAGCTTCAGAAGATCTGGATTCTGGAAAGGGCTACATGATGAGCCACATGGGCAGGCATCTCGATATTGACCGCCCGTCAAGCGACTGTTCTCTCACGCGTCGCGACGTGCTTGGGGCCGCAGCGGCGGCAATCGGTACGGCAGTGTTGCCTCGGGTCGTGTGGGGCCAGACCGGCAGGATCGTGAAGAACGGACGCATCAAACAGTCCATTTGCGGCGGTTGTCTGCGTAAGGCCGGGTTGAACCGGGAGCAGACGGCCAAGCTGCTGGTCGAGATGGGGCTGGCGGGCCGGGATCTGGTCGGCAGAAATGACTGGCCCACCCTGAAGAAGCACGACCTCGTCGCGACGATGGTGCCGGGTGCCGGATCGATTAAGAACGGACTTAACAACAAGTCAATGCACTCCAAGTTCCTTGAGGATTTCAAGGCGAATATCCCGGCGGCGGCGGAATACAAGTGGCCCAACGTGATCTGCATGGCCGGCGACCGGAAGGGAATCAGCGACGAGGAGGGCATGGACAACTGCCACGCCGTCCTCAAGGAGGCGGTCAAGATCGCCGAGGACCACGGCGTGACCATCTGCATGGAGCTGCTCAACAGCAAGGTGAACCACCCTGGTTACATGTGCGACAAATCCGAATGGGGCTTCGAGCTGTGCCGGCGCGTGAATTCGCCTCGCTTCAAGCTGCTCTACGACATCTACCACATGCAGATCATGGAAGGCGATCTGAT
>Ga0114922_10007069_pt1 | contig 10275 bp, 7 predicted proteins | sample AartaG_FD_100975 | JGI IMG/M metagenome (GOLD analysis project Ga0114922, IMG submission 100975) | Deep subsurface microbial communities from Aarhus Bay to uncover new lineages of life (NeLLi) - Aarhus_00045 metaG | ecosystem: Environmental > Aquatic > Marine > Oceanic > Sediment | place: Aarhus...
CCGCTCTTCCCGAAAACCTGCCATTTTTCCAGCTTTGCTCTTGTACCCGTCCCCTCGTTAACCACCCCGACCAGTGCCTCGCTGACAATCCATTGAGCTACTTCTGGCTTGACGATATATCCAACAGGCGGCAAAGGACGCTTTAGCTCTGTAATCTTTCCCTTACTGTCAACCACTGCTTTGACCAGGAACGGACGAACCATACGCCCGCGGTTGGCAAGTATGCAAAAAGCTCTAACTAATTGTATCGATGTTACTGTTATTTCCTGACCAAAAGGTATCCTTGTTACGCTGTATCTCGTCCAATTGCGTGTCTTCCAGAGCAGTCCGTCGGCTTCGCCAGGCAAATCAATGCCCGCCCTCTTACCGAAACCGAAAAGTCTAAGACCCTTATAAAGCCGCTCTTTACCAAGTCTCTGACCGATTTTGGCCATCCCTATATTGCTCGAATGTATTAGAATTTCACTCACGGTCAAATCACCGAAGCCGTTGCGATATTCACCGATTTGCCCGAAACCCCTCCCGGAATAATGGCCCTCTTCGCAGTATATCTTTTCGACCTTATTCACAACCCCGGCATCCAGGGCAATGGCCGCCACAACCGGCTTGATAATACTGCCCGGCTCGAACTCATCGGTTAAAATACTGTTCCGGCGATTCTCAGCATCGGTCGAATGAACATTGGCGGGATCGAAATCAGGCAGCGAAACCATTGCAAGAATCGCTCCGGTCTTCGGCTCGACAACGATAGCAACTGCGGACTCGGCCTCATAGTTTTCATATTGCCTGATAAGCTCATCTCGGGCAAACTGCTGGATAGTGGCGTCAATGGTCAAAATAATCCCGGCGCCGTTGGTTAAAACAGCGTTCTCTATATCGTTGCTGTCCGCCGGACTTTGCTTAACAGGAGCAGGACGAATGGGCCTCCGCCGCACATCGGCAAGAAATACATCCTGCGCCCCGGAGCCGCTGAGCTGTTTGTCATATTGATATTCAACACCCTCTAATCCCCGGTTATCTATACTCGTAAAACCGACCGCGTGTGAAACTAATCGGCCCATAGGATAATGCCTTCGCCAGTCGGTCTCGACACCCACTGCACTCGAAACTTTGCGAGCGGCCTGGCATTCACTCGGACTGGCATCTGCCTTGATTTTGACATATCCGGGATTTCTGCTTTCCGTGATAAGTTTACAGATTACATGCGCGCCCATATCCAGTATAGGCTGAAGCTCGCTCGACAGGCTCTTGGGATCTTTAACTCTACGGGGCTCGATTTTGATAATTCGGATTTTGTTACTTGCGGCCAGCACTCTGCCCCGGCTGTCGAGAATCACGCCGCGCTCCGGCTTATAAGGAATCTGGCCCTGCTGCTGTTTGAGGCATTGTTCGGTATAATGATCGTTCCTGAGAAACTGTAGATAAAAACACCGCCCCGCCTCGCCTACAAACGCGACGATCAGAAATAATGAGAAAAGAATGGTTATTCGAACGTTTTTCAACTTGTTTATTCGCTGGTATTTAATGAATCGAAACGCTGGGAAACCGCAGCAGGATTTATGAATCCTTCTAATAATAACTGTTTGGCGCCAAGCTCCTGTTTCAACCGGCCCTGCTCGCTCCTGCATGCACAAAGTTTATAGAAAATGTTATTATTTGCACTCCGCAGATAAACGGCAAAAATCAAAACCGCCGTAAAACAAAAAACTACAAAAACAAAATATAATCGCGACATAGTCTCAAGTTCCCTGGGCGTTCGGTATTCTATCGAACCGGTAATCTCAAACGCTGCCCTACAGTTAGATAATCCTCATCCTCCAAAGTGTTCAGCTTGATTATCTCTCTAAAACGCTCTCCGTTTCCAAGCTGCTTGGCTGCGATTCGCCATAAATTATCACCTTCACGCACAACGTACTGTTTGCTCGGCTGTGCCGCAGGTGGCTTGGGCCGTGGCTTGGACGGTGTCTTTGTCGGTGCAGTAGTCGATGAACGTGTTCTGCCTATTGATTTTATTCTCTCAAACAGACCGCCAGCAAATACACTCTTGGCCTCATCTTTCAGAAGTGGTATGATAAGTTTTTGTCCGACACTAATATCATCGGGCGATTTTAACAGCTTGCGGTTGGCCTCGAATATCCGGACAACGTTTAATGTTTTATTACCCTTCACCGCGCCGTAAAATGTTTGTGCTATTTTCGCCAGGCTATCGCCATCTTGAACAATATAGACTTTCGGCAAATCCGGCTTGACTTGCTTCGGTACGTTGACTTTTGTCTCCTTGTTGGCATCCGGTGCCGTTGACTTGACTTTATTTTCCGTAGTTGCTGTTACCTGCTCGTCCTTTGCAGCCACGTTGTCTTCAGACAATGGCCTCTTGTATCGAAATTTACCTTCGTCCCCCGTGGCCTCTTGAGCTTCTGCGGCGCTTTGGCTTCTGTTTCGTACAGGCCTTTCTCGACGAATAGCTTCCCGAGCTTTACGTTCATTGGATCCGATATAAGAGTCATTGGGAGAGTTGGCCATAGTTGTCAGTTCATTACTGTTCGTGTCACTGCGAAAACGCGGCAGACCGTTTATTATAAACGCAATGACAAATATAAAAAACAATCCTAAAAGCAACCCGACTTTGGCGTCAGAAGTCATAATGAAACTCCATTTTCTTTTGCGTATTGCAAAGCTGCGTAGTACACAATACGCTCAACAATATTATTGTTTCTGTGCAATTCTTAGTTTTGCACTTCTTGCTCGTCGATTTCCGGCAATTTCTTCTCGAGTTGGCACAATCGGTTTCTTGGTAATGACCCTGTAAATACTTTCCTTTTCATTTTGCTTGAAATTGTTCTTAACTAACCTGTCTTCGAGACTGTGATAACTAATGACCGCTATATGACCTTTGTCGCTCAGCAGTCCCGCCGATGAATCAAGCAGCCTCTTCAAATTCTCTAATTCGTCGTTTACAGCGATTCTCAGGGCCTGAAAAGTCCTCGTTGCCGGGTGTATCCTGCTTCTGCGGCCATGGCCTGCTTTTCCAAGCGCCCGGCATACTATCTTTGCCAGTTGGCCCGTTGTCGTTATCGGCCCGCTTTTACGTTCACGCACTATAAAACGTGCAATTCGCCGTGAGGCCCTGTCCTGACCGAATTCGTATATCAAATCGGCCAGAGTTTTTTCATCTGCCTTATTTACTATATCGGCAGCAGTCCGCTTTATTCTTTTATCAATTCTCATATCGAGAGGCATATCCTGAAGAAAACTTAGCCCCATCCGGCTGTCAGCCAATTGGGCCGAACAGAGCCCCAAATCCGCCAATATGAAATCTACTTTCTCTATACCCTGCTCGTGGACCTCCTCGCTTATTCGGGAAAAATTCGATTGAAGCAAAATGACCTTGCAGGCAAGGGTTTTTAGGATAAATTGGGCCCTTTGGATAGAATTTTTATCGACATCCAGACCTAAGATTACTCCCTCAGGGCCCAAAGTCCTGCCGAACAGAAAACTATGACCTCCTTGTCCTGTGGTCGCATCGACCATTATGCCGTCCGGTGGCAATTTTATCTGCTCGGCTAATGTCTCAGCCAGAACCGGAATATGCTCTGTTATCGAGCCGTTCACTTCTATCGTATCGCGTATATCCTTATACCTTTTCTTGTATATTGTTTTGCATTGCCGTTGATTCGGATGCAATGCTCAATAAACTCGCCGAATTTCAAAAGTAGCTGCTATTCTTCTCGAATCAGCCTACGGTCACTTTGTTCTTCCGTTCCTGAAGCTCTTCAACTGCAGGCGAAAACTCAATGCCGGAGAAAGTCCCGCCGATTTTTTTCAATCGTTCAAGACGTTCACGTAGAATTGACAGGGAGGAGAAGGTCCGTTCATCCACCTCTCTTTCACCGACGAGACTCCCGGCAACAATCCGACAATGATTTGAATCCGTTCCAATCATTCTGCCTCCATTAAAAAATTAACCATCTTCGTTATGCTCGTGCAGGACAACCTGCCGGGCCTGTGAAACCTGTTTTTGATATTGAGACATATGATCTGAAAGATATTGTTCCCAGTTTTCTGTGTTCCACAGCTCAATATGGTCCCGGACGCCTATAAGGGTAATTTGGTCCTTCAGGCCCGCCCTCTTTCGCAGTCTTTCGTTCAAAAGTAACCGCCCCTGGTTGTCAAGCTCCACCTTACTGGCTAAAGCAAAGCTGATTCGCTCGAACGCTACGGCTTCATCCGGGGCCGTTGTGCCCGGCCTGACCGCAAGAGCGATCTGCTCGAAATATTTTTCGGGGTACAGGCAAAGTATGCCGTTGGCGCCGAGGTGAAGATAGAAATTACTGCCGTGCTCATCAACATCAATCTGATTTCTCAGCTTGTTTGAGATGAGGACCCTGCTTTTGCTATCTACAACGTGCTGATATTCACCTGTTAACAACAGCATGGCATTAGCCCCACTTAATAAAACCAATATGGGAAACTTTACCACTTACTACCACTTTGTCAACAAGCAAATTTATATTTTTCTAAAATTTCGAGAAATTTTATTATAGGACGATGCCTGAGAGAACCTAATTCAAGCAGTCAAAAGTGCTTATGAAAATATAATACTTGAACAAAACTAATAATTTTTTTGGCCTTTTTTATTGTTTTTCACACAGCCCTTTCAATTTCAATACATTCGACCCAAAATCAACAGCAAAATCCAAGCTAAATCGAAAGAGACATTAAAGTAAATTAGCTTCATCCGATTAATGGGTAGGTGCTCCGAAAAGATAGGGGCCTTGAGGTTGGCCCGAGGGAAAAATCGTTTGAGCAGATGGCCAAATTAGGGCAGTCAGGGAGGTAATTTGGACATCTGGGGCCCCGAACGATTTTTCTCGGTCGTTGGGATCACATATTGACCTACCCATTTCTCCGAAGAACCAATAAAAATGGATTAAATAGCGAAAGCGGGTGATGGGAATCGAACCCACATGACCAGCTTGGAAGGCTGGGGCTTTACCATTAAGCTACACCCGCAATATTATTGATTATCAAATATCGATTACTTATACTGGGATAATAAATATTAAAAAATCGATAGTCAATGGAAAAGTAAAATGAATATTTCAGAAACAGCGCAAGCTGCCAAGTTAGCCTCTTTACATTTAGCCGCGGCTCAAACTGATATAAAGAACAATGCATTAGCTGAGATTGCCCGTGCACTGAAGCGATACAGCGGTGAAATAGTCTCGGCCAATAAAGAAGACCTGGTCATAGCCAAAAATGATAATCTGGCCGGGCCGTTGCTGAAACGGCTGAAGTTCGATGAAAGTAAAATAAACGGTGTTTGTGCGGGGATCGAAAGTCTGATTAACCTCGATGACCCTGTCAGTAAGACAATCTCATCCACTGAACTCGATAAAGGTCTGGAACTTTACAAAGTCAGTTGTCCGATTGGCGTTATTGGTGTGGTTTTTGAGTCCCGGCCAGATGCCCTTGTGCAAATTTCAACGCTTTGTCTAAAAAGTGGAAACGCCGTACTGCTCAAAGGCGGAAGCGAGGCGGAAAAAACCAACAGAATCCTGGCCGATATAATATCCGAAGCGAGCGAAAAAGCGGGACTTCCCAAAGGATGGATTCAACTCCTTCAAACGCGTCAGGAGGTTGCCCAAATGCTGGCACTGGATGAATATATCGACCTGGTCATACCTCGCGGCTCAAATGATTTCGTTCGCTATATTATGGATAATACCAATATACCCGTACTCGGACACGCCGACGGGATATGCCATGTATATATTGACGGCGATGTTGATTTGGATATGGCCGTGAATATAACCGTCGATTCCAAGTGCCAGTACGTCGCGGTCTGCAATGCCGCCGAGACCCTGCTGGTAGATAATAAAATTGCCGAAAAGCTGCTTCCTAAAGTCAAAACCGCCTTAGAGGAAAAGGACGTTGAGCTGCGCGGATGTAAACGAACGGCGTCAATAATAGATGTAAAACCGGCGACCGAAGAGGACTGGTCAAAAGAGTATCTGGATTATATCCTCTCTATCAAAATTGTCGATGGCCTCGATGCGGCCATTGAGCATATCAACCAATGCGGCTCGGGACATACCGACGCAATCGTTACCAATGATAAGGATAAAGCCGACAAATTTATGGCGCTGGTTGATTCTGCAAACGTGTTCTGGAACTGCAGCACGCGGTTCAGCGATGGTTTCCGTTATGGGCTTGGGGCAGAGGTGGGTATCAGTACCAATAAGATACACGCACGCGGGCCGGTAGGACTTGAAGGGCTTGTTATCTATAAATGGAAACTTATCGGCAGCGGGCAGGTCGTTTCCGACTATTCCGGTAACGATGCAAAAAAGTTTTTGCATAGAAGATTAGAGAATTAGAGATTGGAAAATTTTTTGGAGGAGTATTATCATGAAAAATATTGTACGAACTCTTTTGTTTCTTTCCATCATTCTTATTACAACCCAGGCGCAGGCCGTGACGACATGGCCCATGTGGGAGTTTAATGTTAACGGAGATACCGAAGGCTGGGTACCTACCGGCAACGGCCAAATTGAAAGCCTTGAGGCTAAGGACGGTAAACTCATCGTCCATATAGTCACAAACGCCGGTGACCCGTTCATCAACTGCCCGGCCGGTCCTTATGAAGCGGATGCCGTAACGGGCTTTTTGGCCAAGATGCGTCATTCGGCCGATCCTACGGGCACTGGGGGCAGGGAGTTTTTCATGTTCCCCCAGGGCGCCACACACCAAACTATCGGTTGGGACCCACCGTCCCCTGATCCCAAAGATGGCGTCGTATATGTCGATCTGTGGACCGAGCCTCCCGAACGATGGCAGGGCCAAATCATTCAAATCCGTTTTGATTTCAGCAATATATCCGAACCCTATACCGTAGAGATCGATTGGGTCAGGCCCGAAAGTCTCTACATCACAAACGAAAGTTTTGAGTATTGGGATAACGTCAACGATAAGATCGCGTCCTGGGACCTTATCGGCGATGAAGCTAAATTCAATTTCGAAGAACAGCAGGTCGTCGATTCCCTGAATTGGTCCCTGGCCTTGACCGGAAGCGCAAGTGAGCAGGGTCTGAGCCAGTCCGTCAAAGGCGGCGCAGACATGGAATTAGACACGAGCATCATTGTCATGGGTGCCATCAACATCCCCGCCGACGCCTGGGATGCCGACAGCAAATTGACCGTTCGGGTTCGCGAGAAAACCGCGGACGATGAGCAAGTGACCGATTTCGATGTGGACGTCACGGCTGCGAATGAATGGGTCGATTTTACGTCTGATGCGATCAAGCTGCAGGCCGAGCCCGTGGCGCGAACGGATGTGGTGGTCGAGATACTGGTCACCTCCCCCGCCGAGAAGGCCGTGTATCTCGATACCGTCTTTGTCAATGCAATCGCACCGCCGAAGATTACAGGCTGGCCCGTCAACGCTGTCAAGCTGACAGAGGGTCAGGAGATAGTCATTGACGGTGTTGTGACCCCCGAGGAATACCACGGTGCCCGGACGATGGTGATCAATGCCGAGACCGTTAATGTGGAGGATCCACATATGCCAAGGTATTTACATGGCATGCAGAACCTCTGGGCGAACCAGTGGAACGCTACCCCGGTCGAGGACTTCAGTGCCGCATACTACGTAATGTGGGACGATGAGTATCTCTATGTGGCCGTATCATGCCAGGACGACAGCTACCAGTTCGAGGGCCCCAACCCGAACGACGGCGATGCCCTGCAGTTTACCATAACCGAGACGCCCTATGAGAAAGACTATGGCTATCTGTACATCCCGACGATTGCACCGAAAGATGCGTCCGGCCAACCCTTGGCCAAGAACAACTTCTCCGGTCCATTCATTCAGACTGACCTGTTTGCCCATGAGATGACCCGGTATGCCGGCTCCGTGGACGAAGAGACCCAAAACTGGATGGTCGAGGTGAAGATTCCCTGGGCGGCCATGCAAGCGGACTTCAAGGGCGACGAAGACAACGACGGCAAGAGCGTGTTCCCGCCGGACCTGCTGGACAAAATCGGCTTTAACATCATTGCGATCGACTTCGACGTCGATGCCGACGGTAATCCCCAGCATCAGTTATTGGCCTCTACGCATGGTGGCTCCTGGCCCTGGGCGCCCTGGCCCTGGGCGCTGCCCGGTGACGCTACCCAGGAAACGCTGACATTCATCGAGGCGCCGGCGCAATAGGACAATTTATAAAGAGATAAAATAACCAGGAATATCCACACACAATCTCGCTTCCCAAAGGGCCGGTGGTTTGAGGAACTGCCGGCCCTTTTTTGTGATTAACGATGATTGATACCTGAGAAATTGGGATTTGCACCGTGCTTCAATATTTGCTATTGCTTAATAGATTGGAAAAAGGATGAATCCCCGACAGAAAAAATTGGGGGTGAATTATGGGTGGATTTGGGCAAAGGTAATTCGTTGGGTCGTGGGGTGGTTAGGTGGTGGAGTGGGCTAATTGCGACGTTTGCCCATTACTTTAATCATGTCCGGTACGAGGCTGTTCATGTATTCCTCGAGGTTCGTGTATCCGTCGCCGTCCATATCCTCATTGCGATCAGCCCTATCTCCGGGATCAAGGCCGTGCATCTTCTCCCATGTATTGGGAATGCCGTCGCTATCTATGTCCCAGTCATCAGGCCGATGAACAATAGGATAACGGTCCCATCCACCCACTTCGTCCTGCGAATCGATCAGTTCACTTTTACCCGTAACGATATTCTCGATGATTCTCTCATCCACTCGATCACGAACGAGTGAGCAGCCGGCGTATCGAAGATTTGTCTCGTAAGCATCCCCGGCGCTCTCAGTGTACGGCTTGAAATCGCCCAGCTCGAAGAAAGCTTTGGAAGCCCACTGTTTCCGGGACGTTGACATATAGCTTCCGCTGTTGGTGTATATCACGGCACAATAATTGTCCCGGTTGAAACGTTCGGGCATCCCTTCGAAGTGATTGCCGAGCATAAACCCTCTGGCCTTCGTCGTGTCTCCGTCCTTCATCTGCATTGGCGGATTTTGTCGATCGGAACAGGGGCCCGGCTTGTAATAGTTATTCACCACGTTGAGCCTCATGCCGCCGAAATTCGTCGGGCCCTGCCAGTTGTAGTTGACGCAGTTTCGATAATCCACAACCACATGCGCAAAGCCTTTGCGGCCCGACCCGCCACCAATCGTCGGATGCCTGTTCCTTGACGTGGAATAAATGTTGTGATGCAGCGTTGTGTTTCCATGGCAGTCACGCAGTGACGTACACATGGCATGGCCACCCTTGTGATGAATCGAATTGTTGAGAGCTTCAGCGTACAGCAGCCATTGCAGGGTCATGTTGCTGTTGCCGCGGTAGTCCGAATTGCCGTCGATGCCCCAGCTCAGGGACAGGTGATCCAAAATGATTTGATCACAATAATCGACGGTCATGACGTCTTCCGCGGACGTGTCTCCCTTGTTCTTGTCACCGAGTCGCAGCCTCAGATACCTTACCACAATATCGCTGCATTTCGTAATGACCATGGCATGGTCACGAACTGTTATCCCCTTCCCGGGGGCCGTCTGACCTGCGATGGTCAGACGTGATTTGTCCTCTATCCTGATAGGCGTCGCTAACCGGATGGTCCCTGCAACGTCGAATATGATCGTCCTCGGTTTATCCACAGAGTTAATCCCGAAACGGAGAGATCCGGGACCATCGTCATGAAGATTAGTGACGTGGTATACATCGCCGCCCCGGCCCCCTTTGGCGTATTTACCAAATCCTTCGGCGCCTGGAAAAGCAAGCTGTTTCAACCCTTCCGCCCGTACCGTCGTAGCGAGGACCATTGAAAGCAATCCTGCGAGCAGGAAGGAACTTTCTATAAGATTCTTCATATTCTATCCCTGGAGTAATCGAATTAAAACGATAAAGCAGAAAGAAAGTAACGGTAGATTTTCTCAATAGTCCTTAAAAGTGCTCATCCACTCCGGCCAGTCACCCGGCCGGCACCCGCCTGCCGTTGTCCACAGGCCGCTGGTGTCGTACTTTCGATGCCACTTAAACGTCCATAACTCCTTGAGCCCTATTTTCCTGGTGGAAAAATCCAGAAAAAGACCGTTCACAAAACCATCGTGCCGGTTCAGGCAGTAACGTAACATACGCCCGCCGCCACCCTCATCCCAGCCCTGGCCGTCAAATAATGGAGGGTCATCTATTGAGTCCACTACGCCATTATAGCGCTGGGCCCCCACAAACAAGGGCACGTATGCTGC
>Ga0114922_10007070_pt1 | contig 10275 bp, 4 predicted proteins | sample AartaG_FD_100975 | JGI IMG/M metagenome (GOLD analysis project Ga0114922, IMG submission 100975) | Deep subsurface microbial communities from Aarhus Bay to uncover new lineages of life (NeLLi) - Aarhus_00045 metaG | ecosystem: Environmental > Aquatic > Marine > Oceanic > Sediment | place: Aarhus...
GACCTGTTGTCGACTTTGTCCATGGGGATGATGCCGTAGTGGACGTAACCGATGTCGTCGAGGGTCAGCTTGGCCCCGGGATATGCGCGGTTAACTTCCTCGACAAAATCCGAAACCATCTCCTCGCCCGGGGACCAGCCGTTTGGCTCGCCGTCGAAGGGCAGGTGCTGCGTGCCTGCCAATGTGTACTGCCGCCATGGGGTGAGGAAAAGGACGCGCGAGCCGCGGTAGACACCGCCTGAATTCCTGCGTTCGAAGGGACTGCGCACGCCCACGGCGTGATCGCCGAGGAAGCGACGTTTGATCACCAGGTTCATTGCCGTGGAGAGCTTAATTCTTCTTTTGTTTGCGGAGGATCCGGGATGGCCGCGTAGCAGCGAGAGAACGCTGTCGATGCCGGCGCCGACGGTGTTCAGCACGATCTTCGCGCCGATTTCGATCTCGCCGCCGCCGATCAGGTCGCGGGCCCGCAGGCCAACCACGCGCGGTCCATCGGTGATGAAGCCGCCGGCTTCGACGTAGTTGGCCACCTGCGCGCCGGAGCGCGCCGCTGACATCACGAAAGCCAGCTCGAGCCGCTCGGAGTTGTACATCTGGGCGTCATGCCAGACGGCAGCGCCCGTCACCGGTCCGAGGCCCTCGATCGCCTCTCCGAGGCCGGGAGCGAGCCTGAGGCACTCCTCCCTGCCGACCACACGGCCCCGCGGTATCCTCTTGCAGGGATCTTTGATCTTGCGGTTGAGATCGGCGCTGAGGATGTCGTTAAGCAGCATGGCGAAGCGCATGACCGTCTTGCTCTTCATCAGCTTGCTATAGGTCGGCATCAGGCAGGGCAGCGGATGGACGAGGTGGGGCGCCATGCGCAGCATGAACATCCGCTCGCGGACGGAGGTACGCATCCTCGGGATGTCCAATGTCTGCAGGTAGCGCAGCCCGCCGTGGACGATCTTGAGGCTGCTGGAGGAATTGCCGGAGGCGAAGTCGGCCTTGTCGAGCAGAGCGACCGAGAGGCCGCGCGCGGCTGCGTCCCAGGCGACAGCGGCGCCGTAAATGCCGGCACCGACTACTACCAGGTCGAAGGTGCGGTTTGTCAGTGCTGCGATATTTCTTTTCACGAAGATTCCTGCTTTCGGAGAAAAATCACTTGGTGGCGAATCCTATCAGGTGCGCTCCCCAGCGCCGGACCATCGGCTTGGGCACAAGTTTGAAGAAATTGACGAAGAGGAGGTTGTAAAACACACCCTTCGCTCCCTTCTGCAGTCTCGATTTGACCGGGAAGCGTTCGCCGAGCACCCTGGATTTTGAGAAGCCGGACAGCATCCGCTTGAATTGTTTCGCGGTGTTCAGATGGAACGCGGGCGCGTCGGTGTGCTCCAGCTTCACTTTAGCGACCTTGGACATGAATACCAGCCAGCCCTTGCGATTGTATAGCTGGCCGAAGAACTTCCCACCCGGTTTGAGCACACGCCGGGCCTCGTCGACCATCCGCTGCGGATCAGTGGTGTATTGCAGAGCACCGTGAGCGTAGACGAGATCGAAGGTGTTGTCGGGAAATTCGAGCGCCTCCCCGTCCCCCACCGCGAGATGACCTTCGAGGCCGTTGATCTCGAAGTTCTTCCCGGCGAGGTCGATAGCCGACGGTGCGAGGTCGATGCCCGTCACGTGCGCGCCGCCGCGTGCGAAGCGGGCGAGGTCGAGCCCGACGCCGCAGCCCAGTTCGAGGATCTTTTTTCCGCTGTAGGCTTCGAAGTCGACCAGCTTGAGCAGGTAGCGGTTCTTGTCGTAGCGGTATTCTGCCAGGTCGTGGTAGAAGCCGGCGGTGCCGGGCGGATTGTCGGTCATCTCCAGATCGTGGATCTGCCCGTTCCAGTAATCCCGGATGGCGGCTTTCACCTCCTCCGGGCTCTTCCCTTCCTCTTCAGCCATATTCCTTTTCCGATCTCCAGACGCCTGGTGCAGGCAAGCCGTCGGCGAAACGCCCCGGCGGCCAACCTGGCAATCTTACGGAAATCGTAGGGAATGGCAAGGAATTGATAAGCCGGATTACTGCAGCGACTCAACGTAGGCCTTTATCCCCCCCAGGAGTCCCCGGGCGATGCGGTCGCGGTAGCCGCTGGTCAGCAGCAGTTTGCCCTCGACCGCGTGGTCGATAAAGGAGATCTCCACGAGCACGCTGGGAACGTTGGCGCCGATGAGGACCACGAACGGCGCGCTGCGCACGCCCCGGTTCTGAGCGTAGCGATTGACCGGCTTCGTGTTGCGGTAAAGATTCGTCTGCACGAAGCGGGCAAGCTCGCGCGACTCCTCCTTCTTGTTATTAAGCGTGATCTGCTTCAGCAGGCCGGTTAGCTTGGCCTGGTTGAGTTGCGAGTAGGCGTTCTCCTTACCGGCCAGTTCCTCCGCTTCCTTGTCGCTGGCGAAGTTCATGAAGTAGGTTTCAATGCCGCTGCTGCGGCCGCGCTTGCGGCTGGCGTTGGCGTGGATCGAGAAGAAGAGGTCGGCTTCCATCGTGTTCGCCAAAGCGGTCCGTTGCTCCAGAGAGATATACTTGTCGCCGTCGCGGGTGAGCTTAACGTCGATCCACGGCATATCCTTCTCGATCAGCGATTTGAGCCGCTTGGCGACATCGAGGACGACATCCTTTTCCTTCAGGCCCTGGACTCCCCTGGCACCTCCATCCCTGCCTCCGTGGCCGGGATCGATGACGATGGTGCTGATCTTGGCGCCGAGCTGGCGGGAGATCGAATAGGAGCCGTCGGCGGTGCGGTCGGCGCCTTCGACCGTCGGCTCTTTTTCGCCGGGAACCTTGCCCGCCGCCGAGAGGTATGACGGCCCGCTGCCGACGCCGTAGAGGTCGAAGACGATGCGGTAGGGCGAGGGCAGGGTGAAGACCTGGTAGCGGCGGAAGCTGTCGAAATCGAGCACCACACGCGCCACAGCAGGATTGTTCTGCGCCAGCCTGATGCGCTTGAGATAGCGGTTGGAGATGGCGATTGAATCGGTCTTGAGTTGGCTTTCGGCAAGATTTACACCAAAGAGATCGAAATACACACGCGGATTGGGGGCCGGCAGCTGTTTATACTCGAATGTGGTCTCTCTGCTCAGCTCGATGACCACGCGGCCGTTGTTGCGGCCGAAGCTGGTGCGGATGTCGGTGATAGATATCGGACCGGTGCTTTGCTCGACAGCCGGCTCGGGATCCTTTTCGGCAGGCTCTGAGGAACCATCGGGCTGAGGTTGATCGGTTCCCTCCCCTTCCGAACCGCCGTTCCCGCCGGTCTGTTCCGTGAGTGCCTGGATCCGCTGCCTTGCCGCCGACGTCTTGTAACCCTTTGGGAAGCGCGCGATCAACTCCTGATAGATCTCCAGAGCCTGCACGGTGTCGGACAGGTTGTGCTCCTGTATCTCGCCGATGGCGAAAAGTGCGGCCTGCTGGAGATAGCTATCAGGGAAATCGCGCAGGACCGTGCGGTAACTGGAGATAGCCTTATCGAGGGATGAGCGGTCGCCGAAATTTTCGTACATCTCCCTGTGGACGCCGCCGGTGATGAAGATGATGTCGTCGACGAGTGGATCGTTGGGGTAGGAATCGATTACGAGGCGGTAGGCGCTGATGACCCGCTGCCAGGCGGCGGCATCGCTGAACATCGATTCATCCGACTTCAGGTCGAAGTAGGCCCGCTGCGCCCTGTCATAGAGCCTTACCGCCCCTTCGTCCAGCTCACTCGCAACCAGTGTCACCGCGAATATAGCGAGGATCAGGAGGGGGAGACCAGTTGTTCTCATATCTTTTTCGACTCAACCCGTGTGTCTGCGATAAAGCCCGTAAAATCAACACATTATAGCATATGGGGGTTGGGGTGTAAAGGCGCAAATCGGATTCACGTGCATCCACTGCCCTACACAAAAGCATAGTGCGGATGCAGGCCGGGTTTGTTAATAGGTGCGCTTTACTTTGACGGCGGCTGCTAGCGGCCGCGGGTCAGGGGGATGTCCTCCCCGGAGCCGAATTCGATCCTGGAGCCGAGGTACCACACGCCGTTGGCGCAGCGGAAGAGGCCGAACTCGGGGTAGCCGTCGCAGTCGAAGTCGCCGATGACAGGCACGTCGCCGGTTTTGCTGGATACCTTGGCCTTGAAGAGGCCGTAGACGCGCCAGAGGCCGCTCTTGCGGTTGAGCATGGCGATGTCGGCCAGACCGTCGCAGTTGTAGTCGGCAGGCACAGGCACATCACCCCCGCGGCTGTAGCGGACGATCTTGTCCACTCCGCCCCCGCCGAAGGCGTGGATGGACCAGGCGCGGTCGGCGAGGCTGTAGACGGCCAGGTTCGCACGGCCGTCGCCGTCGTAGTCTCGCGGCAGCGGCACGCAGAAGCCCTTGCCGGAGAAGGCTGTCGTCTCGGTTGTGCCGGTCGAGCTGTGTCGAACGATCCATTCGCAGGTGGAGCGGCGGAAGAGGGCGGCATCGGTGAGGCCGTCGCCGTCGTAGTCGGCCGGCACTGGCACGTCACCCTTTTGGCCGAAGCCCTTGATCCGGAACTGCTTCCAGACTCGCCAGACTCCGTTGCCGGGCCGCCAGTAAGCCAGGTCGGCGATGCCGTCGCCGTCGTAATCGCCGGGGACGGGCCAGTCACCTTCCTTGCCGAACTCCTTCTCGAGGATATCGAGGACCAGCCATTTGCCCGTCGAGGGGCGGAAGAGCGAGATATCGCAGGCGCCGTCGCCATCGTAGTCGGAGCAGTGGGTGATGAGGAAGGGGATCGGCTGGGGCCTGACCTTGACGACGCCGGAGCCGATGGGCACGACGACCTCGACGTCGGGGATCAGCCAGCCGGGGGCGGGCATGAAGGTGACGGTGTAGCTGCCGGGCGTGAGGGGGACGGTCTCGCCGCAGGAGTTCCACGAGCCGGAGCCGGAGACCTGCCACTGCAGCCCGGGGATGTCGACGTGCAGGCCGCCGAGGTGGACCAGCAGCAAGCCGGGAGCGGCCTCGAACTCAGCCTTGATCATATGGTTGCTGCTGACATTGTGAAAGGTGTATGACGAAACAACGCCGACTGAAGAGCCGTCAACTATCACATCGGCGATCTCGTAGCCGGGATCGGGTGTGATGTTGAATGTTTTGCTGGAGGAGCGTATTACGCGGACCTTGCCTGAGGGCGAGATCGAGCCGCCGGGACCCGCGGAGGCCCAGATCGAGTAACCGGTATAGTCGGAGAAGATGTATGCCGAGCCGGAATTGCTGACGGCGCCATCGTCCACCCACGCCCCAATGGTTGCATAAGCGTTGTGAATAGATACTGACTTGCCAAATAGATCGCCAGACCCAGCATCTGATGCAATCAGTTTAGCAAGCTGTCCCCAGTTGTCGGGTCCCCCCTCGTTGCGATAGAAGATATATGCCGCGCCAGAACCACTAATACCGTTGGCGTCATTGAAGGCTGCCCCGACGACGGCGTAATCGCCGTCGATCGAAACCGAGACGCCGAATTCATCGTTAACCGCGGCATCTGAAGCCGTAAGCTTGGTTAACTGCCCCCAGTTGTCCGGCCCGCCCTGGTTGCGATTGAAGATATAGGCTGAGCCTGAGCTATTACCACTGTCGTCATCATCCCTAGCCCCGACGACGGCGTAATCGCCGGAGATTGAGACCGAAAAGCCGAAATGGTCCTTATCGGCGGCATCTGAAGCCGTCAGTTTGGTTACCTGTCCCCAGCTATCGGGCCCACCCTGGTTGCGATAGAAAACATACGCTGCTCCTGATTCCGTTCCTTGGTCATTATTACCACGGGCCCCGACGATTGCGTAATCGCCGTTGATCGAGAGCGAACTGCCGAACCAGTTGTAAGGGATCCCATCCGAAGCCTTCAGTTTGGTTACCTGTCCCCAGTTGTCCGCTCCGCCATAGTTGCGATAGAACATATAGGCTGAGCCTGAGAAATTGCCGCTGTCATCATCCCCGTCGGCCCCGACGAAGGCGTAATCGCCGTCGATTGAGACCGCACTGCCGAACCAGTCGTTGGCTGCGGCATCCGAAGCCGTCAGCTTGGTCAGCTGTCCCCAGCTGTCGGCGCCGCCCTGGTTGCGATAGAAGATGTACGCTGCTCCAGATTCCGCGCCGTCGTCGTCATCCTGCTCGGCCCCGACGATGGCGTAATCGCCGCTGATAGAGACCGAAGTGCCGAACTTGTCGTCGGCCGCAGCGTCTGAGGCACGGAGTTTGGCGACCAGTCCCCAGCCATCAGGGCCGCCCTGGTTGCGATAGAAGACATACGCCGCTCCAGATTCCGCTCCGCCGTCGTCATCTTCAGCCGCTCCGACAATCACGTAATCGCCGGAGATTGAGACAGAATAGCCGAACCAGTGGTTAACGGACGGATCCGGAGCCGTCAGTTTGACGATCTCTGTTGCCGGTGGAGAGGCTATGGAAAAAATATCTTGCGCACGTACGTTTGGCTTCCCGGCATTGATTCCATCAGCCTCGGGAAACCGGCCCCCTCCCGCGGCCGGATCCTCGGAGTAATTGCCGCGCGCCGTGTCAGCAGGCTGAACCGCAGCAAGCATCAGCAGAACGCATAGCGCAAGAGACAGCAAGACAAACCTAGTCTTCCCAGGATATCTATACATCGATTCCTCCTCTCCAGCAGATCAACAGTATAATCCCCGAAAAGGCCGCCTACAATGCATATGTTTATTCAATATATGTACAATTTTGTTACAGTTTTTCCGAATTAGTATTCCTGACAACTCGCTACGGATGCAAAGCATCGCGAAGGATTTCAGTCCGTCTTCACCCCATCTCTGAGCGGTGAGAGCAGCTCAGCGGCCGCGGGCCAGGGGGATGTCCTCCTCGCCGCCGAATTTGATCCTGGAGCCGAGGTACCAGACGCCGTTCTTGCAGCGGAAGAGGCCGAACTCCGGGGCGCCGTCGCAGTCGAAGTCGCCGATGACCGGCATGTCGCCCTTCTTGCTCTTTACCTTCGTCTTGAAGAGGCCGTAGACGCGCCAGAGGCCGCCCTCGCGATCGAGCATGGCGATGTCGGTGAGGCCGTCGCAGTTGTAGTCGGCGGGCACCGGCGCCTCGCCCTCGCGCCCGAATTTGACCACTCTGTCAACGCCTTTCTCGCCGAAGTCGTGGATGGTCCAGGTGTTGTTCGCCAGGCTGTAGACTGCGAGGTTGGCTGCGCCGTCGCCGTCGTAGTCGCCCGGCAGGGGCACGCAGAATCCCGCGCCGGCGAAGACGGTGGTCTTGGTCTTGCCCGTCGCGCTGCGGCGGACGATCCACTCGCAGGTCGAGCGGCGGAAGAGTGCCGCGTCGGTGAGGCCGTCGCCGTCGTAGTCGGCCGGCACCGGCACGTCGCCCTCCTCGCCGAAGCCCTTGATCCTGAACTGCTTGCGCACGCGCCAGAGGCCCTTGCCCGGTCGCCAGTAGGCCAGGTCGGCCGTGCCGTCGCCGTCGTAGTCGCCGGGGGCGGGCCAGTCGCCTTCCCTGCCGAACTTCTTCTTGAGTATGCCCCTGACCAGCCACCTGCCCTTGGTGGTGCGGAAGAGGGCGAAGTCGCTGGCGCCGTCGCCGTCGTAGTCGGAGCAGTCGGCCACGAGGAAGGGTATCGGCTGGGGCACGACGTTGACGTCGGCCGATGCCGAGAAGCCGGGGCCGGGGACGACGATGACCATGTCAGGAAACAGCCAGCCGGGGACCGGGAGGAAGGTGATCGTGTAGCGGCCGGGCATCAGCCACACCGTGTCGCCCAGGGAATGCCAGGGGCCGGAGCCGCCCACCTGCCACAGCAGCCCCGGGATATTGACCCTCAGGCCCTTGAGCGTCACCGCCACCGAGCCCGGCAACACCGCGAATTCCGCCTTGATCACGTGGTTCCTGCCGACATTGTGAAAGGTATATGACGAAATAGCGCCGACGGAACGCTTGTCGACAATCACGTCGGCGATCTCACAGCCGGCGTCGGGAGTGATCGTGAATTTCTTGTCGCAGCCGTGCGCCACCTCCACCCTGCCGGAGGGTGAGATCGAGCCGCCCACGCCCGCCGAGGCCCAGATCGAGTGGCACAGATATCCGCTGAAGATATAGGCGGAGCCGGAAGCATTGCCCGCGTCGTCGTCAAGGTAGGCTCCGGCCAGGAAGCTGTCGCCGGAGATGGAGACCGAAAATCCCATATAATCGCCCATCGCGGCATCGGGAGCGGTGAGTTCAGAGATGGCGCCCCATTTGTTGACGCCGCCCTTGTTGCGATAGAAGGCATAAACGGAGCCGGCATCCCCTGCGGCATCGTCGCTGCCGGCCGCGCCGACGATGGCGTAATCGCCGGAGATCGAGACCGAGCGGCCGAACCAGTCGCCCATCGCGGCATCCGAGGCTATCAGCTTGGCCGCCTGGCCCCAGTTGTTCGCGCCGCCGTGGTGGCGAAAGAAAACATAAGCGGAGCCGGTTTTCCCGAGGCTGGTGCCGCTCACTGCGGCTCCGTCGATCACCCCATCGCCGTTTTGGCGACTTAAGGCGTAAGCTGAGGCGATATTCCCGCCGTTGATGCTGCCCCCTTCCGCGCCGACGATCACCCAATCGCCGCTGAGCGACACTGAGCAGCCAAAGAAATCTTGTGACACCCCGTCTGAAGCAGTCAGCTTGACCTGCTGCCCCCAGTTATCGGCGCCGCCCTGATTACGATAAAAGACATAAGCGGCTCCGGGATCATAGCCGGATGCCCCGACGATGGCGTAATCGCCCGAGATAAAGACAGAACAGCCGAAAGTGTTTGAATTCTGGGAGTCGGAGGGGGTCAGCACGGTCAGCCGGCCCCAGTTGTTCTCCCCGCCGAGGTTGCGTTTGTAGATATATGCGGCGCCGGGCAGAACGTTGGTAAAGCCTTTCGGCATGCCGACGATGGCGTAATCGCCGTGGATCGAGACAGCCCTGCCAAAGAAATCGTAGGCCGCGGGACTGAGGGCAGTAAATTCCTTCACCTGGCCCCAGTTGTCCGCGCCGCCCTGGTTGCGGTGAAACAGGTAAGCGGAGCCGTTTGAATTCCCTCCTCCTTCATTGTCAGACGGCGCCCCGACGAGGGCCCAATCGCCGTGGATCGAGACGGCCCTGCCCATCTGATCATCAAAAGAAAAGCTATCGATGGCCGTGAGCTTTGCCGCCTGACCCCAGTTTCCTTTTCCACCCCTGTCGCGGTAGAACACATAAGCCACGCCGTCATTATCATGACCGGCCCATTTATACGGCGCCCCGGCAATCGCACGATCGCCGGAGATCGAGACGGACCAGCCAAAGAAATCCTCCACCGCCGGGTCCGAGGGCGTCAGCTTGACGACCGCCGAAGCGGGCGGCGAGGCGACCGATGAGAGATTTTTCGCGCGCAGGCGCGGTTTCGCGGCCTCGATTCCATCGGTCTCGGGATGGCGGCTGCCTCCCGCGGCCGCATCCTCGGAGTAATTGCCGCGCGCCGTGTCAGCAGGTTGAATCGCGGCAAGCATCAGCAAAACGCAAAGCGCCGGTAACAACAGCGCAAACCTGGATTTCCGCGCAAATGAATACATTGGTTTCCCCCCGTTATGAAGACCAACAGGATAATCCGGTCAAAGGCGGACCGCAACGATTGTTTATACGGATTATGTTTAGTTTTGCAGCGGATGTTTCCGAAACAGTTCTCTCGCTTGTTCGCTATGGATGCAGAGGATGACGAAGGGTTTCAGCCCGGCGTCACTCGATCTCCGGGTCGTGGCCGCGGTTCAGCGATATGTCTTCCTCCCCGCCGAATTCGATCTTCGAGTCCAGGTACCACGCGCCATTGACGCAGCGGAAGAGGCCGAACTCCAGCGAGCCGTCGCAGTCTAAATCGCGAGGCAGCGGCACTCAGAAGCCGGCTCCAGTGAATGCGGCAACGGCGGAGTCAGGCTCAAATCATTCGGAAAACGTAACAGTTACTGCTATATTGCCGGTATGACGATTAATTAGAGGGGGCAATTATGTCCATATCCAGGAGGGGATTTCTGGGCGGTCTCGGCGCGAGCGCCGTGGGAGCCGCCGGACTCACCGGTCTTGCCGCGTCACACCGAAACGCAGTCAGCCAGGGGGGATCGTTCGCGCTGCTGAAGCGCGATCCTGATGCGCCCGCGGCGGCCGATTTCGACCGGCTGCCGCTGAGCTGGTACAAGCAGACGATGCAGAAGCTGAAGGAGAGTGTGGCCGAGAAAGGGATCAAGGCCATCCTGCTGCAGAACCAGCTTAATATCGTTCACCAAACCGGCCTGTTCC
>Ga0114922_10007071_pt1 | contig 10274 bp, 9 predicted proteins | sample AartaG_FD_100975 | JGI IMG/M metagenome (GOLD analysis project Ga0114922, IMG submission 100975) | Deep subsurface microbial communities from Aarhus Bay to uncover new lineages of life (NeLLi) - Aarhus_00045 metaG | ecosystem: Environmental > Aquatic > Marine > Oceanic > Sediment | place: Aarhus...
GCATGACCGGGATCGTTGAAATGGTGAATAGTTTTTCTTTTTTGTTGCTTCATATAGACATCTTTTGCACGGACAAACAAGTTTGTCCATGCCACCCCGTCCCTTTACCCGCCCTGTCACTCTTTTTTTGCACGGACAAACAAGTTTGTCCATGCCACCCCGTCAACACGGCAATTCCTCAAATTTCTTGTAGTTCATAATCCCCCAATCCCCCAATCCCCCAATCCCTGAATCCCCTATTTCTTCAGATGTCTGTCAACATAACGGGCCAGGATCTCTGCACTGGCAGCCGGGGGACGAACCAACAGATAGTGATCAATAATGGCATGGGCCAATTCGTGGGCCAACATACCTTCATGCAAATCATCAACGTTGATGTATACAGTGTTATTTCTATATCTATACCAGGCCCGAATGCGACAGGATTTTTTATATATTCTTGAATAAGCATCATGCAATTGCTTTTTGTTATCGTAGATATTAATGGTCACCTTCTTCATTTTCTTGCGCATATCGAGTATCTCTTGCACCCTCTCAAACAGAATATCGACTTTCTTTCCAATCTTGTCTATGACTTTATCAGAGCTTGGGGTGGAAAACAACCGCCCAAGGCCCCACCGTTCCTGGCCATAGTTTACTTTGTTATTGAATTTCTTCAAGGCTTCGGATGATTGGTGATGGATAATGGTATATTTGGTTTCAATGGTTTGCCAGGCGGGTGTCTCCGCTTGCACGATCACGCGAAAGGCTAAGAGGAAAAGGCTGAGCTGTACAAGGATGAAAAATCTCTTTGTGAAAAAAAATCCACCTGTGCGGTTAGGTAATTCCTGAGATCTTCCGAATGATCTAATCCTCATCGGCGGGTTCCCTACGACGTCTCCTTCATAAAATGCTAACCGCACAGGTGGAAAAATTTGATAGTATCGGAATTTTCTTTTGCAAGCGGCGTAGCCCCGCCAAGGGCGGGATTATATAAAATCGCGAAGCGATTTTATTTAGATTTTAAAGCTGCTTCCAATCTTTTGATGGAGACGGTTCAATTCTTCAATTAAGCTTGTTGGGGCATTTTGTCTGGATGCGGATTGGCGTATATGTTCCACCTCGGTTTGGATATCAAGGACCTTTGCATGCAAACTGGAGACCATGTTATTGAGACAAACAGCCATGTCAGCTATTTGATCCTTTTTCCTGATCATTACCTTTTTGGTTAGATTCCCTTTTCCTATTTCTTTGAGTTCTTCTTCAAAACGGAACATGGGGCCGGCCATTTTGTGCGAAACAAACAGAGTAACTATGATGGTGGCTATCGTTATCAGCCCAAGCGTGATCAGGTTCGTATAAACAACAGAGGGAAGAATGGCCAGGCCCGTCTTCTTTACGACAAGCCTTGATTGCTCAAAAGAAGAGGTTAACGTGTCCTGAGAAAGAAGGAAAAGGAGCACCGTGGATATAACGACTCCGATGAAGACAAGGAGGCAGAACTTCAAGATGAATTTGAACTGAAAGTCCTTTTTAATAAAATAATCCGTTCTTCTGTGTAATTGCTTATCTTGAGACATGGTAATCTCCTTTAAAGAAGCTCCTCAGCGATCTCAATCTTCGCGTTTTTTCTTAAGTTGCTGATCCATTGTTCAAGCATCCTGGTCTTTTTCTTTTCCTTGAGTTCTTTACTAATCTGTTCCTGTATCTCTTTGAGAGGGGGAATCTCTTCCTCTGATTCTTTCATCTCTTTGTACCGGATCTCAATCTCTTCCTGGGAAACATAGGCTTTTTTTCCAATCTCTCTGCTTTTCAAGTCTATCACATCTCTTATCAGTGTAGATTCCCAGTAGCGTTCGATTGCTCTTACGAATTTATCTTTTCTGTCGAGTTTTAACTTTTTAGCCTCCTGTATGAGAAGTTCTTTTCTTATGAGTTGTTCCAGGAATTCCTTCTTGGCTTCATATGTCAACTTAAAATCCTTATCTAACTCCAGCTCCGCTGCCAACTCATATTCAAATTCATCAAGGGTCAGATTGTAATCATTTATCCTTGACAGTATTTTAGTCTCCTCTGGCTTTTCTTGAGAACAGCAGAAAAGGCTCATGGATAGAAAAAATAGAAGCGAACAAAAAGAAGCTTTCTTCATGATATTATGCACCTTTCTTTGAGAGTCTAACCCTTGCCAACATCTCCCTTCCCCTGGTGAGCATATGTGCTAACTTAACGTCTACTCTTGATCCCCCTTTGGAAAAGGGAAGAATGGTCCCTCGCCTCTCTCTGAAATCCCCCCTAACCCCCCTTTAGAAAAGAGGGGATTGTGAAAGTCCCCCTTTTGTAAAGGGGGATTTAGGGGGATTTTTACCAACGGTGGTGAATTACACACAGTTAGCGCTTATGCCCTTGAAGGATGGCTTGGGTGGAGGTGAAAATACGCGAATCAAAGATGAGACGAACTCTAAAACAGCTCCGCAGTCGCCTCTCTTGCGGCTCTTAGCCATGCAGACAAGTCGGCGGCTGAAGTGGTTTTTTGAGCAGCCTTCAGGATGCTGCCTGTTTCCACTTCCACCAGCCGTAAATCGAGGCGCATCTTATCCATAATGACCTGATAACCTCCAAAAACCATCAGTTGAGCCCCGACGATTCTTCCTATCCTTAATCGGGTAGTTTCATCCACCAGTGAGGTCGTTCCCAGGCCGAGCTCTTCGAGCGCAAGGAGCAAACGCTCTCTTTCAACAACTGTATAGCCCCCTGTTTCCTTGAGGGTTTCAATAACCTTGCCCGAGAGAAGCTCTCCCAGATCAGGACGGCCGCATTCCATTGGGCTCAAGTTCTCTAAATCCCAGGCGGCTATGGCCGTGCCTTCTTTGTACGAAACCGGCTTTGTTGCGCAACCAACAACAAAGGCGATGAGTATAACGAATATCCGGAAAAAACTTCTATTGGATAACATTGCTCCCCCATAAGCGCCAAGTTGTTTTGTAAACGTTCACAGGTTGCATTTATGCCATACGGAATTGTTTTGAAAGATGAACGTCGAACATATTAAAAGATGAACGTCCAACATCGAACATCGAACATTGAACGTCGAATAATGATGTCGCTCCGCTCCTCAAATTATTCCAACGTCGAATGAAAAAACAAACATGCAATACCGAACATTCAACGGCTATTTCTATTTCTTCATCTTTTCCCATTCAACATTCGATGTTGGACGTTCGATGTTCGATGTTCATTTTTTTCAGTCCCTCCTGGGCAAAAACAACTTAGCGCTTATGGGGCGGGCCCCCCTTTACAAAAGGGGGACTTTTAGGAATTCCCCCCTTTACAAAAGGAGCCTTTTAAAAATTCCCCCCTTTAACAAAGGGGGGCGAGGGGGGATTTTCACGCCGGCAAGAAACCAGTAATGCTTCCCATGGCCACTACGTCTTCAATCTTTTCCTTTACCTTGTCATCTGTTTTAAGTGGCCTTTCCTGATTCAGGATGCGGGCATAACAGAGATCCGGCTCAACTCCTACCACCTCAAGCTGTGCAACGGGTTTTGGTGAACTACGGAGTAACTTCCCCTTATATTTGATGGGCTCTTGTTCTTCCAGGACTTCAAACCTTGTGCCCAAAACCACTCCCTGTCTTGAACCAAGATTGATCATAACCTCCTCTCCAGAAGACTGGACCACATATCCTTGCAATGGGTACTTTAGTATAATGGTCCTGAGGATCTCCCGATTAAGCCGGTTCAGTTCTTTTTCCAAAGATGCCCGCAAACCAAGCTGCCTGGTAACCACCTTGGGTATGGCTGAGGTTTCGGTATCTATAAGTCTCAGGCTAAGGAGAGTGCTGTCAGGCAGATAATAGAGAGAGCCTGTGCCGATGACCTTCGCAGCCAGCACCTTACCAAGCTTTAAGGCTGTTTCCGGATCTGCCAAATCCGAAGAGCCAAGATTCAATTCTTCCAGGAGCCGTTCAATGAGGACACGTTCCACCACCTGCACCCTGCCGGAAGCATTAAGCTGATCACCAAGCTGTGTGGTCAAAACCATAGACAAGCCATCTCTTTCGGCCAACCCACCCTTTTCCTGGAAATCAACGAATGACAGAACCATTGGCCGCGACGTCCAGGTGTCTTTGATTCTTGCCCTCGATTTTTTCTGACTGCGGTACCGGTCTGCCAATTCCTTGACCAGCTTGTCTATTCGTTTCTTTTGCGCAACGTCCTTCTGAAGGGCTATCATTTCCTGGGCCTTTTTAGCCAGCACAGATGCAAAGGTATCATTTTTGTCAAGGACCAGAGCCTGACGGTAAGCCTCCAATGCCTTATCCCATTTGCCCTCTTTTTCGTATGTGATCCCCTTGTTAGATGTTGCTTCAATATAGTAAGGATCTATGGCCACAGCCTGATCATAAAGCTCTCTGGCCCCCTGGTACTTCCCCATGCTCGCATAAAGCCGGCCGAGCTGATTGTGCGCAACAGCTTTTTGGTAAAGCCCGGCCACCTTTTTTTGAACTCCCTTTTTGTATTCTGCCTCGGCCTCTGCCTTCTTATTTTGACTGTAAAGGAGATCTCCCTTGACCACGTGCACGTAACCCCTGCCAGGCGCTTTCTGCTCCACCTCTTTAGCCAATACAAGGGCCTTTTCCGGCTCTCCTTTTTGGGCATATACAGCTACCAGCCCCTCTTTACCCAGAAGTTCCCCTTGACTCTCTTTTTGGGACAGGTTGTGGAAGATTTCCTCCGCTTCGTTCAGGTTTCCTTCCTTCAAGGCTGCATACCCTTTAACAGTCCTGGCCTCAAGGTTTTGGGGGTTCTTTCTTACAACTTCATCACTGATGGCTTTGGCCAACATTGTCTGTTTTCGCTGCAATTTCCTTTCAGCCAGTCTCACCAGCATGATTTCGGTGGTTTTACCCCCACCCTGGAAATAATCGAGCACCTTGAGCTCAGGCCCGAGAATGCACACGGTTGGCAGAATCAACCGGGCCTGATAGAGGTCGCTCACAGCGGATTTGTCCAAAAGGACCGGAAAACCCGGGTTGCTCCGGGCCACGAAATCTGCCACCTTTTTCTCGGACGATAGCGTGATGCCCCATACGATCAAATCAACATCCTCATACCGTTTGGCCAATTGATCCAGACTCAAAAGGCCCTCCTGGCTCGGCCTTGATTCCACATCAAAAAAATAGAGGATGATCATCGGCTGGTCTTTCATCAAGGACAAGTCATGGGTTCCGCCCTTCAGATCTTTCAAGGAAAACACGGGAGCCGTTTGGCCTGGCGTGATCTGGCCATAGCCTACATTTGTCCCGGAGATGATCACCGTCATCACCATTGCAACAGATGTGAGCAATCTTGAAACAAGTCTCATTTTGGTTCCTCCATAGGGATTAATCGACAAAAAAGAGGGGTTTCGCCCTCTTTATTTAATTGAAGCTGAGCCTCCCACTCATAGTAATCGGGTAAGCTCAGCCGAACCTCGTATTTTCCAAGGGGAAGCTCAAGCGTCAAGGGAGTCTTCCCCTGGAACGAACCGTCTAGAAAAACCTGAGCACCAGTCGGTACACTCTCCACTTTCAAAACCCCTGGTCTGGCGACTTGCACACTCGTTGATTCGACCGCTTGTTCGGGCTTTTCCTTGGCTACGAAATAGTAAGCGAGGCCCCCTGCCACACTCACCGCGATGAAGGCGATGATTACGAAAAGCCCGTGATGCTTCGCCCTTTTTTTTGTGGGCTGTGGCGGCAGAGGCTTTGATTCTTTCGCCACCAGACAGGCTTTGAGAGCCTCGGCCATAGCTTTGCCTGTCTGAAAGCGCTCATCAAGCCTCCTATTCAGGCTTTTCATAATAAGCTCAGATAGCTCTCGCGAGACGGAAGACTCCGTTTTTGCGGGCTCGGCAGGGGCGTCCTGAGTAATGGCTCTGAAGATAGCGGCTATACTGTCACCTCGGAAAGGCCTTTTCTGTGTGCTGAGCTCGTAAAGGATGACCCCCAGTGAGTAAAGGTCAGAACGCCCATCTACTGGCCGACCCATGACCTGTTCAGGCGACATATAAACAGGTGTACCAAGGATTTCTCCGGCCTGGGTTTGTTGAATGGCTGAAGGATCTTCGATGCGGGCGATACCAAAATCGGTAATTTTGGCCTGGCCATCGGGGGTTACAATAATATTGGTGGGTTTGATATCTCTGTGAACAATCCCCTTCTGATGGGCATAATCAAGCGCTTCTGCCACCTGAACACCCAGATCCACAATTTCCCCGAGGGTCAATCTTTTTTCTTGAATGACCTCATTCAGGGGGGGGCCCTCCAGAAACTCCATAGCAATATAGATCGTCCCGTGATCTCGCCCCACATCATAGACCGTAACAATGTTGGGATGGGAAAGCCGGCCAATGGCCTTGGCTTCTTTTAGAAATCTCTGAACAAAGGCCTCGCTTGTAACCCTGTCGTGGCGCAAGATTTTCAGGGCGACCAACCGATCGATCTGGGGGTCGTGGGCCCGGTAAACTACGCCCATGGAGCCCTTGCCCAGCTCTTCCTCAATCTGATAACGGCCATAGTTCATGGTCTTGGGATTTCTATTCTCTCACAAACTCCATGATGGTTTCAAAAGGGATCAAGAAGCCGACAGACTCTGTTCCCCGGTATCTCCCCTTAATGATAGCAACCAGGTTTCCCTGGGCGTCGAAGACAGGGCTTCCGCTACTTCCTGGTTGAATTTGCATATTGACCTGCCACAAAGGTAGATCATTCACCAGTCTGGGCGGCCCGCTGATGACCCCGGAGTGGACAGTTCCTCCAAGATTAACCGGACAGCCGACAGAATAGAGCCTTTCGCCCATACCTAAGAGATTTCGACCCTCGGCCAGAGAGACATAGGCCGTTATCTTCAGGTTGATATCAATAAGGGCAAGGTCTCGACGGGTATCTGTCTTGACCAAGTGCCCCTTGAATTCTCGGCCGTCGTAGAGAACAACTCTTATCTCCCGGACCCTTTTCAGGTCATGGGCTGTACAGATAATCAACCCGTCCTGGTCTACGATGAAACCGGAAAGCTGGATATCTTCGTTCTTTGCTTTTGCTCTGATACAAACAACGGATTCGATTTGGGATAAAACAGAGGTGGGGATGCCTTGATACGCATCCCATTTTTCAACAGAAGGCCCTTTGGTGTATCCGGAAATATAACCCCACAGTTTCTGAAGCCGGGCCTCATCAGGCTGCTCGCCAACACTATATCTGGCCTGTACCTCGGTTGCCAGAGGGGAACGAGGCCTCAAAAGGATCTGCCAGTTTTCATTTGCCCGCACTGCATTTAATTGAACCTGGCCCATTTTGAGATAGGTGCGCCGAACCTCAAAACCGGAATGGGTCAGCCAGTTAAAAATGATCCCCTCCAACTCGGTTATAGGCAGAGGGTACAATTTCATGGAACCTTCGGTTTCGGCAAAAAGAGGAGCACCAATGAGTACCACGGACAAAACAAGAAGCAATGGCTTGTTGGGTTTTATCCTGATCATGCGACTTCACAAAGGACCACCGTAATATTATCGCGGCCTCCGGCAGAATTGGCCAAATCGATGAGTTTTTCCACCTTTTGAGGCAAAAGCATCGTTGAAGAGAGAACCTCCTCGATCAAGGTGTCATCGACCATGTCCGTCAGGCCGTCTGAACAAAGAAGAAACAGGTCTCCAGACAGCGTTTTTCCTCTCAGGACGTCAAGGGCTAAACTCTCCTTGACACCAAGTGCCCTAAGAATAACATTGCGCATAGGATGATTTCTGGCTTCGGCCGGGGTGATCAGACCCTGGTCTAGCTGGTCTTGGACAAGGGAGTGATCCTGGGTGAGCTGTTTCAGTTGCCCGGTTCTAAAACGATAGGTTCGACTGTCTCCCATATGACCAAGGACAAAGCTCTCATCGGAAAAGGCCACGAGTTCTGCTGTACATCCCATTCCCTGGTGATGAGGATTCTCCTTGACATGATTTAGAATCCTTTCATTTGTCCATGCAAAAGCCCTTTGAACTAACTCAAGCGTTTCTTGTTCAGATTGACCTTCGGCCTTTGAAAAAACTTCCAATGTGGTCTCAGCGAAGATACTGCTGGCCAGTTCGCCTGCTGCTGCACCGCCCATGCCGTCTGCTACAAGGCAAAGGCCCAGCTCAGGCCGAACAATAAAAGCATCTTCGTTGTTCGAACGTCTCAGCCCGGTGTCGGTTTTGCCAAAGCAAACTGTTTGAGGGATCCGCTTGTGTGATAAACCGAACATGAGAATAAAATCGCTCCGCGATTTTATATAACGTCCGCCTGTGGCGGACTTAAAAAAGGAAATTCCTATACTGTCAAGATAAAATACACTTTACTCAAGAATTAAGCCAAAATCAAATTCATTCTAATCCAAAAAGCGTAACTACTCAGGTTGTCAGGTTCACGGTTGGCTACTTTGCGCTTTGGTAACTGCTCGGGTTCACGGTTCACCGTTGACCGTTGACAGGTTAATCTCTGAACCGTGAACAGTGGAACCGTGAACCTAAGTAGTTACTCTTCATCGCTCTCTAACCGTGAACCTTGGAATTTTGAACCTGAGTAGCTACAACTCATTATTCTCTTGACACTACGGGACCAACATAGGCTATAATCAGGCGCAAATCAAGCCGAATGTGGTTACCAAATGAAATGTGCGCCTGCCATTGTCGTCCAGCTTGTTCATATCCAGGGGCCCCTGAAAGGTGAAATCCAGGAGTTCTCCGAATCGGCGATCTTCGTTGGCCGGGATCCGTCCAGCCATATCCACTTCCCTAAAGACCTAACCATTATTTCCCGGAAACATGCTGAGATCGTCAGAGAAGGTAACCGTTTTAAATTGCTTGACCATAGCGCTAACGGGACATTTGTGAATGGAAAAAGGGTCGAGGATGCCTATCTCAAAGACGGAGACGTCTTAATGTTTGCGGAAGGCGGACCAAAGGTCAGCTTTTTGACGAAGATGATGGAAGCCGAACCTCAAATCGTAAGCCCACCACCGCCAAGCCCACCAAAAGAACCCGAAGTACCCCTGGATGAGAAGCCTCCCGTGGCCCAGGCCCAACCTGAACCAAGCCAGGCAGAGGAGATTTCCATCCAAAGGGTTCAGGTGCCACTCGTCATCCAATATGGCCCAACGCTTCAGTCATTTAAGGAACTTCCTGTAACAATTGGACGAAATCCGAACTGTGCTTTTACACTGGACCATCCTGCAATCCTTGATCACCATGCTCAGATTTTTTTTAGTCAAGACGAATATTGGGTGAAGGATCTCACCGGACAGAAGTTGATCTTGATCAATGGGCAGCCCGTTCATCTTCAGGCCCCCCTTAACCCCAACGACACTCTGGACTTTAGCCCACAGGGGCCAAATTTTCGGTTTCTTGGTGGGGGGCGTCTGGCAGAAGTGGATCAACCCAGGCCCGAGGAGTCCTTAAAAGCCATTCATGAGAGAGAGGAAACTCCTCCACAAGAGGAACCTGCCGATAAAGGCATAAAAGAGGGGGCCATGTCCATCTTAAAGAAGTTCTTGCACCGTTAAGGGCTCGCCCCTCCACCAATAAGATTTGTTTCAAGCTCGCTCACCACAGAGACTGAGAATAACTTAGCTCCGCTTCGCAATTGGTCGAGTCGTTGAGTAATCGAGTGGTTAACCACTTGACCATTTTCCCACTCGACCACTTGACTGCTCGACTAAAGTCGTTGCAATTTCAATAATCTGATAAGGCTTGGCTCTCGGATCAGGGGTCGTGATATAGAAACAAGGTCTGCGGCACCTGTTTTCAAAATCTGATTTACATACGTAAAGGGGACATTCTTAACTATTTAACTTGATAGTATGGGAAATCCCTTTTTAGACACGGATTACCCTGGCCCAGACCCTGGCCCAGACCGGGTTTTTCTCTCTGTGGCATGGTCCATCTTGTGTCGCGCCAGGGCGGGCCGGGTTTTTCTCTCCGTGGCATTGTCCAGCTTCCCTGGCCCAGACCGGGTTTTTCTCTGCGGGGGCATTCTCTATCTTCTGTCGCGCCAGGGCGGGCTGTCGCGCCCCTGGCCCAGACCGGGTTTGCCGCCTAAGACATTCTTGGGGTCGTGTCGCGCCAGGGCGGGCAGGGCGGGCACGGATGGCCACGGATTAGGTTTATATTGTTTGAACCATGCCTATCCGGTTCCTTCCCAAAACGGTGGATTGGAGATCACGATATTCGCGCCACACCCTTGTAGAGAAGCACAGTCAGAACTTCAGACATGGTCGTGTCGGGACGATTCCGGC
>Ga0114922_10007072_pt1 | contig 10273 bp, 8 predicted proteins | sample AartaG_FD_100975 | JGI IMG/M metagenome (GOLD analysis project Ga0114922, IMG submission 100975) | Deep subsurface microbial communities from Aarhus Bay to uncover new lineages of life (NeLLi) - Aarhus_00045 metaG | ecosystem: Environmental > Aquatic > Marine > Oceanic > Sediment | place: Aarhus...
TATTTTAGTAATTTCAATACTTCTTCTGAGCAGATTATGTTCTGACTTTTACATAATTCAATATATTCTTTTTTTACTGTTTCTAGTTGTGGTACTTTAAATTCTTTCAATTGACCAAATATCAATGGATTATTCATTGCAGCTCTTCCAATCATGACTCCAATGCAACCGATTTCTTTCATCTTCTCAACATCTATCTTTGTTTGAATATCTCCATTAGCAACAATAGCTTTTCCTGTATTAACACATTCAGGGAAAACACTCCAATCTGCTTTCCTTTCATAAGACTCAGATCTATATCTAGCATGTACAATAAAGAAATCTGCATCAACTTTTTCAATTAATTTAAGATACACTTTTTCTCTTTTCTCAGTTTTATTTACTCCAAGACGCAACTTAACATTAACATCATAACCATAATTCTTGATTAAATCAACCATTCTCTTAACCTTAGTTGGTCTTTTAATCATAGCGCTACCTATACCTTGTTTTACATAAGATTGTGATGGACATCCAAGATTAAGATTAAATCCTTGAAAACCTTTTTCAGGTGTAAACTCTTTCAGAAAAATATCTAGTTTCTCCTCATCCTTCCCCATAATCTGAATCATTGTAGGAGTATCATCATAGAGCTTAATTCTCATTAAAGCAGATTTAGTTTTCTTGATTAATGTTTCAAATCTAATTTGTTCTGTAAAAGTAAGATCTGCACCGTATTTATGGCAAATGTACCTAAAACTGGAATCAGTTATTTTTTCCATTGGTGCAAGCATATACTTCATGATAGATTGTTGTTTTTTTTGGTCTCTTTAAACATTTCTTGTCTAGATTATTTAAAGAGAAAACCCACATTAGGACCTACATAATATTCTTTTCTTTTTGTTTTTTTGCAAAAATCATCAAATGAGTTGTTCCAAACTATATCATCTGAAACAAGAATTCCTTTGTTCTTTAACGCGCCAAATACTGTTTCATATTCAAACATCATACATTCATAAGAATGATCACTATCATGTAAGAAGAAATCTATTTCCTTTAATTCAGAGAGTAAGGGAGGTAATTTATCTTGACTCTTTCCCACAATTAGTGTCCATCTGTCACGTAGATGTTGAGGAATTACCCATCCTGGTTGATGTCCTTCTGGAATCATTGCTCCTCCTTTACCTTCCCAAAAAGCTCCATTTTCATAATTTGTTCCAGCGATTTGTGGATAGTCTATTGAAACAAGTTTACCTTTTTTGTTTTTGTCCATAGCAAGAAGAATAAATGCGGTACTAATTCCATTGCAAACTCCAGTTTCAACCAGAATTTCTGGTTTAAGTTTCCTAACTAGACTATACATCCCTCTACAATCCTTATAGCTAATAGCCCCCCAGCGATAAGAATCCCATATACTTGTTCCTGAGTCAACCTGTTTTCGAAAAATCTTTCTCTTCTCTCTTAGATCATCAACAAGCCCAATTACTTCTGGTTCATGTAAGTATTTTTTCAATTCTTTTTTGCTTTTAAAAATAGTTTTCAAAGAATTATTTCTATTGAAATTTTTCTTGAATAAGTTTGAAAAATATTTGTAAATGAAGAAGGAAATTTGTTTCACACTTCTCGATATTTCAGAAATATTATCATTCATTACAAAAAGTTCTTACATAGTAGTCATATATATTATTTTTCTAGAAAAGTATAGTTCTTAGTTCTATTTTCTCCTTTTCTTTAGAAAAATCTTTAATTTCTTATTTATTTATCCAGTTTCCTGGTGAATTAAGTCGTAGAATTCTTTTAATCTATCAGCTAAAAATCTTATTTCTCTCTTTTTCATATTAGGTGTAGATGGAATATATACAATTCCGTTATTGAATTTAACATCAATTTCTTTACCTTCATATTCATGATTAAACACTTTGTAGGTTGGATTTGTAATACAAGAGATGTCATACTCAGTTAAGAATTCAAGAAATTGATCTACTAGATGTTCTTCAATTTGTAGAGTGTTATAAACTGCTAAGCTGCTTTCACCTTTATACCATGGTATAAAGTACGCTATAGTTTCAGGATCTAAACATTCAATGAAATAGGAATATTTTCTTGCAAAGAGTTCTTCCATATCCTTGTAGTCATCAATATGCTGATACATAGATTTGAGAAGACCTTTTGAAGGCTTACTCATGTAGGTTGTTCTATCAAATCCTGGATTTTTTGCTCTGTAAGCTTTAGCAAATTCCAGCAAGCTAAATTTCTTGTTAAAGAATGTCACAACACGAAGTAACTCAATGAATATTGCTAAAAAGATTCGACTGTTATAGAACAGATAGGTAGGTAACTTCTTCAACATATCCTTGAATCTTTTACCTGTTTTCTCTATTGGTAATTCTGCAATTAGTTTCATTGTACCCTTGATTAGATCTTCATGCTGATTATCAATGTACATGAATCCACCTCCGAGAGCAATTGGTCTTTTGTCCATACCCATAGAATAGATTGGAATGTCAACTATCTCATGACTAGCAAGTAAATCCATTGTTGCTCCTTGAACTCTATCTTCGATAATGAAACAGTTATGTTTCTTCTTGAATTCTACAAACGGTGTTAAATCAATATCTTGTCCAAAATAATGTGTAATTACAACTATATCACATTTCTTTAAGTCAGGTATTTTCTGAATTTCATTGAAATTTGTGTTTAATCTTATTATGTGTAGATTTTCTGGTTTTACGTACTTCTCTAAGATGTTTCTAAATGAAGTGTGTTGGATTGGAGTAGTAGCAACAACAAGATCCCTATTATCAAAATATTGTAAGCATACTTCAAATAAAGATCTACAAGAATAGCCTAAAATCCTAGTATGTTTCTCATGCTCAATACTGAGTTTGAATTCTTTAGATGTTAAAAGATTAGTGAAATGTCTGCCAAACTCTAGAACATTAAGAGCTAAGTAATCTGGCGCAGCTTTGATAATTCGTCTAGCCATTCTACTTTAGGTCTTGTGCATGGATTTAAAAGAATAATGGTGATTCTGAATCTTTATGAAATAATTTTTATTCTTATAAGTTAGTGGGATACTATGAGTAATAAATCAAGATCTCAAAAACTCTTTCGAATATTATCTTTCATGGGTCAGCTCATTGTAAAAAGAATGAATACAATTTTGATTGAGGAAGTTCCTAAAGGAAAGATACTTGATGTTGGTGGAGGGGGAGAAGGAGTTATCGCTCAAGTTGGTAGAGAGAGAGTTACAGCTGTTGATAAATTTCAAAGTGAAATAAACGAAGCTAAGAATAAAGCTCCTGAAGCTACTTGGGTTCTAGCAGACGCAAAAGAGCTGGAATATTCTGAGGAGTTCTTCGATAATGCTACATCATTTTTCAGTATTATGTATATGTCAAATGATGATAAAGCTGAAGTCTTTAAAGAAGTTAATCGAGTTTTGAAACCTAATGGGGAATTTTGGATATGGGATGCATCTATTTCTAAGGAAGAGGGAGTGTTCGTCTTTAAAATAAAAGCAATTTTACCAAACAAGAAAGTTGTTAGAACTGCATATGGTGTTTCATCTAAAAAACAAACAGTAAATGATGTTGTAGATCTACTTGAAAGTAGTGGATTCAAAGTAGAAGTTGTAGAAGATAAAAAGAACTGGTATTTTTTGAAAGCAAAGAAGTGATTCTATCTGCATAAAGTTAAGTAGAGATAATTCGCCTTTAATGAAAGATATTTAATCTATTATTTATTTTATCAATGTAACCGCAAAATGTGAGAGTGTTGTAATTTACCACCAACGATACAGAACTAAAGAAAATAGACTCCTTAGTAAATTCGTATAGATATAAGGAAGCCTTAGATGAAATTACAAAGTTAGAGGAGACTCCCACCATTTCTGAAGAAGCTTTTGCAGAGCTAATGTACCGTAAATCATTCATTCTTACTCATCTAGGTTATTTTGATGATAGCATCTCTCATGCTCAACATACACTAAATCTCTTTGGTGGAAAGCTAATTTCCTTTACACAAAAATTCGATCTCTACTTCGTAATAATTGAATCTCTCTGGAGATTAGGTAAATTTGAAGAAAGCCTTCTGATGATTGAAAGAGTAGAAAACATTGCTAGAAATGAGATTATTGGTGAAGAAACTACTGTTATGAAAGAAATTAATGCACAATTTCAATTCCATAAGAGTTGTATTTATTGTTTCACAGACTTAAGCAGATCAGTAGAATTTGTTGATAACAGCATAAAACTATCAAAGGAAATTGAGAATGATGTACTATATGCAAGAAGTCTCTTTCGTAAAGGAAAGATTCTTACATATCAAGGAATTCTAGATGAATCCCTTGAGATCATAAATGAGAGTCTAGAAATTGGTAGAAAATTAAATGATCATAGTATAATGGCTAATTCATTAGTTGCTATTGGAGAAATTCACAGATTAAAAGGTGATTTTGATCAAGCATTACAGTTCTTTGATACAGCTTTAGTTCTCTATCAGGAAATAGGTAATAACTATGGTATGGCTATAACATACAATAATCTCGGCATTGTTTACTATAGTCAAGGAGATTTTGATAATTCCTTTGAATTCTTCACCAAAAGTCTAGAAAGAGCTCTTGAAATAAATTTCAACTTCACTGTTGTTGAGTCTCTCTATTACTTGATTAATATATTATTAAGTAGAGATAATTTGTTCGAAGCGAAAGAACATCTTGATATTTCTAGAAATGCCTCAAAAGATCAACAAGAAACTATGATTTATTATTATACACAACTCTCTGAAGCAGTATACAATCGAAAAGCAAATAGATTCACAAGTCTGGGTAAAGCTCAAGAAATTCTAGTAAATATAATTGAAAAGAACCTTGTCTATCAAGAAATAAATATTCATGCAATGCTGAATTTATGTGAAATCTTACTTCATGAACTAAGGTTTACCAATAATCATGAAATCCTACAAGACTTGGAAGTAATATCTGATAAATTATTGGAAATAGCAAAAGAACAAATATCTAGGTCACTTTTAGCAGAGGTTTATTGGTTAAAGGGTAGACTTGCTCTAATTGATGCAGATATAGATAAAGCAACAGGTTTCCTTTCTCAAGCTCAAATTATAGCTGAGGACCAGAAATTAGAAAACCTAGCTAGGAAAATCTCAAGTGATCATGATGCCATTTTAACAGAATATGCAAGTTGGAAAAACATTATTGAGGAAAATGCAAGCCTTGCAGATAGAATAAAAGCTTCACAAGTAGATAAACTAGTACTAAATATGATAAATAGGGCTACATTTGATTTAGAAGAGATAGAAAATGATGCTCCAGTAATGTTAATGATTCTAGATGAAAATGGAATACCTTTCTTCTCCTATCAATTTGGTGATGAAGATCAAGTTAATCAAGTTATATTCTCTGGATTCTTGACAGCAATTAACAATATCATTCAAGAAGTATTTTCTACTGAAGGATCACTAAGGAGAATTGAACATCAAAATTATCTTCTTATTTTCAGTCAAATTGAGAATGTAATTATCTGCTATGCCTTCAAAGGATCTTCTTATTCAGCTAGTAAGAAGGTAGAGGCTTTTAGAAGTAGATTAGTGTCTTCACCAATTTGGTTAGACTTTCCTCATATGGTTAAGACAGGAAGATCTTTAGAAGATGACAAATTTAAACGTCTCGAAAATTGGGCAGATGAGATATTTACTTGAAGTCAATAATAATTTTTCTTAAAATAGTTTAATCAGTTAGAGTATCTGATACATCTGTAATGCTTTCAGTTTCATCTGCTTTTTGAATTGTTGCATCTAGAGGTTCTATGTCTACATCGGCTACATAATCAGTTTGCAGATTGAATGGAAGATAGACGACATCACCATAGGAGTTCATTTCTGCAAATTTACTAAATTCTGGAAGAAAAATTGAATATGGATCATAATATTCTGTTGATAATAATCTTCTCATGTCATAGGAAGCTTCTTTGTTATTAAGTACTAAAAGAGTAGTTGCAAGATATATCTCAATTTCAGAATTAAGTTTTTGAGTAAAGGACATATAGAATTTTTCATGAAGATTTCTAATGCGTTTTTCAAATTCCTCTATAGATATTTCTTTTCTGATAGTCAAGATTAAATTACCTGTAAGAGCGAAAGCAAAAGAATTTCTAGGCTCATATAAAGAGCTTTCAGACAGATTAAGTAGCTTGTATGCATACACTTCAAGTTTGTTATATTGTTCTTTTCGAGTTGCCATAGTGGTCAAGAACATCACAAACAATCCATTAAGCTTAGGATACCTTTTCATTCCATCTTTTGAGAAGAAGTAAGCATATTCTCTTTCAAGTCGGTCAAAATGACTGAAATCATCAGTGTATTCAGCGATAATCCCTCCGTAGTAGATGATTTCTTCTAGCATTCCTGCGATACCATCCGCCATCTGGCTGTTAATGAATTCCTCATTATCCATTAGGTGTTTGTATTTATCTAGATACTTCCAAAGACCTGGCATAACTTCTTTTTCAATTTTTATAACTTCAGTCAATGTTTCTTTAATAACTACTCTATATGAATATCTTAAACCTTTGATGAAGACTTTGGTAACTTCAAGTTCATAGATTGTTTCACTCACATCATTATCTGTCAAAGGATTATCATTAAGATTGAAAAAACCTTCATCGATATGAGACTGTAGATCTGCTACATATTCGTCTCCTTTTTTGAGTAGATTATCCATTGAATCTAGCAACTTCTCAGGATCAGTAAAATCGATAACTTCATTGTTTGTTTCAATGTGTACATCGTCTCGGTACAAATATCTTTGAAGTTCTAAGAGAAAAGTGATAATGTAGTCAATTGCAGCAAATGTTGCATAATACATTGAATAGTTTCGTTCTTTGGGTATTTTCTTTCCTAGTTCTATATTTTTACGAATGTTCCAAAAAACATCCATATATTGAATATATTGAATACTTGCTTTGATTCCCTCAGTCATCCAGTGCTCCAAATCATGCTTATAGATTTGAGTCAGAGAATCGCATAAACTGAAGAAGAACATGTATGCTGAACTCAAATAATTCAATACTAGTTTTCGTCTCCTATGAAATTCGTGATGATCCCAATCCACTACAAGGTTTTTAACATCTAATGTCGTAATTCCAATTAGCATATTGGCTAAAGCGTGAGCTGATCCTGTTATTTGTAATTCTCCTGCGTGTCCATATTGTAAAGCATACATTGAAGCATATCTTAGCCTGAATAATTCTAGTTCATACCATTGGATTGGTAATTTATCTTGTGGAAGATTGGTTAGAATCAAAGTAATTTTTTCTAAAACCTTTTCAAAAAATAATGATGCTTCATCTGAATTCATGAGTACATCATCAGGAATCTCTCCAAGTATATGCTTTAACTCATCAACTCGTTGGGAAACAAGAATTCTCACTCTGGTTTCAGAATAGGAGCTCCAATTTACATTGTCGACAATAGATCGTATATCATCCATCAATTCGAGTACTTCTTCTGTAAATTGTTTTCCAGACATGTCTTCCACAACAATTCAAATGCTTTGTTTCAAGCAAGCCAGTAGAAACTTATGAGAATATAAAAGTTACTTTATTTTTAAATTACTTTAGAGGTACTCAAAAAAGGCTGAGTTGCATGAAATTAATTTTCTACGAAATAGAAGTGGCATGATTTGTTTACAATCATCCAGTTATCTTCAACCTTTAGTAGTGTTAAGAAATCTGTTGTGTGACCTATTCCCTTTGGAGTAATAGCTTTCCAATACATTACAGCTACTGCAGCTGTACCTCTCTGATCAATCTGTTTAATCTCTGTTTCAAATTTAACTCCATCAGATTTATGAGTATCTAAAACCTCTTTCCAAACTGCATAAGGTCTAAATTGATTTTTGAATTTTTGTGTATTCTGTTCAACTGAATTTAATCTCATTGAAGGGTGAAAAACTTGTTTGATTTTTTCTAAATCCCATTCATGAAAAGCTTGAGCATAAACCTCTAAACTTTTTGTAATATTAGCTATTTCATTAGAATCATTATAAGGTATATTGCTATCTCCATTGATTCTTTGTTCCAACTCCTCTTTATCTAATGGAATAGTATGTCCCGATTTATTGACTACTTTCCATTTAGAATCAAATCTCATTAGAGTTAGATAATCGGTTGTATCTCTGTAACTTCGTGGATCATAAGCAAGGAAACGAACCCTTGCGAAAGCTACAGATTCATATTGAGTAATGCTTTCAACATTAACAAAGTAATCGACTTCAGGTTGTTCTATTTGATTTTTTATAAAATCTTCAACCCAACGATAACAAAGACCGTTGTAAAACCTGTCATTTTCAGGTATATACCAATAAACCATTGAATCAGAATGAAAAGCTCTTACTAGTTTGCTAATATCCCATTCATTGAATGCTTCTTCATATAATTGAATAGTTCTTTCTATGCTTTCAATCTCATGGGTTTCTCCTTTAAACATCCAAATTCACCTCTTTATTCATCTTTGATACCATAGACTTTTGAAACTATTTTCCATTCTTCTTTTATCTTAATCAAAGAAATGTAATCAACATAAATTCTACTTGTATCTCCTCTCTTTTCATGCCATTTTAGTTTAACAGAAGCAGCATTATCATAGTAGTCTATACTTTCAATTTTAGCTGACTGTGTAATCTTAATAGTAGGTTTAGATGAAGGTCTAGATTGAAGCATTGTAGTTGTCTTAAGAGATTCAGAATCTGAATCATAGAATATCTTCAAACCCTGGGGATGCCAAGAACTTTCAGCTTTATTGAAGTTGAACTCTTGAACTCCTTCTACATAATTGAGAATAGTAGCCTCTATCCTTTCTTTTTCTTTGTTTTCTTTTCCTTCCATTATCATCACACATGAAACTTGAGTACCTTGTCTGTAGTAAGACAAATTGTAAACAAAACGGAAAATAATATGCTCTGGTCGGTTGTGCAAACCAATGCACACTTATATATTTTACTAACACAGATTTTTTTGAATTTTCACTTTGTTATGCCGTTAGATGCAGTTTAATCCATGAAGTAAATAAATGTCTACAATAGGTTTATAAATTTTGAAATTAATAATTCACGATTCCTATGAATTTAGAAACTAAAAAACTCTTAAAAGCACTAATTTTGTTATCACTTCTTTCTAGTTTAATTTTTTCAACACTTCAATATACTCAAGCAACATATTTTGGGAATCCTCAAGATCAGATAACAGCGCCATTGATAATTCATGAACCAATTGAAATTCGCAACAATAATAATTTCAGTGATTATTCGTTACCTGGAGCAGGAACTACAGGTGATCCATACAGAATAGAGAATTATAATATTACCACTCTTAATACAGTAGGGATACTTGTTATTGACACAACAGATTATTTTATCATTCAAAATTGTTATATCGATGCATCGTTTACAGCTATAGGCATAAATAACGTAACCTCTGGAACTGGTGAAATTTCAGATGTCACATGTAAGGAAAACGATTTCTGGGCAGTTGTAATCATAGAATCATCTCGAATCTATATTCATAATTGTATAATCGAAGACAATATTGACGATTTTGGTTTAGGGATATATTTAGTTGAATCAACTGAAATCACAGTATACAACAACACATGTAATAACAATAATTATGGTTTAGTTGCGGAGAATACCAACTCAAGCGTTATAGGCTATAATACTTTCTCAGGTAACGTAGAATATGGAGTACATTTGTCCGTAGATCCTAATGAAAATATTGTACATCACAACAAATTCATTAATAATAAAGGAGGAGCAGTCATGCAAGCAAGGGATGATGGGATCAATAATATCTGGTATGATGAAGCTTCTAAAGAAGGCAACTACTGGGATAATTGGAATGATCCCGATTCTGTTGTACCAATAGGTGGAACTGCTGGAAGTGAAGACATCTATCCTTTGGATGAAAATCTTACTCGTGAGATAAACCTATTTTTTGTCCCTGTTGTAATCGCTCTAGTTATTGTTGTTTTTAGGAAACGTATTAAGCGTTCTAACTAAATCCCTTTCTTCTTTTCTTTTTTCATTTTACTATTCAAAGTTTCCAAAGTTCACAAAATTGTTAAATGATTAAGTGATTTTAATTTGTGAAAGTCTTAATTACTGGAGCTTTTGGAAATCTAGGGATGAGTACAATAAGAGCCTTAGTCAATACAAATCATCAAATTACTTGTTTTGATCTACCAACTAAAAGAAATAAGAAAATCTTTAGAGAACTTTCCAAAA
>Ga0114922_10007073_pt1 | contig 10272 bp, 6 predicted proteins | sample AartaG_FD_100975 | JGI IMG/M metagenome (GOLD analysis project Ga0114922, IMG submission 100975) | Deep subsurface microbial communities from Aarhus Bay to uncover new lineages of life (NeLLi) - Aarhus_00045 metaG | ecosystem: Environmental > Aquatic > Marine > Oceanic > Sediment | place: Aarhus...
AGCTCCTCCAGCTTTTCCGTTCCGATCAGATCTTTTTCCATGACGGACTTCCTGAGAACAGGGTTTTCCTTCGAAGCGAGCCGGAGAATGTCAATCGCCGATTTAACCGGTTCCTGCTTGAAAAAGGGAGTTTCCCCGATCTTTTGATACGGAATGGAATGGTTCTCAAAAGCCCGCTGCAGAAGATCCATCTGTCTGCCGATGCGACAGAGAACGGCAAAGTCGGAAAGGCTCTGGATTCCCTCCTTGCTCGATCCCTCGCTGATATCGCTGTCCATAGAGAAAAAGCGCAGGCCCCCAATCATGGCTTCGATGCTCCGTGCTACCACCTCGGCCTCGCTCTTGTCGGTGGGATTCTCCAAGATACGCAGCCGCACCCCCGGTTCGAGACCGCGAAGAGCCGGTGCGGAGCTGAGGCCGGCCAGTACCTGATGGGAAGCCTTGAGGATCGTGTCGGAACAACGATAGCTGCGGGATAGGTTGAAGAGCTTCGCTGTAGGATAATCGGAGAGGAATTGATTTATGAATCCGACATCGGCGCCCCGAAACCCGTAGATCGCCTGGTTCGGATCTCCGATGGCGAACAGGTTGGAGTGTCCTTCCGGGGCGAGCAGCCGTATCAGGCGATATTGAGCCAGATTAATGTCCTGATATTCATCCACGAGGATCCACTGAAAGAGCCGGCGGTACTCGGCCAGCAATCCGGCTTCGGTAAGAAAGATCGAGACGGGCTTTTGAATCAAATCATCCAGATCGAAGAGATTCTGCCGCCGCAGATACTCTTCGTACAGTTCAAATAGTCTTTGGATTTCCGGATCGGAGATCTCCTCCCGGGTTTTCACGTTTCTTTTCAGGCTGCCGATCTCATCGCAAACCGAACGGACGCCATCTTTTGCCGCTCCCGGCAGAGAACGAACCACAGCGAGCCGGTCGTTCTCATCGATCAGAGAGAATCCGCCGTTTCTGCCGGTGCAGCGGGCGTGGGTTTTCAGGATCGACAGACCCAGGGCATGGAAGGTGTGCAGATGGAGTTCTTCCAATCCCCTAGGGACGGACAGTTGACTCTGAAGCCGACTTTTTATCTCCCCCGCCGCCTTGTTGGTGAAGGTCAGGGCCAGGATGTTGCGGGGTTCGATCCCGCGGCTCTGGATCAGATAGGCGATTCGAGCGGTCAAGGTTCGGGTTTTTCCGGTTCCTGGTCCGGCTAGTATCAGCAGCGGTCCCTCACCGTGACTTACCGCCTCCCTCTGCTTCGGATTCAAGGCAGCGAGGACCGCCGGTTCCGAGGGCTCGACATCGCCTGAGTTCGGAGGTGTCGATGGTATTTCCCGTGAGGGCACGGATTGCCGGGTCTGCGCCGCGAGGCGCCGATAGGCCGTGATATCGAAGCTGATCAAACCGTTTCTAGTCGGGGGTTTAGACTCCGCCCGGTTCATATCTTGGAAGAGCAGCTCCTGGGGGCTGAAATTCCTTAACTCTGCCTCGCTGAAGAGTCTCGTCCGACCGAACTGTCCATCGAAACCAGGTTCGACCAGCACTTGGCCGCAGCGCATACGGCGGATCGCCTCGGCAAGCAACTCATTGGTTTTTATCTCGATATCCTCTATGGGAACATCGAGAAGCAGGGCAAACTCCGAACCGACCGCCTGGATCGTGGAACTGTAGAGGCGGGCAATCCTTTTCGATTGAACACCGACCCCGGTTATCTCGGAGAAAATCTCCTTGAGGGGTATCAGGGAGCGAAACGGGGGGCGGCTGCTCGCATCAGGAGTCTGGGCCCTGTCGGCCAGCTGCGCCACCCTGTTAAGTACGCCTACGGTGACAGGCCTGCCGCACACCGGGCAAATGCCTCGGTGACGAAGGGTTTCAAGAGGATCCCAGCAAACACCGCACTTGCGGTGACCGTCGTAGTGGTACTTCCCCTCCTGAGGAAAAAATTCAACGGTACCGAGGAAACCCGACCCTTGAATCGGTGAATGGCGGGCGGAAAGAGCTGCAACAATTCCTGGATAGGAAAGATCGGTGTCGAGGAGATTCGCTTCCCGCCCGAGTTTCTCGGGAGAGTGGGCGTCGGAGTTGGAGATCAGGGTGAAGCCGTCGAGAAAGCTGCACAACCAGTTCATCGGCGGATCCGAGGACAACCCCGTTTCCACGGCCCGGATATGTTTGCTCAGCTCACCGTAGCACTCGGCGATGCTGTCGAAGCCGCTCTTCGCTCCCAGGGCGGAAAACCAGGGCGTCCAAATATGGGCCGGAACGAAGAACATCTGATCCGAGCTTTCCAGAGCGATTTCCAGAAGCTCCCGGCTGTCCAGACCGAGAATCGGTCGGCCGTCGGAGGAGATGTTGGCAAATCGGGATAGCTTCGATTGGATCTTCTCAGCCGCTTCGAAGGTCGGTATCAGGATCAGGTTGTGGACCTTTCGTACTTTCTCCGCTCGTCGGTATATGTTGCTGATCTCCGCAGTAAGAAGAAAACGGACGGGTCTGAGTTCCTCCCCCTGCCGGTTCAAAGCGGGAAGGGGCGCTTGAGCCTCTTCCGCCTCGAGGCGGTACCCCCGCTTCAATCGAAACAGGCCCTCCTCAGCCGGCTCGAGTTTGTCTTTGAGCTCCTCGAGCCAACCGGGATGAGTGAAGTCTCCGGTCCCGATCACGCTAATGCCTTTGATTGCGGCCCAGGCTTCTAGATGCTCCGGGGTCAGCTGCGGGCTGGTCGAAATCGAGTAGTGAGAATGAATGTGAAGATCAGCGATGAAACGCATGATTCATATCTTTTCAGTCTCCGGATGTACTTGTCAATGCCTCGTGGATTTTCGTACTTTATTACGAAGGACATCGCGCAGCGATCTTACGAAGGACATCGCGAAGCGATTTTAAGAAAGGTTTAATGATGTCGGAAAGGTCCACGGATCCACGACACGATGATGAGCTGCTCGAAGAGGTTGAAAAAGAACTCAAAGAACCTGACATGTATAAGGTGGTGTTGCACAATGATGATTATACCACCAAGGAGTTTGTCGTGGAGGTGATTCAGGTCGTGTTTCATAAACCCGCGATCGAGGCTACGAAGATCATGATGGACGTGCACAAGCGAGGAAAAGGGGTCGTCGGCGTATACACTTGGGATATCGCTCAAACAAAGGTCGCCCAGGTACGACAGATGGCCAAAGAGAGGGAGTTTCCCTTGAAATGCTCGGTTGAACCGGCATAGTTTGATTAGGGGTGTATTATATGAGAGTCAGCGACGATGTACAGGGGGTTTTACAGGCTGCCTATCTTCATGCGAAAGAGCGGGAGCACGAATACCTGACCCCTGAGCATATACTTTTTTCATCTTTATATTTTGATGTAACCCAAGAGATCATCGAGGCCTGTGGCGCAGACCCGGATGAGATCAAGGAAGACCTGGAGAAACACCTCGGTGATTCTCTCCCGGTGGTAAAGGACACGGAGCCGATACAATCCCTCGGTTTTCAATCGGTAATCGCCCGCGCCCTGTTCCATTCCGAAGCCTCCTCCAAGGAGATCGTGGATTTAGGGGATATTCTCGTGTCGATCATCGACGAGACCAAGAGTTTCGGTGCCTTCTACCTGAAGAAGGCCGGAATTACCCGATACAACCTGTTGCAGGTGATTTCCCACGGCGGAATACTGTCCTCCGATCCGGAAAACCGACAGCGGCAGGATGAAGTCCCCGAGGCGGAAGAGGGAGAAGAGGAGGCGGCTCGAGGGGCCGGCGGCAAGCGGCGCGCGCGGCGCAGCGCGCTCGAGACGTTTACCCGAGAGCTTACCAAGGCCGCCGCGGAAGGGGAGCTGGAGCCGCTGATCGGCCGGGAAGATATCCTGGAGCGAACCGTTCAGGTGCTCTGCCGGCGTCTGAAGAACAATCCGGTCCTGGTCGGAGACCCCGGGGTGGGCAAGACGGCGATCGCCGAAGGTTTGGCCCAGCGAATCGCCGAGGACAAGGTGCCGGACCTGTTGAAGGGCTACGAGGTGTTCGCTCTCGATATGGGAAGTGTCGTCGCCGGTACACGTTATCGGGGAGATTTCGAGGAACGGCTCAAGCAGGTGATCAAGGAGTTGGAGAAGAAGGGGAAAGTGATCCTGTTCATCGACGAGATCCACACGATCGTCGGTGCCGGAGCCGTCTCCGGCGGCTCGCTGGATGCCTCGAACATCCTCAAACCCGCAATCGCTTCGGGCCGCATTCGTTGTCTCGGTTCAACCACCTACGACGAGTTCAAGAAGTACTTCGAGCGGGATAGAGCTCTCTCGCGAAGATTTCAGAAGATAGAGGTGACCGAGACCACTCCGGAGGAAACCTTTCAGATCCTCCAGGGACTGCGGGATCGATACGAGGAGTATCACCAGGTCAAATACACGGACGAGGCTCTCCAGTCTGCCGTGGATCTTTCAGACCAGTATATCAACGACCGCTTCCTTCCCGATAAGGCTATTGACGTCATAGATGAAGCAGGAGCCTATATGCGCATCCTGGCTTTTCGGGGCGGTCTGACCACGAGCCCGGAGCCCGTGCTCACCCAGACGGATATCGAAAAAGTCGTGTCCAAGATCGCAAAGATTCCCGAGAAGACGGTGTCCGCCTCGGAAGTTGACCGCCTGATGACGCTGAACGGAGATCTGAAAAGCGTGATCTTCGGACAGGACCAGGCTATCGAAGCGGTGGTCCAGGCTGTTAAGAATTCCCGTGCCGGTTTTCGCGAGCCGAACAAACCGGTGGCCAACTTCCTTTTCGTCGGTCCGACCGGCGTGGGCAAGACGGAATTGGCCCGGCAGCTGGCGGACAATCTGGGCATCGCCATGCACCGTTTTGATATGAGCGAGTATCAGGAACGGCATACGGTGAGTCGCCTGATCGGTTCTCCTCCGGGGTACGTGGGCTACGACGAGGGAGGACTGCTAACCGATGCGATCCGCAAGACCCCTCATGCAGTGCTTCTCCTGGATGAAGTAGAGAAGGCTCATCCGGATGTATTCAACGTTCTGCTTCAGATCATGGACTATGCCACCCTCACCGACAACGCCGGACGCAAGGCGGACTTTCGCAATGTCATTCTGATTATGACCTCCAATGCGGGAGCCCGGGAGCTCGGCAAGTCTTCGATCGGTTTCGGCGAACGGGTGATCGGCAAAGATGCCATCGTCGACGCCGTAGACCGGATCTTCGACCCGGAGTTCCGCAACCGTCTGGATCGGGTTGTGACCTTCAACAGACTCGACGAGAAGATAATCCTTCAGATCGTTGACAAAGAGATCCGCTTTTTTGAAGCCCAGTTGGTGGAAAAGGGGATCAATCTCGAGGTCAGCGACGCCTGCCGCCAATATCTGGGCGAGAAGGGGTACAGCCCCGAGTTCGGAGCCCGGAACATTGCCCGGCTGGTGCAGCAGAAGATCAAAGACTTCTTCGTGGATTCCGTACTCTTCGGGGAGCTGAAAAAAGGCGGAAAGGCCTACGTCGATCTAGATCCCAAAAGTGGTGAGGTTACGGTAAAAACACAGAAACCGAGAAAGCCACGGGCTGCCAAGGGCAGCAGCAATACCGGGAGGTCCGCTAAGAGAGTGGACACCCCGAAGAAGGCCGAGGACGAGGGCTCCGACGAGGGCAAGAAAGAAAGCTGAGGCCCAGCGCCTCAGAGGGACTCGGGCCTGCTCTCCTGTAGACGCGCCTCCCGCTCCTTCAGGGCATTGGTGATCAGGAGCTCTTCGTAGGTCACCGAGTATGTTTCTACCAGGGTTTGTTCAGCGCTCCTGTCACGGGACAGGTGCGTTCCCACAGCCAGAAGTAGTACTTGAGCCTCCACCAATCTGTTTTGGGACAGGTAGTAGCGACACAGGGTCAGCTGGGAGCGGCTGCGCTCGGCCGCGGTTTTTGCTTCGCGGATCGAACCGATCAGCAGCCCTTCGGCTACCGTATCATTCGAGGAGTTGCCGTCGAAGATGTAAAACCGGGCCAGGTTATCCGCGCTGTTTTCCTCTATGAGTTCTGCCTCTCTGCTCTCGGAGTATAGATCGGTCAGGGCGATCAGCTGATCTTCGAGGATGACGTAGGAACGCTTGTAGGTCTTGGCGATATTTTGCACCCCGGCAAAGATTTCCTTTCCCTCTCGATCCGTGTTGGTAGCCAAGAGAACGCTCAATTGGTCTCCTATCCGGACCAACTGAACGGATACCACAAGATTCGCGGATCCTTGAAAATCTTCGACGATAAGATTGACGGGGTTTTCGAAATCCAGATTGTACAAAAGTCCGGCCAAGATCTGTATCTTGTCGGGCAGGGTCAAAATTCTGTGCAGACCGAGGCGGTAGATTATATCTGTGTACAGATAGTGGACCGTGAAGAACTCATTCAGCCGCAGCCAATTGCCCTCCTGTTCCTCCCCCTCCTTCAGAATTTTGTAGCCGGGGGTCGGCCGTTCAAGCTGATGGTTCTGCGAATTATCCGCAACGATCTGGGGGGAGGGAGAGGCCGCACAAGCGAGAAGATTTACGACCAGGGCAAAGAGGACGATGTTTTTCATTGTAACGGGTTTACTATGAATTGTAGTGGTGGTCTTGGTCAAGAAACCGGCGGTCTGTCTTCGGCGAAGGGAACAGCCCGGTTCAGGGCGTCTATCTGTTCCTGCTCCATGCGGTTGATTTTGTCGATGTGCTGCGCCATGATGCGGGCAAGATTCTGATCGTAGAAGCGATGGAGACTCCAGTTGGCTGTGGCTTGGAAGCCGCGTCGCACCTTGTGGGTTGAACCGATTCCGGGATCGAAGCGATGCACTCCGTTTTCAATAGCCCACTCGATGGGACTGTAGTAGCAGGTGTTGAAATGAAGGCTGTCATAACCTCCTTTGCTTCCCCAGTAGCGCCCGTACAGCTGGTCTCTCTTTGTTAGCAGAAAAGACATGCCCACGGGGTCTGCATCTTCCTGTTCGGCGAAGGCCGCCAGCAACAGGAGGCGATGACGGTAGTTCCGATACAGACCGGTGAAGAATTCCTCGTTCAGATATTTGGCCGCCCAGGGCCCGAACTGGGCGTTCGTCTGCTCGTAGAAGCGGTACATCTGCTTGAGGTGCGAGGGGGTAATCTGCTCACCGGTAAACGGTCGGATGACCAGGTTCTGCTCGGAAAGCTTTTTCCGTTCCCTGCGGATGTTGCGCCGTTGATTCTTGTCGAAGCTCCACAGATAGTCCTCGAAGCTGGCGAATCCCGGATTTTCCCAGACGTAGCTCTGATGCTTCCAGGGAACGAATCCGAGGCTCCGCATCGCATCTATCCACTTCGGGTCCACGAAGTTGAAGCTCAGGGCCTGTATGTTGTTTTGTCGGCACAAAGCGTCGATGGCTTCAACCATGAGGGCGGTGAGGAGATCTTCGTCCTCTCCCGGAGCAACGAGGAATCGGTAACCCGACACCGGGGTGGCCGGGCTCATCCCGACCATCTTCGGATAGTAGGGAATCCCTAAACGTCCGGCCACATCTGCCCAGATGTAGTCCCAGACGAACTCCCCCTCGCTGTGTCCCTTGACATAAAGGGGAGCCGCGGCTATCAGTTGGGGGCCGGCCCACACGATCAGATGGATCGGCAGCCAGCCGGTTTCCGGACGCATGCTCTCGGAGGCCTCCATCTGGTTCAGCCACTCCCATTCAAGGACCGGCGTCTCGAGGGGTAGGGCCAGGGTGTTCCAGGCCTCTTTGGGAACCCTGGAAATATCACGAATCCATTCCAGGCGGTAGCGGGTGCTTTTATCTTCAGCCATCGATTCACTTCAGGCCCAGCGAGGTCCGGCGAGTCGGCTCTGGCCGTTGTCTTCGACCCGGGGGCTTAGCCTAAATATAAGAAAATCCGACTGGGAGGGAAGGATTTGTTGGTCTCTTTTTATTTTAAAGCGGCTGTGGAAAGCATCCTAGGGATGTACGAGGAAGCCCGCATCGGGGAAATGTAGCTGAAGGCGGAACTTGTTGTCCTGCCGGATCAGGCTTGTGAAAACTCCAGGATCAATTTTGGTCTGCTTACCTGAAGCTGCCGGCAGCGGACACCTGCCGCGTTGAACATCCGCTTGGAAGCCTTGACGGGATCGGTCCGACCGTACTTGTCGGACAGATAGATCACCTCTTTGATCCCCGCCTGGATGATTACCTTGGCGCATTCGTTGCAGGGAAAGAGGGCCACGTACAGCCGGCAGTCGTACAGATCCGCCGAGATCTTGTTGATCACGGCATTGAGCTCCGCGTGGCAGATGTAGGGATATTTGGTATCCTGGTACTCTCCCTCTCGAGCCCAGGGGAACTCATCGTCGGAACATCCGGTAGGAAAACCGTTGTAGCCGACTCCGACGATTTTATTTTTCGGGTTGACGATACAGGCCCCGACCTGGGTATTGGGATCCTTGCTGCGCTGAGAGGAGAGCAACGCCACCCCCATGAAGTACTCGTCCCAGGACAGATAATCCGTTCTTTTTTTCATCCGTTTGTCCCCGCATGGTCTTCGATCATTTCCAGAAGTTTGCTCCGGTAGTAGCAGAAATCCGGCCAGGAGATCTGCGGATGGGCCGAATGGTCCAGGTGGGGGATGTAGCCGCCATGCTGCAGCATAAAGGGAATTTTCGACTCTAACTCCCGGTCTATTGCGTCTCGGCCCTTGGCGATCTGCAGCTTGTCGATTCCCCCCTGGATTTGCAGCCGCGGATACCGGCGTCGGATCGCCAGCAGGTCGTTTCCGGCCTGCACTTCGATTGGCCATACACCGGTGAGTCCAGCCTCGAGAAACAGGGGAATCAGCTTGTCCAGATTCCCGTCGGAATCGACCAGGATGATCTGAACACCTCTGTCCTTCAGAAATCCCGTAACCCGCTGGTAGCAGGGTGTCATGAACTCCCGGAAGGTGGCCGGAGATATCAACGGGCCCGTACGGTAGGCCATGTCTTCCCAGAAGTGAGCGCAGTCCACCTGCACCTGCGCCAGGGCCTGTTCCCACAGTTCGATCCAGAAGTCGGCCAGGAAGCTCATGATATCTTTGACCAGCCGGGGGTCATCATAGAAGTTCAACAGCAGCCGCTCCTCCCCCATCAGGTAGCGTAGAAATCCGTAGAAGCCGAAGGGATAGCCGCCGATCGATAGAGGAAAGTCACGGTCGCGGTACTTCCCGACCAATTCCGGCCAATCTGTCGGGACCCTTTGCTCCAGCAGGGGTCGAAAACGTTCTTCCTTGATACGCTCGAAGTCACGCCGATTTTCCACCTGCCAGCCGATAAACCCGGGGACCGAAGCCCCGCCTTTGCTGAGCCTCTTCTTCACCCCATACTCATCCTGATAGACCAGGTACTCGGCGGTCTCTTCGAACACGTCCTGAGAAAACAACGGCTGAGGTCCCGAGTTCACCGGCAGGTTCATCAATCCGGGATCGAAACCGAGAACGTTGTGGGCATCCCTCTCTCGAAAGCGAGTCGTGGAGCTCTCGTCGTGGGGGGAGGCTTCCCCGCGAATGCCGGCCCCCGGCGTTCCCTGCCTGTTAACTCTCTGCTCGAGGCCCTCCCGGTACCAGCGTTCCAGAGTGTCCGGCCAGTAGCCCATCTCCCAGAGCAAATTTCTGTCGGGGGTTTCAAAGTTCATCACCGCAACGAAGCGTTCCTTCGAGTTCACGTTTGCCCTCCAGCTGACCGAGATAGCAACTTGGGCCTTATTAAATCACAGTGTTTCGATCAGAGCAATCAAGGTCGGCAAAAATAGCCATCCTTTTTCCCGGTGTTTAAGACGGGAGGAGTGCTCAACACGGCTGGATTGCATTTTCCACCTCTGTTGACCCGGCTGTACACCTTTAGGGCAGGCGGAGATTCAACCCCCCGCCCAATTCGGCCGGATTGGCCAGCTTGGCGTAGACGGTTAAGAATCCGTCGTGAACCCGCGGAGGGGGCGGTTTCCAGGAGGCGATGCGCCGTGTGATCTCCTCCTCCGGGAGGGCGAGATCGATTCTGCGTCCCGGGATATCGATCTCGATCGGGTCCCCGTCTTCAACAACGGCCAAGGGCCCTCCCTCGGCGGCCTCCGGAGACACCTGGCAGATGTACGGTCCTTTGGCGAATCCGGAGATGCGCCCGTCTGTGACCAGGGCGCACTTGGTCTCCAAACCCAAGGCGTTGAGAAAACCGATCACCTTGAACACCTCGTTGAACCCCGGTCCGCCCTTCGGCCCTTCGTAGCGCAGAACCAGCACATCCCCCGGTTCGATCTTGTGCTCCCGCAGAGCCGCAAGAGCCTCCTCTTG
>Ga0114922_10007074_pt1 | contig 10272 bp, 14 predicted proteins | sample AartaG_FD_100975 | JGI IMG/M metagenome (GOLD analysis project Ga0114922, IMG submission 100975) | Deep subsurface microbial communities from Aarhus Bay to uncover new lineages of life (NeLLi) - Aarhus_00045 metaG | ecosystem: Environmental > Aquatic > Marine > Oceanic > Sediment | place...
CGGATTGACATCGTCAAGAACGAAGCATTAGACTTCACCCGCCCGCGAGCCAGCGTAGCTCAGTGGTAGAGCAACTGATTCGTAATCAGTAGGTCCGGGGTTCGACCCCCCGCGCTGGCTCCATTATTTTGTTTATTATCAGTCAGTTACGGAAGCCCGCTACCTCAATGACTTGCCTTCTGGCCCGCTAAGTAACAAAATAGTCACAATATTTTGCTTGACTCCCGGCCCGTGACTTGTCAAGATTGTTGTAGGTCAATACTCTTGAGGCAACGAAATGAAGCAAAAAACACTGCTACCGGCCGCCACGTCGAGGCGGCTTCGCCACATCGCAGAGGCCGAGCGGCTGCCTCTGGAAGATGTAGTCGCTACCGTCCTCCAGCTGGGGCTAGAGCAACTCCAGGAGAACAAGCGTTTCGTGGAGGTTCTTGATGGTATGCACGAGCATACACGACAATAGGCCGATTCATGCAACACAACGCAACACAAATTTCTTCACCCTGGAGTAATTGAGCGTTATATTGGAATTAAACAAGCGAGTCGAGATCGACAATGAAGCGCAAGGCCCTAAATTTAAATGATTTCATTCAGCCCCCCGAGAGCGAAGAGTGGTCTCCTGAAGAAGAAGCAGCGGCCAGAATGTTACTTGAAAAAATTAACGCCTTGGATAATGGAGAGCTGGTGCGCCAACATGATGCTGCGGCACTTGCTGCCAATATTTCTCCCGTGCTTAATTCAGAAGAGAAATATGATATAGAATTCACGTTAGAAAACGGCACTAAAACGAGGCTGAGCTATCGGAGCTTTGAAAAGTTGACTAGGCAAGTTTTGGAGAATCGTTATCCGGACTTAAGTCCAGAAAGGCAGATAGTATTGAAATATGGGAAACAGATATTAGCGATAGCCAAACAAAGTGAAAAGCTTGAAAGAGAAAAAGAAGAGCTCGAACAGCAGATTGCGCGCGTGAAAAAGGAAAGCGAGCACAAGAGGAAAACGCCTAACGGCGAAACATAGGAGGAAAACATGACTAAAGCTGAGTATGTGAGTATCCCGAGCGGCGGCATGACCAGGGCTGAGGCGGAAGCAGTAGCGGAGAGGATTAGAACTGAGAATGTGCCAGAGCACACGGTGACCGGCCTGCGCGAGATACGGCCGGGTGAGTGGAGAGTGAAGGTGAACTGGTATCACTCTCGCGCAGAGTGGTGCACACCCAAGCTCTTGGGGTTCCTGGACGTAGAAGAGGATGTGGCATAACGAGTGTCAGTATACCGAGAACTGAAAGATAGGATAGAGGCCGGCGAGGAGCCAGAGTCTACAGAGCGGATGTTTGTTGGCGGCTACGCGATACCGGTCAAGACATACCGCAGCCTAATGGACCGCTATGATGTGGACCAGGACGGCCGGAGAATACGCCTAACACCACGGGCGAAATAAGGCGCATCGCCTACACGGGGCGTAACAGATACCATATAGGGCTCCCTGCAAGTCGTTGACAGGCCGATATTTAGCAATATCGCGTTACATTACGATTTCGCTTGACTTTGGCGCCTCAAGTGCTATAATTGTTATAGCTTGCTTGCAAAGTGTAACAATGGAGGCGACAATGAGGTATCTCGGGTATGTGAGAGTCAGCACTGGACGCCAGGCGCGCAACGGCCTATCCCTGGACATGCAGCGGGAGCGGATAGAGGCTATGGCGGCCGCTCAGGGCGCAGAACTGGCCGATATCGTCGTGGAGGCGGGGAAGTCTGCGCGGAGTATGCGCCGCCCGGGTGTAGCGCGCGTCCTACAGGCCGTCAAGCGCCGCGAAGTGGACGGGGTAGTAGTCTACCGCCTGGACCGGATAACGCGCTCGCTGAGGGACTTGACGGGGCTCCTGGACACGTTTCAGCGCGCGGGGGTGGCGCTGGTATCCGTCACTGATAGCCTGGACACGTCGAGTCCTACAGGACGTCTAGTGATACATATACTCGGTGCCGTCGCAGAGATGGAAAGCGAGCGGATAAGGGAGCGTATCACGGAGGCTCATGCGGTGAGGCGGGCGCAAGGGACGCGCATGGGAGCGATAGCCTACGGTCGCCAGCTTGGAGAGAACGGGCGGCACCTGGAAGACTGTCCAGAGGAGCAACGGATCATCCGGGCGATGAAGCGGCTGCGGCGGAAGGGACTCTCGTTCGCCAAGATAGCGGCGCGGCTGAATGAGCGCGGTCTGCTAACGCGCAGCGGTGCCGAGTGGCAGCGTGAATATGTCTTTAACATTCTCAGTAGGAAGTGATTAGCATTGCCTCAATTCGAGGACTTGGAGAAACACTACGATTTAACTCCCCGGCAGTGGCGCGCGGCCTACCTCTTGGCGACTCCTGGGCATGCTCCGTTCGACGATATCGCGGCGCAGTGCGGAGTCAGCAGGAAAACGCTGTGGACCTGGCGAAAGCAGGGAGCGTTCTATGAGGCGGTCAAGGCCGTCGTTCGCCGCATGGTAGGAGTCGAGCAGCACGCGGACATGGTAGAGGTGCTATTGAAGCGCGCTAAGCGCGGAGACGTGCAGGCGCTCAAGACCTACTTTGCTTGGCAGAGAGACCTAGCCGCTTTCGGTGTCAACGTAGACCTGGACGTGAATGTCGAGGCACCGCCAACAGAGATTATCATAAACACCGGGCCTCCCGCTGACCTGCAAGAACGCCTGGCGGCATACTGCGTCAAGCTCTGCGAGCGCGAAATAACGCCAGAGTATTTTATGCTCAAGATGGTAGCGGTGCTCACCGGGAGCGAGCACCTGGAGAAACTCCGGTCGATTATCACCACTAAGAATCGTGACATTCTTCTCCCGCCGGGCGAAGTTGTGGAAGGTGAAATAGTCGAGCCCAAGCCGATGAACTTGGCGCAGTCCGTACGTAAGCGATTTATGGACAACAGGCCATGGCTACCAGAGAACAGGAACAAACGATGATAACGAAAGAACTGCGCTTGCTTTTAGAGCAAGAGTTGGAGCGCGCACTGGCGCGAGCGGAACTACAGCGGGAATTTATGCACGGCCTACTAGACGAATTGATAGGATTGGACAGTTATGACTTAAGCGCAATTGCGGCGGCGATATCTTTACTGCACAACGCATATCGTGAAAATTTTGCTGATAAATACGCTGAGGATTTAGAGCGCAGTCCGCGACACTTGGCGCTCTTGGAGAATAGAAATATAGAGTTTACGCACGGCCAGCGGTGAATGGCCACTCAGTCAGCTCTAGGGGGGGGCGGCTAGTTCCGCCTCCCTCACTTACTATCTGGAGGAATTACAGATGAGCGAAAACGAAGACATCGACACGGCGGAATCCGTGGATACCGACGATGAAGTCGAGGAAGTAGAAGAAGTGCCGGATGAGCCGATTCAATTCCCGAATCGTGAATCATTCAACAAGCGGCTAGAGCGCGCCAAGCGCGCCGTACACCGCGACTACGGGGGCAAGTCCCCGGAAGAGGTTCGCGCGTCCCTACAACGTCTTGAGGAGCTTGAGACGGACTTCTCAGCGCGGACTGAAACACACAAGGCAGAGGTCAAGCGGCTCAAAGCCGAGCTGGCCTCTGCGAAGCAAAGTAACGCTCTGCGGGAGCGCCTGGCGGGATCTTTTCTCGCCCAAGGCGGTCTACCTGAAGCACTAAGCGTTGGAGTCGATAGTCTCCTGTCGCGCGTTGACCAGGATGTTAGCCAAGCGGACCTGGAGGGCATTGTCCAGGGCTTTCTTGTTAACAATCAATATCTTGCAGCCGCGGCCACAGGCCAGGGCAGCGGAGCGCCGAAGGGCCTAGGAGCGCCTGAACTCGGAGCAGCGGAAGACGACTTGAGCACCCCGGAAGGGCGACTCGCAGCAGGGCGAAAACTAAAATGATACCGCCTATAAATGGCGATAAAATAAGGAATAAGGATGTGAATAACTGTGGCAATTTCTACTACCGCCACATTAACGAAAGGCGTAAAAGACCTCTGGTTAGAGGCCGGAATCCACGCGTTCTCTGAGCGCGCTCAATTCTTAAAAGCCGCGCAGATGCGCGAACATCCGCTGGGCGACCAGGCCGGCAGAGGCGACCCGGTACAGTTCACTAAATGGGACGCGCTCACCGGCAGCACCACACCGCTTGGCGAGACCACCGACGGCACACCGTCAACGCTTGCTATTACGCATGTTCCGGTCACATTGAAAGAATATGGCGACCATGTGGAGGTCAGCGGCAAGCTCTCCAAAACGAGCTACGCGCAGCCGGAAGAGAACGCGGCCAAAATCGTAGGTCAGCACGCGGCCGATTCTCTCGACCTGGTAGCGCGCTCTGTGTTCGATGCACAGACCGGAGCCACCTGGGTTGACTATGCAGGCGGCGCTACAAGCGTTGGCGTCATTACAATCGGCAACGAGCTATCCGCGGACGACTTCCGGAACGCTGTTGCGCGACTGCGGACGGCCAAAGCACCTCCGTTCGATACGAGCGGATACTACCTGGCGATTATTCACCCGCACGTACTCAAGGACCTCAAGGACGAGACCGGCGACGGCTCCTGGACCAAGAAAGAGCTTTACGCTGGCGAGATCTTAAAGCCGTTGCGCGATGAGGTCGGCATTTTCGAGAACTGCCGCGTCGTTCAGAGCACGACCTGCAATATTCAGTTGCTCGCTGGCGCCGGAAGCACCGCAAGCGCCGTCAGCGCGGACGTATACGCCACTTACTTCATCGGTGACTCTGCTATGGCCTGGGCGCACGCGGGCAAAGTCCCGCAGGTCCAGAACGTCGGGCCGAGTCCGGCCATTGGCGACGTGTACGGCAGACGTAGCATCGTGAGCTGGTATAGCTTATGCGGATTCGCCGCGCTGCACGACGACGCGCTGTACAAAGTCTACAGCGCCGCTAGTTTAGGCGGCGGCACCTAAGTCGCACCACTGCACCTGGGGCGGCCCCCCCGCGGCCCGCTCCGGGGGCCTCCCTCTGCGCTGGGGGCCGGTATTGTCACCTCCGCCGGTCTCCAGCGCACATACAACGCGCTCAGATGCGTTCTAAGGCGTTATCTCTGCCGGAAAGTCCTGGGGGTAGTACTTTTTCGCGTCAATCCAATGTAGAATTGGCGACGATGTCATCGACAATTTGTCGTGTTGTTCCGTCTTCTTGAAGTTCCATACGATGAATCTCTTGTTCCCCTAGATTTGCATGTTCTGGCGGCTCTAAGTAGCGCTCTGTTATCCAAGCTACAGATTTACCATTAATCGGATTATGCAGCTGTGGATGTTGCCCTTTTAACAATGCTATTTCCAATTCAAAGGCTTTCTCCTTGATACGCGTTACAAAACACGGATTTCTTTTAACGGGCTCTGATACATAAACACGATAAACTATTGCATGGCTCGGGTCCACAATTGGCATAATGCTTCCTCCCTTCGGATTCCTCTATTATTAAACTCTCGAGGGGATGAAAACCGGAAAACTATCTCTTCGGGAGGCGCCTCGGCAATTGCTAATAAAGTCTAGATAAAGTAATTTGTTAAGTTTTTTCGCGGGAATTTTAACATCGTCTCGTTTTTGAAGGCAAAAAAGTTAATATTTTTTTGACCTATATTGCTACTATTTAGCGATATAAATATAAAACACTATGCTTCAATCAGATGCGGCGATGAACGAAAAATGCGCCCAAACCCGAAAATGGACATAACTCGTGAATTTTTCCTGTGGGATATGATATAATAGTAGTAGAATTGAAATATTAGAGAAATTGCTCTGTCGGGATGTTTACAAGCTGGGTAGTGCCGACTGCTAATCTTCACCGCAAGGGGTGCAAAATTTCTTTTCAGAATTAGACATAATTCGACACCCTGAGAGACTCAAGGTATGGTATAATGGTACATATAACATGGACGGCGAGCACATCGCCGTCTTTTCTGTTTGATTTCTAATACCGGGCAGCGGAGCCCGGTTGAACTTCTCCATCGCCAGCACTGCACTGGCATCTTCGCCCGCTCGCTCCGCGTGCTTCATACGAGCGGGCACGAACTTTACCGGGCGCCGGAGGTTCGCTTCCGGCGCTCGTTTCAATAGAAGATAATAACCACAATAACCGAAAGCACCACATCCGCGCCCTGCGGAGGGCGCCTGAATGGAGATGAAGTGCAGTGTCCAGTCAAAGCGCGGCGGAAGGCCGCAACCCGCCCCAGGAATCCAAAATCCGCGATCCGTATCTGCGGGCAACTCTAGCTGTAATCTACCACAGTCCCGATCTTGATCTATCTGCTGATGATCAAGCCGTTCTACATCAACTAATTCGCTTCTCGCGGAAATACCAGCCCCCCAGACAGGTCTACCCCTCTCGAAAAAAGCTTGCCTCTCATGCTGGTATGTCGCCGTATACGGTGCGCGATGTTTCGAAGCGCCTACGAGAAAAGGGACTGATTAGGTGGCGAACTTGTGGCGTTCCCGGCAAGCAAAGCAAAAGATGTGTGTATGATATCACCGGCGTAATGAAGTGGGCCTCTTCCCCCGATGTAGTGGCAGCGGTCAAGAAAGCAATGAAGCGGGCTTACGATAGAAACGGTTCCTCAGAACATACGGCAGATGTCGGTTCTAAGGAAGACGTTCCTTTAGAACATACGACAGCCGTCGGTTCAGAACATACGGGAGACCCCAAGGAAAAGAGGGTAAGTACTAAAAGAGTAACTTCTCTGCTAGCGCAGAGACAAGTTGCGGACGCACCGGGGATACTCCCCAGTGCGCCGCCCCCTTATTGGGAAAAACAAAATGATGAGCGCCTAGAAGCAATGAATACACTACGAGCTATCGAGAGTGCTTAATAATTTTAGGTCAAAGGAAGGATGATGAAGAGTCGCACACAAGAAATAGCTGAAACGAAATGGCGTTTAATGACTTTGGCGGCTCGGGCGCGGGATAACAAAAGGCGTCTGGACGCCGAGCGCCTGCTGGAGAGCTATGAGGCAGATAATGACGGCCCGATTTACACTTGGTATCTGGCGGACCTGACGAAGCTGCTAAGGATGCACAGGGACACCGTGCAAAGGCACTACGGAGACTGCCTGGAAAAGATAGGCGGGCGCTGGGCGATATCCCGAGACGGCTTGCTGGCGGCGCTGAAAAACGCTGCTTGACACACAATCCCCCTCGCCATAAATTCGGGACATGGGAAGACGACGCGGCATTGCCTTGAAGTTACACTACCGGCAGCACACCGGTCGCAGAGAATACCGCGCAGCAATTTATGATCCAGAGGGTAAGCGACATCTCTTATGGCTCGACACAACGCGTCGGGCAGAAGCCGAACGGCGCCTCAAATTCATTCTTGGGAACTTACAAGAGACCTGGGAGCGGCAAGCTGCACCGACTCTCGACGAACGATATCAACAATACTTACGGGAAAAGGATCCTACGTGGTCGCACAACTCGCAGCTATATAATCGTGACGCTCTCCCGCGGCTCTTAGAATACCTGAAAGGCGACGGGGTAGAGAAACTTGAGGACATAGACGTAGAGATATTGCGCGGCTACACAGCGCACTTGTCCGGGAAGGGCCACACAGCAGGAGGCGTGAATGCCTATTTGAGGGCCGCCCGAGCGTTCTTGCGGTATTTCGACTTGGAGCGGATCGCTCGCAAAGGACTCCTGTTCATACCCGCTCCGGCTAAAAAAGGAAGGGTGCTTTCGCGCGGAGAGATACGGCGCTTGCTTGACGCCGCGGACCCGCAATATCGAACCATGATTGCTACATTGGCCCTAACTGGCTTGAGGCGAAGCGAACTCTTAGGTCTGCGCTGGGAGAGCGTTGATTTTGACCGTAAAGAACTTCGCGTCCTCGGGAAGGGCAGCAAGGAACGGATCATACCGCTCGCCCCTCTACTGGAACACATTCTCAAGGCCCAGGAGCGAAGGGGTGAATGGGTGTTCGCTGCGGAAGATGGCAGCAAACTTAAGGGACACGTTTTTGACAGTGCTCTCCGTCGGGTGGCACGCAAAGCAAAGGTCGCCGGGGCGACAGCGCAAGCCTTTCGTCGTTCCACTGCTACTGCCCTGATGGAACGCGGATTACCCGAAGTGGCGGTACAGGAGTTATTGGGGCATGTCTCGGTAGATGTTACTCGGCGGCACTACCTAAAAGTGGGCGACCGCTTGAGGCGGGATGTTATGACTTCCCTTGAGCCGCTGGTGGGCGAGACTGAATAACGTTATCGGCTGCTGAGGATGCAATATTGTGCCGAAAAATGCCCTATTGAGAAAAAGCCTGAGAGGGTCTAAGTCGCTGTAAACTATGATATTTACAGGGATTGCGGGTGTTTAGTTTTGTGATTCGTAATCAGTAGGTCCGGGGTTCGACCCCCCGCGCTGGCTCCAGTCTTCCTATCAACAACTCTCAACGTTTTCAATAGCTTACGGGCGATTTGTGATCTTGTCCGACGCCGGCCTGAAGCGGTAGTAAAAGGCCATAAATCGACATCTTCCAGTCACGACCTGCACGACAATGGTAGAGTATGCTCTACACTATACCTATTCTGGGGCCGATGGAGTGAGTATGACCGGCAGAAACTACAAATCCGCAAGCATAGTGAAATTAAATCACTACTGAACGATATACAGTTTGGCTTGAGTGAAACGATATTGATCAGCGTTTGTTCCCGGAAGGAAGAGTGTAAAGTAATATGAGTAATTCTTGTTGTCTATAATCGCGCTGGCTTGCCTTGGCCGTATTGTACGAGTGAACGTCCGCCAGCCAATTCTCGCACCGTTGGATGCGACCGAGCACACTGTACCCCACCGCGCCTCGTCGTTTACCATTATAATAGATAACCAGATATTGCCTGATGGATTATTATCAAGACATATTAATCTAAGCTTTTCTATTCTCGTTCCGGGTGGAAGAATAATTGGAGCGTGCCAATAATGGGAGCCGGCATTACTGACCAAGCGTTCACCGTTGATATATTGTTGCCAATCATATCTGGGAGAGAACGCGGGTGACGGATAACTCATCCAATATCCATTTTCCTCCGGAGAGGTTTCCTGGCTGACAGTAGTCCACGTCAAGGCCGCAACACCTAATGTCGCCGAGACGCTGAGAATTGCGATGATGACTCTTTTCATGACACTCTCCTCAGAGTTAATTCCTGTCCAATGAAACTATCATGAAAGTTGCCCTCAAGCGAGCGGCGCAACGGGATCTCGACGCTAGATATCCGGCCAGTTCGCCAAGAGCAGGCAAACCAGAACGGCGATGTCTACGCCTATGTATCCCAACTTGTGTGGGAAGAAGAAGATGAGGGCATTCCAAAAGAGCGCAATAGCGACGAGAGAAATCACGGACGACACGACGGCCAGCGTCCGCCACAACTCGTGAGGAACTAACCATCCGTACAACCCTAGCGCCGCGCCGATAAAGCCGACAAGCGCCGCCAGGAAAAGGATGACGCAGATGACGCGCGTGGCGGTGTCGCCCAGGAGGTCGGTCAGCAGCCATGAACGGCTTGACCATCCCCTGAGCCAGTCCGGGCTCGCCCCGTCGGGGTTAAATAGTTTTAAAGCGGGGATGATGCCCATCGCATGCCCCACGCCGTGGAAAAGCAGAACGAAGGTGGTTACGGCGCGCAGCCAAGTAGCCGGCATCTCTTTCCTCCCTGTTAACCTGCCCCGCCACTCTCGTGTGCGGCGCTTCCCATTCTATCGGCAACGCCAGTCTGTTCGCCTCTCACCGGTCCAGCAAAAGGGCCGGCCCTGGGATTCTAACATAGCGCATAGAATTCGCTTGAATCCGTACACACTTGCCTCCTTTGCCTTCTGGACAATCCCGCCCTTCTTCTTGCATGCCCTACAGCCCCCAGGCAGGAAAGGAATCTACAGACGTCGTAAGAGTTGGCTAAGATATCCTCCTCTCGGTTGCCATTACTCAGCAGGCAATAAATGTTTCCGGGAAATTAGATCCTGGTCATCCGCGCCATTGGCAATTGATAACAGCCAAATAACTTATCGCCAATGCCCGAATCCCTGGACTGACTGCTACAACCTTTAATCCCCTCACCCCGTGCAAACGCAAGGCAGGATCTTGAGCTAGGCCGCGGGGAGACGTTGAAACCAAATCGGCTGTAGGGGCTCTGCCCCATCATGCGCGCTGACACTAGCACTCGCGGCTATTTGGTAGCGTTTTCTCTTGACTATTGTGCAGTCAAATTCGATACTTAAGCCATAAGGACAGGGATTCTATGATGCCCCCAAAAGTTGAGGTAGCAGTCGATGTTGTGATCGA
>Ga0114922_10007075_pt1 | contig 10270 bp, 7 predicted proteins | sample AartaG_FD_100975 | JGI IMG/M metagenome (GOLD analysis project Ga0114922, IMG submission 100975) | Deep subsurface microbial communities from Aarhus Bay to uncover new lineages of life (NeLLi) - Aarhus_00045 metaG | ecosystem: Environmental > Aquatic > Marine > Oceanic > Sediment | place: Aarhus...
ACATTCTGAACGAGCAGGCTGCACGTTCTACTAATGCCTATTCCAGTTCAGCCATGACATGATCCACCAAATTGAAACAGCATCTTTCTACCATTTCCTCATCACATCCCTGCCTCCCCACCTCGTTATATATAAAGGGGTATATATTAACGAAGTCGAATCCCTTGTAGGTTAGGTCGGATCAGCGAATACTGGTTAATCGACATAAGGATGATTACTTTACCTGATTATGTACGGATTGCTGAATCCCTTAACCCAACTCATGATTCAACTGTTTTATAGCATTCTCATCAAAAAATTATGATTACTTGCATTACCTATACCATGGCAACTTACTACTATATACATTACTTAACAGAGAAATCGAAAATCCGAAAACTGAAGACTGGAAACTAAAAACTGAGATCGGATGACTACTTTAACTAATGAATTTCACCAAGTAATCAAGTAATGAAAAATGAAAATCCACTTTTTCCCACGTCTCTGTTGATAAAAGCCATCAGGAGAGGTATAATAGAAAGTGTGTCATGCTATACTACACCTAATTCGCTTCTGCTCACGAGTAATTGGTGGGGTGAACAGGAGGATGTGCTATGAGCAGCAATGGAAAATTGGCCGTCGTAATTGGGAGCACAGGGGGTGGCGCTGGACGAAGCATCGCCTTAACCCTTGCAAGAGATGGTTTCAACATTGTTGTCAACAATCGTTCGGATGTCGAGAGCGCAAGAATGGCGGCAGAGCTAGTTGGACGGTTTGAGACCGAGGTATGTGTTATTCATGCTGATGCGACAAAATCTGAGGAGATCCGGGAGTTAGTCGACGAGACGCTCAGACGGTTTGGCCAGATTGATGTCCTAGTAATCACCCCTGGCGGGCCCTGGGATACCAAAGACTTGCCAGACATCGAGCCATCCACTATTGAAGAAACTCTCAAAGATGAGATTAGCATGGTGTTCATCTGCTTAAAACATGTTCTGCCTATCATGCGTTCGCAGAAGTCGGGTCGAGTGATAATCATCGGGTTGGAAATGGCAGACCTGCCGCATGTGCCGGAATGGGCTCCGTATGATTACATTCTGGGTAAGTCAGCACGGGCATTTTTGGCGAGGGCTGTCGCAGAGCGGGAATTGGGGGATGGGATTACTGTCAATGCTGTGTGTCCAACCGCTTTTACACATGTGGAACCTGAAGTTGCTCTGGACTTGGCGCGTCACGGAGAAAGCTGGAATAGTAGGAAGGGATGTACGCCTCAGGATATCGCAGAAGCAGTGAGTTTCCTGGCATCTGACCATGGTAGATTCGTCACAGGTAGCTTGATTCATGTGAGATTTCAGGCATAGTAGTGTCTAACTCAGTTTGTGCTACTTGTCTAACGAAAAAAACATTTCTTGCCCTGACAAAGTTGATACTTAATGGATCATCACACACTGGACATACTGGAATTTCATAAAATAAGGGAGATACTGGCTACTTACGCCACATCCAGCCTGGGGAAGTCTATGGCCCGGTCCATCCTGCCAGATACCGATATACATAGAATAGAGATATGGCAGCGACAGATCACCGAATTGAAGCGTCTGATGGGCGATGGCAGACTTCCCCTGGGCGGGATAAGGGACGTCCGGCCCTTTCTGGAGGAAATCAAAGACACCGGCAGTGTGCTCAGTTGCGAAGTCCTCCTGGAAATCCACAGCACCCTGCAGGCGGCTCGAAACATCAAAGGCTATCTGGCAGATCTGGATGATAGTTACCCAAATTTAACCCGACTGGGCAGCAGGATAGGCTCGTTCAAAGACATCGAACAGGCCATATATTCCAGCATTGATATGAGCGGGAATATAAAGAACAATGCCACCCCGGAACTGCACAGCATACGCAGCGAGATCGAGGTAAAAAGAGCAAGGATCAAGAGCAAGCTGCAATCCCTGATTCGGTCTCAGCGCATGGGTAAATACCTCCAGGGCGGGACTATCACCATCCGCAAGGGCAGGTCTGTCATTCCAGTTAAGGTCGGGTTCAGGGATAACGTTCCGGGCATCGTGCGCGACCAGTCCGACAGCGGGGAGACCCTCTTCGTCGAGCCGGCGGCCGTAACACCAGCGGCCGATGCCCTTCAGCATCTCCTTCAGGAAGAAAAGCAGGAGATGTTCAGAATCCTTCAGCAGTTGACCGAAAAGATACGGGGCAGGCTGGACCAGATCGCCCAAACGCTCGAAATACTCTCCATAGTTGATCTCATCCACGCCAAAGCGTGCTTCAGCGTGGATTTTGACATGAGCGAGCCAGCCATGAACCCGGAGGGAAAGATAGATATAAAAAGGGCCAGGCATCCGCTGCTCATGTACGAAAGAGGCTGGGGAAGAAGGCCTGTGGGAGTGCCGCAGAATCAAGTAGAGATGGATTCTGACTCCGTAGTACCTATAGACGTGCGTCTGGGTGAAGATTTCGACACACTGATCGTCACAGGGCCTAATACAGGCGGGAAGACGGTGGCGCTCAAGACCGTAGGGCTGTTGAGCCTGATGGCACAGACCGGGCTACATATACCGGCGTCATCCGGCTCGATTCTGGCCGTATTTCGCGATGTGCTCGCGGACATTGGGGACGAGCAGAGTCTCCAGCAGAACCTCAGCACCTTCTCGTCCCATCTGTCACAGATAGTCAGAATACTCCGGCAGGTTGACCATCGGACACTGGTTTTGCTGGACGAGCTTGGCACCGGCACTGATCCTCAGGAGGGAGCGGCACTGGGCACGGCCATCATAGATTTCCTCTACAGGAAGGGCGCACGCGCCATAGCCACCACTCACCTCAACGCTCTGAAAACTTATGCCCACGCTCATCCCAGGATCGAAAACGCGTCAGTAGAATTCGATATGGAAACCCTCCAGCCCACCTATCACCTGATGATAGGAGCCTTCGGCAGCAGCAATGCCCTGGCCATAGCGCGTCGGCTGGGGCTGCCTGAAGAGGTTACATCAAGGGCTTCTGAACTGGTAAAAGGCGAGGATGCGAGGGTTGAGGATCTGGTGAATGCGCTTCAGCAAATCAAAAGCCAACTGGAAAAGGAGCGCGAAGGCCTCTCCCATGCAAAAGAAGAATCTTTAGAACTTAAGCGGCAATATGAAGCAATGATCCAGGCCTTGCAGGAAAGGGAAAAAGGTCTTGCCAAACTGGTCGCCCCCGAAGCCGACGATCAGGATGCAGAACCTGTGCCTGTGACCTTCGACTCCCTGCAAAAAGGGGATAAAGTGAAGATCCAGAGCCTGGATGCAGTGGGAGAGGTAATCGGGAAAATGCCGGACAAAAACAGACTTGTCGTCCTTACTAATATGATGAAAGTAGAGGTGCGGCCGGAAGACCTGGAGATGGTAAGTAAAAAGTAATACCTGTTTTGGTTAGAAATGAGACTTACTCTATACCCTGATCACCCCCATCCCAACCTTCCCCCATCAAGGGGGAAGGCGCATACCATCTGCATTTCCGGCCTCTGATGGATGGAGTAAGTTATTATGACAGTTGATTCATCAAGGTGTTATTATACCTCCTATAGTCTGAAATGATACTTATCAGATCGACCATCAGAACTCCTTCCCCCTTGATGGGGGAAGGTTGGGATGGGGGTGATATTATGGCACTTTATTGAGCAAAATGTCACAAGCTCTCTCCCTATTCCAGGTTGCTATGTCTCTCCATCATCTGCTGATACGTTACACCTGTTTTTTCCATTATCAGGACAATCACAGCATCCAGAAAGATATACACCGCGCCTTCAAAGGCAGATCCCAGTGGCAGCACACGCCGAGGCGCATCTGGCAAAACGATAACCAGATCGGAAATACGACCTATACTCGACGCAGCCTGACCGGTCAAAAGAAATACGCGGGCGCCAAAGCTTTTCGCTGCCGAGGCTATATGGTGAGTTATTCTTGTTTCTCCCGAACCGGAGACAGCAATAAGCAGATCACCTTTTCCTATAGCTGGTGTTGTCGCATCCCCGACCACATAAGCCTGAAGTCCCAGTTGCATCAACCGCATAGCATAAGGGCGAGTTACCAATCCAGATCTACCCATGCCAGCAAGAAAAATTCGGTCTGAAGATAGAATCCCCGCCACCAGATTCTCCACAGCTTCCTCATCCACACAACGCAAAATGGAGCCAAGTTCTCCCAGAACCCTATCTGAAAGTCCCGAAAATTTCATAAGGACAAAGCCCTCTTATCTATTCTTGTGTCTACGCCTTTTTCGGAGCTTCTTCTGCTTATGTCGCTTTATCTTTTTTCGATGCTGCTTCTTGGTGCTGGCCATTGCTTCTTGCTGGAACTCACCCCTTTCCCGCTCGGTAGAGCACTTATATCAAGGAATTTCCTAAGATTAGCTGAATTATAGCAGTACAAAGCAATCTTGTCAAGCAAGTTGAGAACAAAATCCTTGTGGTAACAGAGAAAATAGGATAACATTATACCTCAAAAGAGGAAAACATACATGAAGGCAAACATTTATATTCTGCTGTTATCATTCCTGGTATTCAGTCTCGCCCTAAGCCAGGTTCAGGGCGCAGAGGCACAACTCCAGATCGTCGAAGACGGCAAGACACCCTACAGGATCGTGATCGGCCCAGGCGCATCGCCAACAGAAGATTTTGCCGCACACGAACTGCAAGGCTACATTATGCAGATGTCCGGTGTGTTTCTGCCTATGGACAAGGGAAATGTCCCGGTCGCAGGAAAGCGCATACTGGTAGGCAGAACAGCGGTCGCAAAACTACGGCTGAAAGCCGACGAGAGTTACCTGGGGCCAGACGGATTCGTTATCAAGACTATCGACGATAAGATCCTGCTGGTAGGCGGAAGTCCCAGAGGGACGTTATACAGTGTATATACCTTCCTGGAAATGCTCGGATGTAGATGGCTCGCGCCAGGGATAATGGGCGAGGTCATTCCCCAGTTGCCCAATATAGCAATAGCTCCAATAGATCATACCGAGCGACCAGACATACCTTACAGAGGCTTCACAAATTATATCCCAGCTATTCACGAAAGCGCCCAATGGATCGACTGGATGGCCAAGAGTAAGATGAATTACCTCATGATCCCTCAGCCCGACTACGCAGATTTCAAGCAAATCTCAGGAGGCGATCTTGAGAGACGCGGAATGGAGGTAGGCGTAAGCTTTGTGTTAGAAGACAGCCAGCCAACAGCAGATCAGATATTGGAATTCATTGTCAGCAACCCGGAGGTTAGAATAATAGAAGCTCAGGCAGGACAGTTAGAGAACGGTATAACCAGCAGACAACTCATAGAGATCGAAGAAGCAATAAACCAGAATCATCCCGACAGAATTGCCTTTCTGGCGGCGCGCGGTGTAAAGACGCCACCCGCCAGCAGGAACATTATACTCTCCTTCGACTCCGGATCACGATGTTACCGGCATTCTCTGGGCGACCAACAATGCGAGATCAATAGCCAGGTGCGAAGTTCCTTTGAGAATCAACTGGAATTATGGGGCAGCGCGCACATACATGAATACTATATGGGCACTTACAGCCAGAACTCCCTCCCTTTCCCCATACTTCACACCATCGCTTCAGATCTCCAGTATTTCAGCACACTGAATAGAGTAGAAGCTGTAATGTCCCAATGCGAACCCGGAAATTGGGGCACCTATGGGTTAAATTACTACGTCTTCGCCAGAACAGCATGGAAAGCAGGTGTTGATCTGGGCATTATCGTGGACGATTACTGCGAGAAATACTACGGTTCAGCAAGCGAGCCAATGAAGAGGTACTTCGCCAGACTGGAAGACGCTATGAAGGCTATGGAACATTTCAGTTTCATCGATCCGCCTCAGTTAATCCTGAAGCTCTTTGATGAAAAAACTCTTGAGGCTCTGGAAACCGAAATACAAAACGCGAGAAACCTGGCAAACGATGCTATGAGCTTCGACAGGATCAGGAAAACGCAGTTGGCCCTGGAGCACACAAAGCTCCTCTGGCATACACTAAACCACTATTTCAGGGCCCTTCAGTCCCAGAAAGCAGGAGAGATCAAGAACGCAGAGAACCATTTCCAGAATGCTGTTGAGATAGGCGAAAAACTGGTAGCCTTTCTCTTCCAGAACCTGGACGAAGGAGTGTTCATTATACCTGAAGACTACATCTTTGACTACCTAGAAGCACTGATTGCAGATGCGCGCGACAGGAAGGAACTGCTCAACACAGAATGAAAAACAGCATCCCTCCGGATTATCAGTTATGCACCATCAGCAAATCAGAACCTATCTTGCTGGCAGCGTATTTAATTCCACGACGATACCTGGAACGGGCCGCTTCATAAGTTACCCCCAGAGCTGATGCAATCTCACCAAAAGACAGATTATAATACAGCTTCAGCAGAATTACCTCACGGTACCGCTCCGGCAGGTTCATCAAAAGGTCTTCCATCTCTATATCGCTGTTCGTTTCCTCAGATGGTTCCTGTTTTATTATCTCCTCTTCAGAGATGAACCTATCTTTCTGACGAAACGCCTTTCGGTAATAGTCCGCTACCCTATTTGCTATTATCCTGTTAAACCACGTAGCAAAGGCTGATTTGCCCTCGAAATTTTCAATAGAGCGCACCAGGTTCAGAAATATATCCTGTGTAACATCCTCCGCATCCTCAACCGGCACGAGTGTCAGGACTTTCCTGTAGGTCCTAGGGAAGTACGTCCTCACCAACGCATCAAGAGATCGAGAATCGCCCTCCTTTATCCGCGATATTAGTTCCTCATCGTCCAGCTCATTCAGAACTGCTGCTTCCATCATTCCGCTCCCCCTGTAGATGCAAAAAGAATAAATGCCGCGCGACCAGCTTTTAAGCATTTATAGTATTAATATAGTTATCTTGCCAACGTCCAGAGCCGCTATGTTCTCTAGTCCCTCAGTTTGTCCTGCTACCCACTTGCGCGCATCCGAAATTTCACTTAGACTGGTTATGTAAACATTTATGAAGTAAAGTCCAGTGACTCTTGCCAATAGAATATATCGGCAATGTAACCCAGGAACTTTAGAAAAATGTCATCCTCGCGACTCCAAAGTCTTGCAAGCTCAGTATTCACAGGAGATGCGAAACGCAAGCCGTACCCATCGCGGATCACGGATTACGGTTTAATTTCTAACTTGACATCTCACCCGAAGATCTACCATACTAACAATGGAATTAAATCTCGCGCTAACCGATAGATTGATACTTACTTGACCGAACAATGACCCAGAAAAGAACCGAGGAATTCAGTTTATGTCTAACGAGGAGCTAGTTCAGGAAATTCTAAAGCTGAAAAAGGAACGAGACGCAATCATTCTGGCACACAACTATCAGATCGGCGAAGTGCAGGACATAGCCGATTACACCGGCGACTCACTTGGCCTATCCATTGAGGCTTCCAAAACCACAGAGAAAGTGATCCTCTTCTGCGGAGTAAAATTCATGGCTGAAACAGCGGCAATAATCTGTCCGGATAAGACTGTCCTGATGCCCGACGAAAACGCTGGATGCCCAATGGCTAACATGATCACTGTGCGCCAGCTCAAGGAAATGAAAAAGAAGCACCCACAGGCCAAAGTGATCTGCTATGTGAATACAACCGCCGCCATAAAAGCTGAATGTGACATTTGCTGCACATCGGCAAATGCCGTTAAGATAGTGAACTCCATCCCAAAGGATATTCCCATAATCTTCGTGCCAGACCAAAGCCTGGGAGATTATGTCTCAAAACAGTGCGGCAGGGAGATGATACTTTGGGGCGGCTACTGTCCAACTCATCACCGCATTCTAGCGCAGGATATTATAAACGCGAAAAGCGAACATCCCGAAGCCCGGGTCATGGTTCACCCGGAGTGCACCGCGGATGTGATTGAGTTGGCAGATCAGGTGCTCAGCACATCAGGAATGCGCAGATACGCAAAGGAAACCAGTGCAAAGGAACTCATTGTGGGAACCGAGATCGGCCTCCTGCACAGCCTGCGCAGGGACAACCCCGGAAAGAAGTTCCACCACGCTTCAAAACTGGCCGACTGTCCCAATATGAAGCTGAACAACCTGGAGAAAATTCTCTGGTCGCTGGAAGATATGGTATACGAGATCCGCGTCCCAGAGGACATACGAATCAGAGCGTGGAGAGCTATAGATAGGATGCTGAAACTGAGCTGAAGTCAAACCTCCAGCAATCTCTGGCTTGATTGAAATACCAATAGAACCACATAAGAAGCCAATCAAAGAGGGTGGAACAGACAGCGGTTACAAAGCGGCGTGGTCGAACGTGTATGTTGACTGTTATATACAAAAGAAGGATTAGCGGGAGGTTCGATAGACCAAGCAAAGACAGGAAATTAGGATGGTGCCGGCGGTCGGAATCGAACCGACATGGACCTCACGGCCCGCTGGATTTTGAGTGTAGCACAACTGGTTTTGAAATATTTTAACGATTACGACCTATAGAATTTCCAGTAAAGATCTGAGGTTATGATTCAAGCAATGCCACAATCCCCCATAGTCCCCCTTTGGAAAAGGGGGATTTGAACTGCAAAGAGTTTTCAGGGGTATGGGGGATTTTCCCCATCATTTCAAAACCTCAACTCTTTCCCGAAATCCCTATAGCAATGAATATCCTCATCACTCGTCACTCGTTCGCTCAATTATCTCTTTAATAGTGTAAATAGGCTTGCGCTGGGACTCATGATAGGTGCGAACCATGATTTCGCCCAGAAGCCCCATGCTGATAAGTTGTACCCCCACAAGTATCAGGAGGATGCCCAGAAGCAGCATAGGCATGCGCTCCAGCAGAGACATTTTGAAAAACACCTTCCTTATGGAAAGGTAGAGGCAGATCAGGAATCCCAGGACTCCCGATCCCATTCCCAGTCGGCCGAAAATCTGTATCGGCCGGGTGGAAAAGGTAAGCAAAAACTTCACCGTCATGAGATCGAGAATAACTCTGGTAGTTCTGGATATCCCGTACTTGGACTTTCCATGCTTTCTGGGATGGTGTTTTACTTTCATTTCAGCGATCTCGGCGCCAACCCATTTGGCCAGAGCCGGTATGAACCTGTGCATCTCGCCGTACAGGTCGATGTTATCAGTCACTTCCTTCCTGTAGGCCTTGAGAGTGCAGCCAAAATCATGCAGTTTCACGCCTGTCATCCTGGCTATAAGTTTGTTAGCCAGGATGGAGGGCAGCCGTCGAGAAATGAATTTGTCTTTCCGGTCAGCTCTCCATCCACTAACCACGTCGTATCCCTCGTCCATTTTGTCAAGTAACCTTGGAATATCGTCAGGATCGTTCTGGAGATCACTGTCCATTGTTATGATAATATCACCCCTGGCGTGATGAAATCCTGCGCTTATGGCCGCTGTCTGCCCAAAGTTGCGCCGGAATCTGATAACCCTGAGCCTGGGGTCACGCTCGTGGAGGCGCTTAAGCACTTCAAAGCTGCTATCAGTGCTGCCATCATCTATAGCGATTATTTCATACTCCCGGCCCAGCTTAACCAGTGACTCTGTAAGTCTGGAATGCAATTCCTCCAGATTCTTCTCCTCGTTCAGTATAGGCAATACAATTGAAATATCGACTGATTCCGCCATATTGGTTCCTCGCTTCTTTACCTTGGAAAATCATAAGAGCAAAGGAGGCCTGTAAAATTGATCCTTACCCCTGCCAGAGACACGGCATGCCGTGTCCCTACAATAGTATAAATAAGTCTGAGTGTAGAGTCAACCGTAATATAAATCCCTTGACCTCCTAAGATACTTCTGTCATAATCTTGATGCTTGATGCTTGATGCTGGATACTGGATACTGGATGCTGGATGCTGGATGAGAAAACGCATTGATCTTCGATATTCGCTTTGTGTATTTTTTGTTTTTTTGTGCCTGACAGGCTGTGAGAAACGGTTCAAAGAGTCCGAGTTTCTCATGAGCACTATAGTGGAGATCACCGCTGTCGGAACAGAGGAAGAGAGTCGGCAGGCCATGAGGCTGGCCTTTGAGGAGATCCGGAGGATAGATAGCCTTATGAGCGTTTACGACCCGGACAGCGAAGTCTCCAGAATAAACGAGGCGGCAGGAAAACCCGCTGTCCAGGTGAGCGCCGATACTTTGAAGGTCATAAATGAGTCTCTCAGGATCGCCCATCTCACAAATGGCGCGCTGGACATCACCGTTGCGCCCTTAATGGAACTGTGGGGATTCGGAAATGGTGAGAACCGGGTTCCGTCAGATGATGAATTGCAGGA
>Ga0114922_10007076_pt1 | contig 10270 bp, 7 predicted proteins | sample AartaG_FD_100975 | JGI IMG/M metagenome (GOLD analysis project Ga0114922, IMG submission 100975) | Deep subsurface microbial communities from Aarhus Bay to uncover new lineages of life (NeLLi) - Aarhus_00045 metaG | ecosystem: Environmental > Aquatic > Marine > Oceanic > Sediment | place: Aarhus...
AAAACTTTGTTCAAGGTATTTGGTATGATTCTGTTGGGAACATGTTTGACGGTAACGGCAGCCTTTGCCGGAGAGGTGGGTGTAACTGAGAAGTCGATCAAGGTGGGGGTGCTTACAGCCTTAACTGGACCGGTCGCTGGACTCGGCAAAATTATCGGTAGTGGATCAAAGATTGCCTTCCAGGCCGTTAATGATGCGGGCGGGATTTATGGACGAAAATTCGAACTCATATTTGAAGACAATGCATATAACCCGAAACAAACCATGGCAGGGTTTAAGAAACTCGTTGCGCGCGACAATATTTTTGGCATACCACTTTGTGTTGGCACGCCTCCAGCAATGGCCGTTATGCCATTGGCCCAATCAAATAAGGTTCCAACCATAGTTTATTGTGGACCAAAAGCCCTTTTCAGTCCACTCAAGCGCTACGTTTTCGTTGCTGGAATGCCCTATCAACTGGAGATAATCGGACTCGTGGAATATGCCATAAAAAATCTCGATGCACACAGTAAAAGGATAGGTTTCCTAGGGCAAGATGACCTAAAAAGTACCACTGTGGAGGCCATAAACCATGTTGAGAAGGCTTACGGGATTAAGTCCCTCGGCCAGGAATTCTTCAATCGCGGTGCACCTGATGTGAGCCCTCAGTTACTGGCATTGAAAAAGGCCGGGGTTGACATGGTCTTTATTATTAACAGCGCCAGGTCTACGGCCCTCATCTTAAAAAAAAGCATGGAACTCAACTATAAGCCCACCTACCTTGGTATCACTCCCAGCGCTGACAAGAGCATTTTTAAGATACTTCCGCCTGGAGAACTGGAGTACTACGCAGCAGCATCCACAGCCCCAATACTTATGGAGATTCCCGGCATCAAAGAAATGGACCGGTTAGTAAAGAAATACTTACCGGGTACACCAACCATGCCCTATCATCTTATAGGATTTTTACCTGCCAGGATCTTTATTGAGGGGGTCAAGGCAGCCGGTCCTGACCTGACGCGGGAAAAGCTAATCGATGCCTTTGAAAGCTTAAAGAATCTGGACATGGATGGGATTACGGCGCCCGTGACCTTTGGCCCCAAGCGCCGATTCTCAGCTTCATCTATGATGATCATTAAGATGGATACTGCCGGGAAAACCTTTAAAATTGTAAGAGAATTAGAAGAGGTACAATTAAATCCATTTAAGTAGAAACCCTTCATTTTACTTTGATAGATAGACTATTGAAATATTAGAATCATGGAATAACTGACGTTCCTTGAGCTTTGCTATCTTAAAAGTCTCGTCAGTTTAGAGATGGAGTCCTATTCTTTGTGGGAGGCAAAGAGCAACCTTCTTCCCAAAAGTGAAAACAAACGGTTCGTGAATTTAGCTCCTCTCATGATCCGCTCCAACTGACGTACCAGTTTGGAAGGTTGCTTGTATGGTGAATGAATGAAGAAATATTGGAAGGAGGTAATTCATGGAAATTAAAGGATGTGTCGCCGTTGTTACAGGTGGCGCTTCGGGGTTAGGAGAAGCGACCGTCCGTGACTTGAAGGAGAAAGAGGCCAAGGTCGCTATTCTGGATATCGATGCAGAACGATCTGACAGCATAATTTCCGAACTGGGAGAAGATGTGATTTTCTGCCATACGGATGTTACGGACGCCAAATCGGTGGAGGCGGCCATAGATAAGATGGTCGATGCTTTCGGTGCGATTCACATAGCGGTCAATTGTGCAGGAGCAGGTCCTTCGGAAAGGGTTGTTGGAAAAGATGGCAGTCCTATGCCGATTGAAAATTTTAATAAGATCGTCCAGCTCAACTTAATCGGCACGATGAACGTGATTCGGCTGGCGGCCGCAGAGATGATTAAAAACAGCGGCAACGCGGATGGTGAAAAAGGGGTGATTATCAACACAGCGTCTATTGCTGCTTTTGAAGGGCAAATTGGCCAGGCTGCCTACAGCGCCTCCAAGGCGGGTGTCGTAGGGATGACACTACCTATCGCCCGTGAGTTTGCTGATTATGGAATAAGAATTGTAACCATTGCCCCTGGACTGTTTTTAACACCCTTGGCAGAAACCTTGCCACAAAAGGTTCTGTACGTCCTTACCAATTCGGTTCCATTTCCCAAGCGCCTTGGGAAACCTTATGAATACGCACAACTGGTCAGACAAATCATTGAGAACCCTATGCTTAACGGCGCGACAATCAGATTGGACGGCGCGATCAGGATGGGTGCAAGATAGCCAGAAAGGAGATATTCAATGACGTTTAATACTTTACTCTATGAAAAGGATGGGGGCATTGGGATTATCACCTTTAACAAGCCAGAAAGTTTAAATGTCATCAACAGTGAATTTGTATCTGAACTCGGTCAGACGCTTAACGAGATTGAAGGTGACAATGAGGTCAATGCAGTTATTGTAACCGGAGGTGAGAAGGTTTTTGTGGCTGGTGCCGACATAAAAGAAATTATTGGCATAACTACATCTGTTGGCGCGCGTCATTTTGGGGAAAAAGTCCGGCCTGTGTTGCAAAAACTGGCAAATCTGAAGCAACCGGTTATCGCCGCCGTCAGCGGTTTGGCCTTTGGGGGAGGGTGTGAGATAGCTTTGGCCTGTGATATCCGTATTGCTGCAGAGAACGCTAATTTTGCCGTGCCCGAGATCAAACTGGGTGTGCTCCCGGGAGCAGGCGGAACACAGAGGTTACCACGATTGGTGGGTATGGGCAAGGCCAAGGAGATGCTGTTTTCAGGGGATCCCATTGATGCGGAAGAGGCCTACAGGATAGGCCTAGCAAACAAGGTGGTTCCGGTTGAATCCCTGATGGATGAGGCCAGGAAAATGGCAAAGACATTCATTGAAAGGCCTGGTTATGCGTTAATGACGATAAAGGAGCTTGTGAATAAGGGAATGAGCATGGACCTCAACTCAGCTTTAGCCTATGAGGCGCGATGTTTTGAATTTCTGTTTTCCACGGAAGACCAAAAAGAGGGAATGAAGGCATTTGTGGAAAAACGGAAACCGGTATTTAAAAATAGATAATCAGGACATTTAAAAAGGAGATATTTGATATGGTTGGAATTGCTTCTTATGGGGCCTATATACCAAGATACAGATTGAATCGTAAGACTATCTTTGCGAATATGGGATGGTTTAACTCTGCTACCGCGGGTGTAGCAAGGGGCGAAAAGGCCGTGGCCAATTATGATGAGGACTGTGTGACCATGGCTGTGGCGGCAGCTCAGGACTGTTTGAATGGACACGAACGAGAGAAGATTGGCGGTTTATCCTTGAGTTCAACAACTGTCCCTTATCTGGAGAGACAGAACGCTGCCATCTGTGCAGCCGCCCTTGCTTTAAGAGAAGATATCCGGGCTGCTGACTTTGGCGCGTCTCTTAAATCAGGGACAACCGCGCTGATCTATGCCTGCGATGCCGTGAAATCCGGAGATATAGAGAACTTTCTCGTGTGTGCCGCTGATTCCCGGCAGGGCAAACCGGGCAGTAGCATGGAACATACCTTTGGTGATGGTGCCGCAGCCCTCGTAGTCGGCAGGAATGATGTTATTGCGGAGTTGAAGGGAAGTTATTCTATTACAAGTGATATTGCTGACTATCGTCGAACACAGGAAGAAAGGTTTACTCGCGGCTGGGAAGAGAGATGGATCAGGGATGAGGGATACGGAAAGATTATACCGAAAGCTGTAGCCGGTTTGCTTGAAAAATATGGACTACAGATTGATGATTTTGCAAAGGTCGTCATTTCCTGTCCCGTGGCTGGAGCTCTTAGGGGCATCTGTAAAAAACTGGGGATCGAGCCTACACAACTTCAGGATAATCTGATGAATAGTGTAGGCGACACCGGTTCAGCGCTTTCTCTGATGATGCTGGTAGCTGCACTTGAAGAGGCAAAAGCAGGGGATAAGATAATGGTTATAGGCTATGGTAATGGGAGTGATGCCCTGTTTTTTGAGGTTACCGATCAAATTGAAAAGGCAAGGGATAGAATGGGGATAAAAGGTCACCTCGAGCAGAAAGAAGAGCTGGATAATTATGCAAAATACTTAGTGTACCGTAATCTGATCCCGGTAGAGATAGGGATTCGCGGTGAAGAGACCCCCCCTATACGGTTGTCTTTGATGCATAGAGAGGGTAGAACACTGACCTCTCTGTGCGGCTCAAGATGTAAGGTGTGCGGTACTCCTCAGTACCCGAGACAACGGGTATGTATTAATCCGGAGTGTGGGGCCATTGATCAAATGGAAGATTATTATTTCTACGACAAGGTTGGCCGTATAAAATCATTTACTGGTGACAGCCTGGCTTTTAGCATAGACCCTCCTGCTACGTATGGTCTTATCGATTTTAATGAAGGTGGAAGACTCTACCTTGACATTACAGATTGTGATCTTGATTCCCTCGAGGTGGGAACACCTGTGAAGATGAGTTTGCGTCGTAGATATGCTGATAAAAGACGAGGGATATATGCCTATTTTTGGAAGGCTATACCGATTCTCGAAAAGAATGCATAAATGGAGGATTGAAAAATGGCAAGTGGAATAAAGAATAAAGTTGCTATTATTGGCATGGGGTGTACCAAATTTGGTGAGCTTTGGGATAAAAGTTCAGAAGATCTGATTGTTGAAGCCTATAAGGAGGCTGCAGAGGATGCCGGAATAGAAATCAAGGATATTGATGCAGCCTGGTATGCCAGCTGCGCAGAAGAAATTAACGTGGGGAGGGGAGGCATACCCCTTGCAAGAGCGCTTAAGTTACCGAACATTCCAGTAACAAGAGTGGAGAATTTTTGTACCAGCGGGACAGAAGCTATTCGTGGGGCCTCATACGCTGTAGCCTCAGGTGCCTGTGACATTGCGCTCGCCCTTGGGTGCGAAAAGCTGAAAGATACAGGATTTGGTGGCCTGCCGGATATTGGTACGGGAGAAGAAAGCAAATTCTATTATCCTAATTTGACCGCTCCGGGAATGTTCGCTCAGATTGCAAATGCCTATTTTGCAAAATACGGCCTCAGCCGCGAGGAGGGGAAAAGGATTCTGGCAAGAATTTCCTGGAAGAGCCATCAAAACGGTGCCATGAGTCCTCGAGCCCATCTTCACAACACCCCAAGCATTGATGATATGGTCAATGCTCCGATAATCGCAGATCCTTTAGGACTGTTTGACTGTTGTGGAGTCAGTGACGGTGCCGCTGCAGCTATCGTAGTGTCGGCAGATAAGGCAAAAGACTTCAGGGCTGACCCTATTTATGTCAAGGCCCTCCAGATCTCACTTACCCCAGCCACTGGGATCATGCACCAGAGCTGGGATGGCATCCATCTTGAGTCCACCCGTGTTTCGGGGGTGAAGGCCTATGAGGAAGCGGGTATAAAAAATCCGAGGGAAGAGATAAACCTGATGGAGGTTCATGACTGTTTCTCTATTAGTGAGCTGATAACCTATGAAAGCCTCCAGATTTCACCTATTGGAAAGGCCGGAGTGGATGTCGAAGATGGATTTTTTGATCTTGATGGTAAGATACCCTGCCAGAGTGATGGTGGACTAAAATGTTTTGGTCATCCTATTGGGGCTTCAGGGATAAGAATGATCTATGAGATTTATAAACAACTACAGGGAAAGGCAGAACCTGAAGAAAGACAGTTAAAAACCAATCCCAGACTGGGACTTACTCATAACCATGGGGGTATCAGTGGCAGCCTTGTGTGTAGTGTGGCTATATTTGGGAATGAATTATAGATAAGGGGATTAGTGGTAAGTGCTGCAAGATGAGCAAATATCAGTAGTAATTAAGGCCCGGAATATGTAGTGAGTGCCTACTTGTTTTTAAATTGAATAAAGGGAGGAATAATTGGATTTCGACTTGACCAATGAACAGAAGGCAATCAGAGATATGTGCCGTAAGTTTGCCAGGGAGGTTATTTCACCAAGGGCTGAGGAGCTTGAGCGAACAGAGGAGCATCCTTATGAGATCATAGAGCAGATGGCAGATCTGGGGATGATGGGTATTCCCTTCCCCGTAGAGTATGGTGGAGGTAATGGTGATTGGGTTGGTATGCATCTGTGTATTGAGGAGCTATCAAGGGGTGATATTCTATTTGGAGCTATCCTGGATATAACGACAAGTATAGTTGGCCAGGAACTTTTTGCCTTTGGCACAGAGGAGCAGAAACAGAGATGGCTTATCCCCATTGCACAGGGCAAAGAGCTTGGTGCCTTTGGCCTGACTGAACCTGACGCGGGTTCAGATGCAGGAGCAACCAGAACAACTGCTGCACTTGAAGGTGAGGAGTGGGTTATCAGTGGCTCAAAGCAATTTATTAGCAACACAGGTCTGGATAATTCATCCATCGTGATCATAACTGCCAAAACTCCGAGGGATTCAGATGGTAAAGAGATCATCTGTACAATTATAGTTCCTGAAGGTACCCCAGGGTTTCAGGTGGGGGAAAAATATGAAAAATTAGGAATGAGAGCCGCTGCTACACATGAGCTTGTCTTCAATGATTGTCGTGTTCCAAGGGATTACCTTCTGGGTGATATCGAAAAGGGATTTGCTCAGCATCTTACCGTATTGGAGACGGGTCGTATCAGTGTGGCTGCTGTTGCTACAGGTCTCGCTCAGGCCTGCTTTGATGAAGCAATTGACTTTACTAGAAGGAGGCTTCAGGTTGATAAGTATTTGTCAACATCTCAGAGAATCCCATTTAAGCTTGCTGACATTGCCATGAGGATAGAACTTTCCCGAAATATGTACCTGAAGGCGGCCTGGCTGAAGGACAAAGGGGAAAAGCATAGACTTGAAGCCCACTTTGCCAAATTATATGGTTCAGAAACGGCAACAGAGATAGTGGCTGAGGTTTTAAAAATCTTTGGCCCTTATGGATATCTGGATGAATACCCTATCTCAAGGTATTTTAAACAGGCAAAGCTATGGGAGATTGTTGAAGGAACTTCGGAGATGCAGCGGTTGATTATTGCAAGGGAGTTGCTGTGATTTGTAAATATTTATAAAGCAGTAGTCTAGGGTGGAGGTATAGCCTATGGATTTTGGTTTGACTAAAGAACAGAAAGACATTCAAATGGCAGCCCGGGAATTTGCTCAGGGAGAGTTCGACCCGGATGTAGCGTTAGAATTAGAAAAAGAGGGAAAATATCCTTTTGAGATCTGGAACAAGACACGTGATCTCGGATTTATTGGGATGCATATCCCAGAAGAATATGGAGGCCAGGAGCTGGGCATACTCGATAATGCCTTGGTGGTAGAAGAGTTCTGCCGCCAGAATTCAGGCATTGGGATGGCACTGGGTCTTTCCATCTTTGGCTCTGAGATGATCCTCAGGTTTGGCAGCAATGATCAAAGGAAAAAACACCTTCCCTCCATTACCAAGGGAAAAAGTGCATCTTCCCTGGCATATATAGAAGAGGATCAAGGAAAAGACTTCGCATCTTTTAAGACAACCGCTACCAAAACAAATAGTGGATATCTTGTTAACGGAAATAAGTCATTTGTTGTCAACGGCACCCTTCCTGGCTTTGTGATCGTGCTATGCCAGTTAGCAAACAGCGAAAAGCCTGGTGAGCAGGTGGCCCTTATCCTCCCTAAAGATACAGATGGACTTGTTGCCACTGAAATGGGTGGTCGGGTTGGAATGAGGATGCTCAAAATTGCCACCCTCAGCTTTAATGATCTGGAGGTTTCTCATGAAAGTCTTATAGGGGGAGAAGGTCAGGGGCAAAACCAATTGATGAATTACCTCAATGAGATGAACATAGGGGCCGCTGCAATGGCCACCGGTATCGCCCAGGGGGCCTTTGACCTTGGGCTGGCTTACGCCAAGCAGAGAGAGCAGTTTGGACGAAAGATAGGATCGTTTGAGGCCATAAGAGATAAACTGGCAGATATGGACACAAGAATTGAAGTCGCACGCCTTCTCACCTATAGGGCTGCATGGCATTTTGATAACAATGATCCAAATCCTAAAATTAATTATATGGCAAAAATGGTCTCTGCAGACACAGCACTGGAAGTGGCCAAAGATTCCCTGCATATATATGGAGGATACGGATATGTCGTAGAGGAGCGAATAGAGCAATTCTACAGGGATGCCAGTATGGTAGATATCATCGGGATGCCTGGGGAAACAGATAAAAGCCTTATAGCTGATCAGATTATAGGCAAGATTTGAGGTCGCACCGGCCTATATTGTATCATCCACCAACTTACTACAAACAAAATATTCTTTGACGAATCCTTAGGGAATGGAGCTAAGATTAATATGCCACTTGCTGGAACAAAGATAATCGACATGACACGCCTCTTACCTGGCCCTTATTGCACCAGACTGTTGGCCGACATGGGGGCCACAGTCATTAAGGTGGAAGACAAAAGGGAGGGAGACTATTTGAGATCATTTCCTCCTCAAATGGAGGGAAAAAACATATATTTTGAAGCCTTGAATCGGAACAAAAAGGGCATGACCATTGATATGAAGAAAAAAAATGGTCGGGAAATTATTCTAAGATTAGTGGACCATGTGGATATACTGGTTGAAGGATTCAGGCCTGACGTGATGGATCGTCTGGGTTTGGGTTACAGGATTTTGAAAGAGAGGAATCCCCGTCTGATCTACTGTGCCATTACCGGATACGGGCAGGACTCACCTTATAGGGAGAAAGCTGGGCACGATATTAACTATCTTGCCTTAGCCGGATTCCTTGGACTGAATACTACTCCCCAAGGAGAACCAATAGTACCTGGGGTTCAGATGGCGGATGTGGCGGCCGGCGGCCTTATGGCTGTTATCGGCATCTTGGCGGCTTTAAACCATCAGAATCAAACCGGCGAAGGCCAGTTTGTGGATTGCTCTATGTTTGATGGGGCAATGTCTCTGATTCCACTTCAGATGAGCCAGGCACTTACCCTGGGTCTTGAGCAGAAACCCTACCAAGACATGTTGAACGGGGGTCTGGCATCCTATAACGTTTATAAGACCGCTGAGGGCAGGTATATGTCTCTTGGTTCTCTTGAGGCCAAATTCTGGAAAAATTTCTGCAATGCAGTTGGAAGAAAAGATCTCATTAATGAATACAATTCTATGGGTGCAAGAGGTCAAAAGATCAAACAGGAGGTTTCTGGTATTTTCAAGTCAAAAACAAAAGATGAATGGATAACATTTTTCAAGGATAAAGACTGCTGCTGTGAGCCCGTTTTAACTGTAAAGGAAGCATGGTCTCAGCCATTGGCCCGTGCCCGGCATATGTGTGTTGACTCAGAGCCCTCAAGAGGTTTCCACTATGCCCAGATCGGTTTTCCCATAAAATTCTCGCAGAACCCTTCATCTCTCCGTTCACCGGCACCAGCCAAAGCTGAACACAACGAAGAGATATTAAAAGAAATAGGTTACAGTGCCAAAGAGATTGATAATCTAAAGAAACAGAATATTATCTAATCTTCTGATACTATACAATGCGAAATGGACTTCGTTTGGTGGGTATTTAAAATGGGATACAAAACTATCCTGGTAGAAAGAGCAAATCAAATAATGATCATGACTCTTAACAGACCTGAGAAATTGAATGCGATCAACCTATAGATGAAGAATAAGCTGTATCAAACACTGAAGGGACTGGAGGTTGAGGTAGATTTGGAAGATTAAGTCTAATCTCGATTGCCTGAATTCCTTATGTGGGATATTCTGATTGGAAGAATATGTTATGAAACGACTCGCCTTTATCTTGTTCATATTGGCAATACTCATCTTAGCCAGTAGTAAGGATTTCGCTACCATATATCAAGTAAGCACCAGTGGTTTTCGACCCTCTATCTACAAAGGCCCTATTGTTTGGTGTGGTACAGGTATATGCTGTTGGTATAGAGGCGGTCTAGAATTTGAAAAAGGACCATGCGAACCTATCCCTGAACCTGCAAACATGCTTTAAATTGGCTCTAGTTTAGAAATATAGTAATTTTTATGAGAGGCAGGGTCTTTCGACTCTGCTTTTTTTGCATCCCATATATTGTATTCGGCTTTCCCGAATGTAAATTAACGATTACTGCTATCAACATGAAAAGAAAAAAGCCCGAAATTTTTAAGTATTCCAATCGTAAGCTGTACTTTCTGTAAATAAAGCTCTCAAAATACCGGGGTGAAGTATTTAGCTCTCCACCCCGTTTTTTTGATTACCCGTGCAGATTATCAATCCACCTCATGGCTTCCATGTCGCTGACTTTCCCAAGATACCTCTGAGTGGTTGCAAGATT
>Ga0114922_10007077_pt1 | contig 10270 bp, 5 predicted proteins | sample AartaG_FD_100975 | JGI IMG/M metagenome (GOLD analysis project Ga0114922, IMG submission 100975) | Deep subsurface microbial communities from Aarhus Bay to uncover new lineages of life (NeLLi) - Aarhus_00045 metaG | ecosystem: Environmental > Aquatic > Marine > Oceanic > Sediment | place: Aarhus...
CTGTACAACGATGATCCGGCGGCGATGGTCCAGGTGTTCCGGACCTCCGACGAGCAGGTGCTGGAGATTGTCCAGGTGGTCGAGACCTACCTCGAAGAGGAGGCCGTCCCCTCGATGCCGAAAGGCGTCGAAGTCTCGATCTGGCAGAACGACGCAGAGCTGCTCGAAAGCCGGATCAACCTGCTGCGAAAGAACGGGATCATCGGGCTGATCCTCGTGCTGATCGCCCTCACGCTGTTCCTGGATCTCCGGCTGTCCTGGTGGGTCGCGGTAGGGATCTCGCTGTCCTTCATCGGCACTTTCGCGGTCATGCCATGGCTGGACGTCTCGATCAACATGATGTCGCTGTTCGGGTTCATCCTCGCGATCGGGATCGTAGTGGATGATGCGATCGTGGTGGGCGAAAACATCTACTCCGAACGGGAGAAGGGACGCGGCCCGCTGGAAGCGGCGATCAAGGGCACGCAGCGCGTCGCCCTGCCGGTCGTGTTCGCGGTGCTCACGACGATCACGGCGTTCACACCCCTGCTGTTCGTGCCCGGTTCGATCGGGAAGTTTCTCAAGTTCATCCCGATGATCGTGATCGCGGTGCTGGTGTTCTCACTGATCGAGTCGCTTTTCATCCTGCCGCATCACCTGTCGCATCTGCCTGAGCACGCTCAAATGCGGCTGCCGCGCGGTCTTCGCTGGGTGGAGAAAATCCAGGCGGCGGTCCAATCAGCGCTCCAGAGGTTCATCGACGGTCCCGTGGATCGTACGGTCCGCTTCGCCACCGAGCACTACGGAGTGGTGATCGCCAGCGCTATCGCGCTGATTCTGGTGACGATGGGGCTCGTGGCCGGCCGATACATAAGCTTCAGCTTCCTGCCGAGGATCGAGGGCGACAACGTGATCGCCCAGGTAGAGATGCCGCAGGGAACTCCGGCAGGCCGCACGCAGGAAGTCGCCTCCTACATCGAGTCCGTGGGTCGGCAGGTGGCAGACAGCCTCGCCCGCGAAGCCGGGCCCGACCACCCCTCGATGGTCGAGGCCGTGTACGTCAGCGTTGGGCGCTACCCCTCGGCGGACGGCGGTCCGGGCGGCGGGGCGTTGCCGACCTTCGTGGAGTCGAACAAGGCCGAGGTCAATTTCCGGCTGCTCGACGCCGAGCAGCGTGACGTCATGTCCAGCGATTTCGAGAAAGCGTGGCGGGAGGCCGTGGGCGACCTGCCCGGCACGCGGAGCCTCACGTTCTCGTCGCAGGTCATCAACCTGGGCGCGCCCGTGCAACTGGAGGTATCGCACCCGGACACGGCCGTGCTGTTCCTGGCCGCGGCGGAGATCCAGGAGGAGTTGGGCGCGTACGCTGGAGTGTACGACGTGCGGAACGACCAGGACGTGGGTAAGCGCGAGGTGGAGCTGCAGCTGAAGCCGCAGGCCCGGACGCTGGGCGTCACCCTGGATGATCTGGCGCGCCAGGTACGCGCGGCGTTCTTCGGTTCGGAGGCCGTGCGCGTGCAGCGGGGGCGAGAAGAGGTCAGGGTGTACGTTCGCTTGCCGAAGGACGAGCGCAGCAGCCTGGCGGATATCCAGCAGTACCGGATCATGACGCCATCGGGAGCGGCGATTCCCCTGCGGGAGCTGGCGGACGTGTCATTCGGAACGGCCCCATCGACGATCCGTCGGGTGGACGGGAGGCGGATCGTCACGGTCACGGCGGAAGTGGATCGCTCTGTGATCACGGGATCCGAAGTGAACGCGGAATTGACGAACACGATTCTTCCTGCCGCACAGGAGCGCGTCCCGGCGATTCGCTACGGTTTCGGCGGGGAGCAGCGGGAGCAGTCGCGGGCCCTGGGAGGCATGATCCGCGGGTTCATTCTCGCGCTGTTCGTCATGTACACCCTGCTGGCGATCCCCTTTGGCTCCTATATCGAGCCGCTGATCATCATGGCGGCAGTGCCGTTCGGATTCATCGGGGCGGTGTTCTCGCATCTGTTCATGGGCATCGATCTTGGAATGCTCAGCATGTTCGGACTCGTGGGATTGAGCGGCGTTGTGGTGAACGACTCACTGGTACTGCTCGACTTCGTGAACTCTGAGCACCGCGAAGGAAAGCCGATGAACGAAGCGATCCTCTCTGCGGCGAGAATTCGATTCCGGCCGATTCTGTTGACCACGATGACGACGTTCCTCGGGGTATTTCCGATGATCATCGAGCGGAGCGTGCAGGCGCAGTTCCTGGTGCCGATGGCGGTCAGCCTCGGATTCGGGGTCCTGTTCGCGACCTTCGTAATCATGGTGCTCGTGCCGGCGCTGACGATGCTGCAGTATGACGCGCTGGGGCGCTTCCGGGCTCGCAAAGAGCGTCGGGAAGCGATAAGGCAGGCGAAACCGGAGGTAGCGTGATGCGCCTGCAGCTGATCCCGGCGGAGAGGATCCCGGAGCTGCTTCCAATGCGGGAGGCGGCCGAGGCGATGAAGGGCGCGTTCGCAGCCCTGTCGGCGGGCGAGGTCGTGGCGCCGCACCGGATGCACCTGCCGGCGCAAGGTTCGGAAGACTGTGCACTGCTGATGGGTGCGCTCGTGCCCGGTCAGGCGTTCGCGACCAAGATCGTGTCGATCTTTCATTCGAACGCGCACCGCGACATTCCGGTCGTGACCGGCCTGGTCACGATCCTCGATCCCGAGACTGGCGTGCCGGCGGGTCTGTGCGACGGGGGCCCTCTCACCGCCTGGCGCACTGGTGCGACGTCAGGCGCGGCGACGGACCTGCTCGCGCTGCCGGAGTCACGGATCGGTGCCGTATTCGGCTCCGGGGCGCAGGCACGCACGCAGCTCCTGGCGATCGACGCGGTACGGGACCTGGATGAGATCCGGGTGTTCGGGCTGGAGCCGGATGCGGTCGCGGCGATGATCGCCGAGCTGTCGGACCGGACGCGGGCGGATCTCACCGCCGCCGCCGACTCTGCAGCCGCCGTGAAGGACGCAGACGTGATCTGCACCGCCACGAGCTCGTCGACCCCGGTGTTCGACGGAGCGCTACTCAAGCCGGGGGCGCACGTGAACGCGATCGGGACCTACACGCTCGATCGCCGGGAGCTGGACGTGGAGACGGTGGGCCGGGGGCGGATCTTCGTGGACCTGGTGGAGGCGGCGCTCGAAGAGGCCGGTGAGCTGGTGCACGGGATCGAAGCCGGCGCCACGGAAGCCGCCGACTGGACGGAGATCGGGGACGTGGCGGCCGGTCGGGCCGCGGGCCGCCGCGACCCGACCGAGATCACCGTGTTCAAGACCGTGGGACACGCCGTGCAGGACGCCGTGACCGCAGCGCTGCTGCTGGATGCTGCGCGCCGCACCGCCACTGCGCGCGAGATCGAGCTTTAGGGCAGCTCTTCACCCGGGTAGATCTTCTTCCACTCGTCCTTCATCGACACGACCGTCCACCCCCGCTCGGCGGCTTCATCGAGGCCCTTGTCGAGTCCGCCGATGTGGGAGTCTCGATCGTACGCCCATTCGCGCTCCGCATCGTCGTGGTGCACGTATCCCATGAAGCTGGGGCCTTCGCCACCTGCCGTGTACTGGAGCATCTGCAGGTCCCCGTCGGAGTTCCCCCACGCCATGATCGGTCGCCGACCGATGAAGCGCGCGATTCCAACCGGCTTGCCCTCCTTGTCGTCCACGAAGTCGATCCCGGGCTGCTTGACCAGCACCGCTTCTCCGTCGCGGATCTCGAACTCCGTGTCACCCATCGAGCCAATGACCTGCTCGGGCGGAATCCCGTAGGCGTCCTCGGTGATCACGCGCATGAAATCGATACCGCCCCCGGAGACGATAAAGGTCTTGAACTCGTTGGCCCGCAGGTAGTCGAGCAATTCGAGCATCGGCTGATAGATCAGTTGGCTATACGGCACGTTGAAACGCGGGTGACGAGCGACCGCGAACCAGTTGGCGACGACGTCCTGAAACTCCTCGAGCGTCATGCCGGAGTGGGTGGCAGCCACCAGCTCGACCAGGTCGTGCTCGGTGACGCCCGCCAGGGCCTGTTCGTCACCAGACGCCAGCGCCTTCAGAACCGGATTCTCCGCCAGCTCCGGGTTGTGGGCTGCCAGCATCTTCGACCGATCGATCGCGAACGCGAGCTGGAAATAAACCGGTTGCTCCGACCACAGAGTGCCGTCGTTGTCGAACGTGGCAATTCTCTCGGCCACTGGAATGAAGTCGGGGCTTCCGGGGGTCGTGGTGCGCTCGACGAAGTCCACGATCGCCTCACGCGACGGCCCTTCGTTCCAGGACGGCAGAGGGTCTGCGGTGGCCGAAGTCGCCGACGAAGTCGCCGACGTACCGGAGTCCGCAGGTGAGCAGGCGCCGATGGCCAGAACAGAAAGCAGCAAGATTGACTTCTTCATTCTCGATCCTCTTTGAACAGGCAATGGTTCACTATGAACGTAGGCACCCTCCGGACCTGGGGTGCCTGACTGCTGCATCAGACCCGTCTCCTCACGCGCCTTCGTGCTTGCGCGGCTCACAACCCTGCCGGACCGATCGGCGGAACGCTCGGGGGGACGACCGGCGGCTTCTTGAACAGCATGCGCCCGCCCGCCAGCGCCAGGTAAACGATGTAGCCGGCGGCCGATGCCACTCCAGCGACATATGTCATGGCGGCTGCCCTGAGCACCTTCGTAGCCCCCTCCGTCTCCTCCTCGTTCATCAGATGCAGACTCTCGAGCTGTGCGAGGGCGCGTTTGCTGGCGTTGAATTCCACCGGGAGGGTGAGGAACTGCAACAGCAGCGCCCCGACGTAGGCGATCACGCCTGCCAGGATCAGCAACCGGGAATCGAAGAACGTCCCGGCGACCAGCACTGGAATTCCAAACCGACCACCGAAGTTCGCGATCGGCGCCAACGCCGTGCGGAACTTCAGCGGTCCGTAGTTCTGGTGGTCCTGGATGGCGTGTCCGGACTCGTGCGCCGAGATCGCCAGCGCCGCGACGCTCGGGATCGCGTAGATCGGCTGGGAAAGGCGGATCACCCTGGTGCGCGGGTCGTAATGGTCGCTGAGCTTGCCGGCCACAGCCTCCACCCGAACGCGACGCATCTCATTCGCGTCGAGAATCTGCCGAGCCACGTGACTGCCCGGCAGATCGACAGAGTTCTGAACTCGACTCCACTTCGCGTAGGTCCGCTTCAGGGTGGTCTGCACGAGCATGGAGAACAGATAGACCGCGCCGACGATCAGATAGAAGGTCATGCTGTCCGCTCCGTTAGCGTCTGCGGCCGCCGCTTCGTCCGCCGGAGGAGCGCGAGCGCTGGCTGTTGTAGTTCTGGGTCCGCGTCGTTCCGCGACTCCGCGCGCTGCTGTTCTGCTGCATGCTCGAGCCGGTGGATGGACGCGAGACGTTTGCCGCCTGGGGCTGCTGGGCCGGCTGCTGCTGGGGCCGTGCCTGCGGCTGCTGCGCGGGCTGCTGGGCAGGGCGCTGTGCCGGTTGCTGCTGGGGGCGCTGCACGTCGGCGCCACCCTGGGCGGTCCTGTCGCGAGCGGCGTCGCGCGTCACCGCGTCGTTGGTTTGCCACCCATCGCGGGTCTTCTGGTCCCAGGTGCCATTGGTGTTTTCCCGGAATACGTTACCGTCGCGATCCGAGTAGACGTTGTTCGGTCTTCCCTCTGCAGGCCGCGCTCGCGCCTGGCCCGGTGCGCGGTCGTTGGGAACGTTGCGCGCCACGTTCTCCTGGCGATTGTAGATGTTGTTGCGCTTCGCCTGGTTCGATCCTGCCCGGTAGCCTGCCCGATATCCGGCGCGCGCTCCCTGGTGCCATCCGCGGTGATAGCCCCGGTGATAGCCCCGATATCGTCCGGGCCCCCACCAGCCGCCGCGGTACCAGCTTCCGCGGCCGATGTAGAAGTTGAATGGCCCGGTGCTGTAGCTGAATCCGAAGCTCCAGCCGTACCACGGGTTCCAGCGCACGTGGAATCCCCACGTAGCGGGCCGCGGGTAGTAGTAACGGCGATACCAGCCCGGGTAATACCAACCCGTGCCGTACACGATGGTGCTGTTGTACACGTAGCTGCCCGTGTACCCCGGGTAGTAGCCGACGTACACGACCTCCGGAGTGGAGTCGTAGATGTGCACGTAGGTGGTGTTGTACATCGGGTTGTCGGCCGGAATGTCGTAGATCTCGACGGGGATCTTGTCGGCGACTGTCCACGGGCCGGTGGCGCTGCGCGACTCGTACCAGACCGCCTCATGACACGCGAAGTACTCGTTTCCGACCTTGATCACCTGGTCCGCGGTGTTCACCGCGTACGTCATGCTCGTGCCCTCGATCGGAGCGAATTCCGGATCGCCATCGTACTCGACCGAGAACTCGGTGTTGCGATTGATCGCCGAAGTCTGCGGGATCTGGTTCTCCATCACGGCCTCATTCGCTTCGATCGTCCCGGGGACCGAGACCTTGACATGTCCCATCTCGGAATCACCAGGGATCTGCGCAAATCGGTCCGGGAGCTGGTCCGCCGGCACATTCACCCACGGGCCCTCGTAGGACGCGGAGGTGAACCAGCGGCCCGAGAGGATGACGAAGTAGCGGGCCGATTCCAGGTCCAGCAGCACATCGCTTTCCGAATTGGTGATGTACATCAGGTCGGTACCGCTGATCGGCGTGTACTCCGGCTCGCCCTCGATCACGATCAGTTCGGTGGGTTCTGTCGCCACGACGATCGCAGGAGGCGGACCTGGCTCCTCGTCTTCGGCTTCCGGGTCGTCTGCCGGCTCCTCATCCTCCGGAGCCTCTGGAGCGAGAGCGGCAACGTCGGACGGAACCTGGCCGGTCAGGCTCCATGGGCCCTGGTACTCCGGCGCCGAATACCAGACGTCTTCGCCCGCCGCGAGATAATAGGTGCGCGCGTCCTGATCGAAGATGATCGTGAACGCCGTGTTCAGGATCCGCATCAGGTCCGTGCCCTCGATCTGCTGCAGGCGGGGCTCCCCGTCGATCGTGACGAGGATCGCCGGTTCCTGCCTGAACAGAATCACCGGAGGCTCCATGCTCAGACCCTCCGCCGCACGGCGCCGCGTAGCGGCCAGCTCGAGCGTGGTGAGAAGTCGGTCCATCGAGATGTCCATGTCCCAGCTCAGGATCTCGTCTTCCAGCAATCGAGCCAGGGAGTCCTGCTGAGCCTCGGTCGAGCCCGGGAACGCAACGCGAGTCACTTCGATGTCATCGATCGCCGCCATCCGGTCGTCCCGGTCGGTAACCAGCCGGGCATCCATCCATACCACACCGAATTCGGGATCTTCCTCCCCAGGCTTCTGGATCGAAATGGCAGAGCGGGCCGCCAGCTGGTTGCCCGCCAGGGTATCCGGTTGCGGCTGGTAGACTACGACGGTCGCGCGCCTGGTCGGGATCTCCCGCGGCCAGAAATCCTCCGGCTCTTCCTGGAGCTGACGGGCGGCAACGGCGCTCCCCGCTGCGAGCAGTACGAGAAACGCGGCGAGCATGGCGTCGCGCAGGCATGGGTCGGTCGAACGGAACGTGCGACGAATCATTTCGAATTCACTTCGCATTGAGAACGAGCGTTTACAGTCTCCACGGAATCCGGGGGTCAAACATACACGAAGCGGGCGCCCCGTGGGACGCCCGCTTCACACTGCATCCGGTCCGGCGGTTCAGCCGATCAGCCGCCGTCCGGTGTCAACGCTTCCATTGCATCTCCCAGACTGAAGCTGCCCGGCTTCTGTCGAGGCGGGTACTCCTGGAACGTTGCCAGGAATCTCGCTACGTAGTCCGCGGCCGGAAGCAAGAGATACGCCCGGTCGAGCCACCAGTCGTCGTACGTATTCGACGTGATCATGCCACGCTCGTACGGGTCCCGCCGCAGGTTCTCCAGCAGCGGCGCCCGGAGGGGAATGAACGGCTCTCGCCAGGCCTGGAACGTCGCTTCGGCCCGCTGCTCGAGGAAGATGACCTTCCAGTCGTCGTACCGGAGCGCCGTCAGGTCGCCGTCGTCCGAGAAATAGAAGATCTCATGACGCGGGCTCTCGTCCGTCTGGCCCGTGAGCATCGGAAGGATGTTGTATCCATCGAGATGGACCCGGTAACTGCGGGATCCGATGCTCTGCCCCCCGAGAAGCTGCTGCGTGATGTCCGGGTTTCCGGCCGCTGCCGCGAAGGTCGGTAACCAGTCCATGTGGTGCACGATCTCGTTGCTGACCGAGCCAGCCTCGATCATGCCCGGCCAGCGGACCATTGCCGGAACGCGCCAGCCGCCCTCCCAGTTCGTGTTCTTCTCACCGCGGAACGGCGTCATCGCGGCATCCGGCCACGTGTTCATGTGCGGGCCGTTGTCGGTCGAGTAGAAGATGATCGTGTTGTCCGCGATTCCGAGCTCGTCCAGCAGCGCGAGGAACTTCCCGATGTGCATGTCGTGCTCGACCATGCCGTCGGAGTACTCGTCCTGCCCCGAGATCCCGCGCAGCTCCTCCTTCACGTGGGTCCGGAAGTGCATCCGGGTACCGCTCCACCACACGAAGAACGGCTCGCCACGCGACACCGCGTCACGAATGAAGCGGACGGCGGCGTCCGACGTCTCGTCGTCCACCGTCTCCATCCGCTTCTTCGTCAGCGGGCCCGTGTCCTCGATGCGCTGCGTTCCGTCGCCGTTCGCCCAGGAGTGGATCACGCCGCGCGGCCCGTACTTCTCGGCAAACGTCTGACCGTCCGCCAGGACCACGTCCGCGGGATAGTCCTCGTTCTCCGGCTCTTCCTCGGCGTTCAGGTGGTACAGGTTGCCGAGAAACTCGTCGAACCCGTGCATCGTCGGGAGCATCTCGTCCCGGTCGCCAAGATGGTTCTTGCCGAACTGCCCGGTCGCGTAGCCCTGCGCCTTGAGCACGGTGGCGATCGTCGGGTCTTCGGGCTGCATGCCTTCCTTTGCGCCCGGCAGGCCGACCTTCGAGAGCCCGGTTCGAAACACGCTCTGGCCCATGATGAACGAAGCGCGGCCGGCGGTGCAGGACTGCTCGGCGTAGTAATCGGTGAAGGCCATGCCCTCGTTGGCGATACGATCGATGTTGGGCGTCTCGTAGCCCATCAGGCCACGGGTGTAGTAAGAGATGTTCGACTGGCCGATGTCATCGCCCCAGACGACGAGGATGTTCGGGCGATCCTGGGCCACGGCGGTCGCCGTGAAACCGAGGATCATCATGACGCCCATCACGTGGGCGAGCCAACGATGCTGAAGCATGATCGAGGTCCTTCCTTTGAGGAACAGAATGCTTTGCTGGACCGGATTTCGAATTCTCGCGTGTCGCTTACAACGCCCCACCATAGAGGTGCTCGCGAGGTGCTGAAATTGGACCATAGTCGTACGCCCGGCGGGACCATCAGACCTGCTTAAGCTTCCAATTCCCGCGTCGGAACAGCAACAGACCGATCACGGCGGACAGCGAATACGACACGGCGATTGCCCAGTACACGCCCTCGTGTCCGATCCCCACGACATGTGCGAGCACCCAGGCGAGCGGAATCTGCACCAGCCAGAACGCGATCAGGTTCACCCAGGTCGGTGTCCAGGTGTCACCCGCCCCGTTGAACGCCTGGAGGATGACCATTCCCCAGGCATACAGGACGTAGCCGTAGCTGATGATCCGCAGCGCTGTTTCGCCTACCTGTGCGGTACCGGGATCTGCAGTGAAGATCCGCACGATCGGGCCCGCGAAAGCCACGCACAGCACCGTGACCACTCCCATGAACACCATGTTCCACACGCCCGTGACCCATACGGCGCGCTCGGCCCGATCGGGCTGATCGGCTCCGAGATTCTGACCGACCAGTGTCGCGGCGGCGTTGGCCAGGCCCCAGGAGGGGAGGATGATGAAGATGACGACCCTGATCGCGATTACGTAGCCCGCCAGCACGGTGCTGCCGAACGTGGCGAGGATCCGGATCAGGCCGATGTAGCTCGCAGTCGCCACCAGCATCTGCAGGATGCCACCCGCAGATACCCGGAGCAGCCGAAGGATGACGTCGAGCTCGAATCGGACATCGGCCCGTGTCACTCGCAGCCGGGCTCCACGGCCGAGTCCGTAGAACTGGTACAGAACCCCGACGCTCCGACCGATCACGGTCGCCACTGCCGCACCCGGAAGGCCCATCTCGGGAAACGGACCGATCCCGAAAATGAACAGCGGATCGAGCACGATGTTGATGCCGTTGGCGATCCAGATCGAGCGCATCGCCATCGCCGCGTCACCTGCGCCCCGGTAGATCGCGTTGTTCACGAACAGGAACAG
>Ga0114922_10007078_pt1 | contig 10269 bp, 11 predicted proteins | sample AartaG_FD_100975 | JGI IMG/M metagenome (GOLD analysis project Ga0114922, IMG submission 100975) | Deep subsurface microbial communities from Aarhus Bay to uncover new lineages of life (NeLLi) - Aarhus_00045 metaG | ecosystem: Environmental > Aquatic > Marine > Oceanic > Sediment | place...
GCGCCCGGTGGAAACCGGCACGAGAGTGCGCCTGGAGATAGAGTTCGAGGTAAAGCTGCCGAGAGTATTCTCGCGCGCGGGGTACAGCTCCGATTATTACCTTGTGGCGCAGTGGTTCCCGAAGGTGGGGGTGTATGCCGGCGGCCGCTGGATTTGCCCGCAATACGAAAGCTCCACGGAGTTCTACTCCGATTTCGGCCGCTACCGGGTGGAAATAACGGTGCCAAGTAACTACAGGGTTGGAGCGACGGGCCTTCTCGACAGCTCGCGGGTGCGCGGCCGACAGAAAACGCTGGTTTACAGGGCGTATCCCGTTCATGACTTCGCCTGGGCAGCCAGCCCGAATCTCCGCGAAGTCAAGGATAAGATCGAATACCGCTCGGGCGGCAAGACCCACACTGTCAATCTGTCTCTACTGATGCAGCGCGACAGGACGGACATGGCCGACACCTACAAATCGGCGATCAGGTTGGCACTGGAAAGGTTCGGCAGGGAATACGGGCCTTACCCCTACTCGAAGCTCACCGTTGTCGATCCGGCGCCCGGCCGCGGGCAGTATTCCGGAGGGATGGAATATCCCATGTTCATCACGGGGGGCAGCTCGTGGCTGGACACCTACCTTTTCCCCGGAGACCTGCCAATAGAAGGTGTGACCATTCACGAATTCGGGCATCAGTACTGGTACGGCGTGGTAGCGAACAACGAGTTCGACGAACCTTGGATTGACGAAGGGCTGACCTCCTATACCGCTGATAAAACTATCGATACCTTGGCTCCATTCGGCAAGAGACTCCGTTACCCGAAAATCCTCTCCGACACACTCTTCGGTCTGCACCCTTTTCTGCGCGGCTGGCGGATTGGACATGATGATTTTGCCGGATTGCTTCGGTTGGGTCTGCCGGATTCAAGCCTGGCGTACCGGCGAGCCGGTTATATACAACTGCCCGAAGCCGCGCCGGTAACAGCAGAAGCATACCGGTCACTCAGCGGCCTTGCTTACGCCGTTACCGCTTACCACAAGCCGACACTGGTTTTCCACACACTTGAGGGTCTCGTCGGAGAATCCGGAGTGAGCCGGATTCTCAGGCGGCTTTACGAGCGCTACCGCTTTAGCCATGTCAGCGGAGACGAGATCCGCGCCCTGGCATCCGAAGTCTCCGGCAAGGACCTGAGCTGGTTCTTTGCCCAGGTGCTCGACGGCACGGGGACTCTCGATTACGCTGTCGAATCGGTTGACATACCCGAAGAATCGCCCACGGACGGCGAAGGCGAGGTCCTATCCAAAATCACAGTCCGCCGGCTGGGAGAGGTGATTCTGCCGCAGACCATCAGAGTGACTCTTAATGATAACCGGAGCTTCGATTTCAAGTGGGACAGGAAGAATACACTTTCCAAACCGGCCTGGATGGAGGCCTTCGAGGCGCTCGGGAAAGGCGGCGGATCTCGATACCGGCTCCGCGAAGGCAGGGCCGGCGGCTGGTTAACAATTGAGATTCTCGCTTCGAGCACAGTTGCATCGGCAAGCGTTGACCCCGATTACCGATACCCGCTTGATCTTAACCTGGCAAACAACAGCTTTAGGACGGATGCCGATTCCTCTTTCTCTACCCGCGGCGAGATGAGTGCGGTGCGGCTGGTAGCGAGATGGCTGCACGGCATCAGCGTTTTCAACTGAGGTGCTGCGTTGATCCTGCTCGTAACGCTTCTGAAAGGCCTGGCCAAGGCGCTACGCTACTGGCAACCGATAGCTCTTCTGGTGCTCCTTCAGCTGGTGCTGGCATGGCTGATGGCTTCGCCTCTGGCATCCGAAATGCACCGAGCCTGGGATCACAGCACCATCTCGGACGACCTCGAGCGTTTGCCGGCGATGCAGGGAATCGCCGTGGACGAGCTGATGCTCGCAGGGCAGTCGCGATACGAGGCGAATTACAATCCGCTGTTCATGGCGATCGCCGGGGTGATTATTATCCTGTGCTCAATGCTTGTGCTTGCGGGCGTTTTGCCGCTCTACAGCGGCCTCGACCTGAAATTCAATTGGGACCGTTTCTGGCTCAACGCGAGTCGCTACTTCCGGCCCTTCATCGGATTAGCCATCCTGGCCGCCCTGCTCTTCTGGGCGGCGGACCTGGCATCGGAGTTGGTCGACGCCCTTGTCGACGATGCGCTGGCTGGCAGCGACGATGAGTTCACATTATTCGTCACAGGAACGCTTGTCACCGGCGCATTCCGATTCCTGCTGTTCTCGCTGATCGTGCTGGTTTTCCAGTACGCCAAGGTGATCGCCGCCGCGGAGGGGCTGAGGAACATCATTTACCTGACGCGAAAGGCGTTCGGCTTCGTCAGCCGATTCTTTGTCGTAGCGTTGGTCCTGTTCTCGCTGCTTGGCATGATTGAGTTCGGCATAGTTGCTCTCGATGCAGCTGTCTGGCATTACCTGCTGCCGGGAGCCGAAAGCCTGTTCGGTTGGGGTTGGATCGTCCTGGTAATGATATTACTCACAGCCGTTAAGTTAAGCTTCTTTTCCAGCCAGGTTCTCCTCTACACCGAAATTTCCAGAAGAGCCAGCGAAGGCGTCCGCGTCGAGCTCGACAGCGGAAACTACGAAGCTCTCGGTTGAAACGCACCGTCCCGCGTCGCAGAAGGCTCTTGCGTGCGCACATGGCATGAGTTTAAATCATTACACCCCAATTAATCCGTAACTTGAACGGGCATGACCTGGTTAATCCGATGGCAAGCCGGAAATGAACGGACAAAGGCCCTCACCACCTCAAATCTACCGGGAATATCGACGCGTTCGCAACCTCGGAGCGCTGCTCGATGTTGTTCTGCCGCTAGTGGCTGCGATTGCTTGTGTCCTATTCGGTGGCCTGGACCTCACCCGCGGGGATTCCTCCAACGGCGCTTCCTCCCAGTGGCTTAAATACGGGCTGGTTGCATTTTCTGTGACGATTTGTATCGTGGCCAGGATCCTGCTCGGGAGGCTGATGTCCGATGTCCGCAGGCAGGCGCGGCTCGGGAGATACAAACGCGGCTGGATTACCTACAGCTACTTCGCGCTCTTCGCTCTCTACCTCGTGCCGGCTGTATGGGGAATCGCTTATTTCATTATCACGGGCGACACCATCGCTTTTCTGATCCTCGATGCGCTGACCGTTCTCGCTTTCCTCTTCCTCACTCCCAACGTCGATTATTTCTGGCAGTAAGAACCACGAAGAAGTCCTGTCAGATCCGCAGAACCTCGTCAAGGAAGCTCTGAAGGGAACCGAACGGATGGAGTCTGGTCGCCTTCCCGCCTTTTTGCTTCGTGGCATTCCGCTTCGGAAGGTAGACATCGGTCATGCCCATCGTCGCAACCTCCTTCAGCCGCAGATCCGCTGAAGATGCGGAGCGGATCTCCCCCCCAAGCCCTATCTCGCCGAAGAACACCGCCCCCTCCGGCAGAGGAGTATCCATAAGCGACGAGGCGATCGCCGCCGCCACCGCCAGGTCGACTGCGGGCTCGTCGAGGCGGACTCCCCCGACAATGTTGATGAACACGTCGCGTGTGGCGAGATCGAGTCCGCAGCGCCGCTCGAGCACAGCCAGAAGCAGCGCAAGGCGATTGTGGTCGAAACCTTCGGCCGTGCGGCGCCCAGGGCCGTAAGCCGCGGGTGAAACAAGGGCTTGAACCTCAACCAGCAGCGGCCGCGTGCCCTCAACCGTTGCGGTTACGGCGCTGCCCGCCACACCGGAGTTTCTCTCGGCCAGGAAAAGCTCCGACGGATTCTCCACCTCCCTCAGTCCCCCTGCTGTCATTTCGAAAACAGAAAGTTCGCTGACCGGCCCGAACCGGTTCTTCAGGGCGCGCAGCATCCGCAGAGTGTGAAACCGCTCCCCCTCCATCATCACCACGGCATCGACTATGTGCTCCATTGTCTTCGGTCCGGCGATCTGGCCGCCCTTGGTCACATGCCCCACGAGGAAAACCGGCGCGTGTGAGGACTTGGCAAGCATCAGCAAGCGCGCCGCCGCTTCCCTCACCTGGCTAACGCTGCCGGGAGCCGACGAGAACCTGTTCGAGTAAACGGTCTGGACGGAATCCACTATCAGCAGAACGGGATTGAGCCGCTCGAAGGTGGCGATTATGCGATCCAGTTGAGTCTCGCAGTGCACAAAAAGGCTCTCCGGGTGAAGACCGAGTCGCTTGCCGCGCATCTTGACCTGTCCGCCGCTCTCTTCCCCCGAAACATACAGAACCCTGCCCCCTCCGTCGGAGACGTGGGCGGCTACCTGAAGCATTAGCGTCGACTTGCCGGCTCCCGGTTCGCCGGCTACCAGCGTAAGGCTGCCCGGCACAATACCGCCGCCCAGCACCCTGTTCATCCCGGGTATTCCCACACTAACGCGGTTCTCGCTCTCACTTCCCAACTCACTGAAGGGGATCGGCTCACCGGGCGCCCCCTTGGTGGCATCCCATCCGGACTGCTGCTCACGTTGCGGCTCCTGCCGCTCTTCCGCAAGGCTGTTCCATGATCCACATTCGCTGCAGCGACCCATCCATTTGGGATATTGGGCGCCGCATTGCTGGCAGACGAAAACGATACTCGGCTTGGCCAATTGAATTCCCCCGTTGTGAAAACCGAAGGAATGGTAGGCTCCAGTATGAATACACGTCAAGGCGGCGTCTTGACACTCAACGGCGGCAGCCGTTAAACTGCACTCCAATCGATACTCAATCCCATTCGCAAAAGGCTGCCTTGAGGGCGACAACATGGCTAAGGAGAAAACAACCGATGAAGCTCTGGAACGCTTCGCCCTCTTCCTCAAGCGGCACAGCCTGAAAATGACCCGCGAACGCAGACTGATCCTGCGCGAGATCTTCAGCAGCGACGATCATTTCGAGGCCGAGGACCTGCTGTTGAGGTTTCGCGCCCGCAAGGAGAAGGTTTCGCGGGCAACCATATACCGAACCTTCGACCTGCTCAACAAAGCGGAGCTGATCAAGAAGAGCGATTTCGGGGAGAACCATTACCACTACGAGCGGAGCTACGGCCAGGAGCATCACGATCACATGATCTGTCGCCGCTGCGGCAACGTCATCGAGTTCAGCAATCCGGATATCGAAGCCCTTCAGGAAAAAATCGCGAAGGATTACAGTTTCGAAATGACCAGCCACACCCTGCAGATCTTCGGCTACTGCGTTAACTGCCGCCAGAAGTAGCCGCCTCCGTCGCGCGAGCATCATTGACACCCGCCGGGTCTCGCACGAGATTGTATTGTAGAAACCGGACAATCACATTTAGAAGAAAGTGAAAACGGGAGGTTACTATGCCAACCTTTGCGCTTATGACGAAACTGTCGCCCGAAACCACGGCCAACCTCGATTCAAAGGAGGAAATGGGCAGGACATGGTACTCAAAGATAAAACAGAGTTGCGCGAGCGTCCGCTGGCTGCACCACTTCGCCATTCTCGGCCCATACGATTTCATGGACATCTACGAGGCTGAGAACGAGGAGGAGGCGGCAAAGGTCTCGATGATAACCCTGGCCAACGGCGCGGCGGAGGCGGTCAACTGGACGCTGATTCCCTATCAGCGTTACCTCGCGATGATCAACGACCTGGAATCAAAAGGGGTGTTCTGAAAACCCGGCGGGAATCGCCCGGGGATCACTGGATCAGCGCTGTTCTTTCCCTCCGGAACTAAAACGCAGGATCGAGTGCCGGTTGCGGGTATTATATTGGTAGAGCGATCGCTGGTCGTCGGCCCAACGCCAGCCCTCCCACTCGTCCTTCGGAGCCTTGCCGTCGAAAACCACATTGCCGTAGGCCAGCATAAAGAAATCGTCGGTGTATCGGATTTCCAAGGCACGAAGCTCGCCGGCGGCCTGATAGAAAGCCCGCAGCGCTGGGGCGGAGGTCTCGTAGTGCCGCAGATCAGTGGTCACCAGCTGCCAGCGCCACTCGCCATAACCTGACGGCCTTAACTTGCCCTTGACAAGCTGCTGAGAGTCGGCGCGGAGCCTCGAGTCAAAATCGCCCTCGAGAGTGCTGACGGACAGACCGTTCTCCCTCAGTAGCGAAGCCAATTCCCCGTCGCTGCAATAATATTCAGCCAGGAGCGCGGTTTGCGCTCTTTCCGGATTCATGGCCGCAGCAACCTCAGCCGCAAACAGAAGAAATCCGTCAATCACGCCCTTCCTGCTAATACGCCGCCCATCCTGTTCGAAAACGTACGAGCCAAGGCGGAACACAAGGCTGCCCTCGATATAACCGCCTGGCGGAGCATCGAAGACAGGATTCCAGCGCGGGGAAGCGGGGGAAACGCCCTCAGGGAACAGACTCTCGACCGCGTCGACCGGCACCCAGAACCGGAAAACGACCTGCTCGCCTTCGCTTTGCTCAAATGTAAAAAGCTCATCTCCGGGCGGCATCCATGCTGAAAATGCCAGTCCGGCGACGAGCACAAATGCTAGTCCCAAAACCTTTAACAGTTTTATTCCAAAGCTATGCATTCGATCTCCACCATCACATCCAACGGCAGACAGGCCACCTCGACGGCTGCACGGGCGGGCTGATTTTCCGTGAAAAAGCTTGTATAGACACCGTTCATCGCCTTGAAGTCGTCCATGCTCTTGAGGAAAACCGTGGTCTTAACTACCTTGTCAAGCCTGCTTCCCGCTGCCTTGAGCACCGCCGTGATATTCAACAGCACGCGCTCCGTTTGTTCCACAATTCCCCCGGCGACCAGCTCGCCGGTGGCGGCATCAATAGCTATCTGCCCCGAGCAGAACACAAATCCGTTGGCAATAATTGCCTGGTTAAAAAGGCCCGGCGCCGACGGGGCATCTGTTGTCGATACGATTCTTTTCATTACCTTCATTCCCTCCGCACGAACTCCTTACTCGCTGAAGAGCACACCACACCCCTACTGTCAGGCGATTGTGAGAAAATCGCCAGTCCAATGATGGGCCTACCAGTCTTTTATAATGCCGGCGGCTTTACAGCAAAGCCACGCATTCGATCTCTACCATCACATCCAGCGGCAGACGGGCCACCTCGACGGCTGCACGGGCAGGCGGATTTTCCGTGAAAAAGCTTGCATAGATACCGTTCATCGCTTTGAAGTCGTTCATGCTCTTGAGGAAAACCGTGCTCTTGACCACCTTATCCAATCCGCTTCCTGCAGCCTCGAGGACAGCCTCGAGATTCTTTAGGACGCGCTCTGTTTGTTCCTCGATCCCTCCGGCGACCAGCTCGCCGGTTGTCGGATCGATCGCTACCTGCCCCGAACAAAACACAAATCCGTTGGCTATTACGGCCTGATTATAGGGGCCGAGCGCCGACGGAGCGTCGGTTGTCGATACGATTTCTTTTTTCATCACCACTCCCCTTTATGAAATTCAGTTGCCATTATGAAAAGCACTCCGGTTCCATCTTAGCAGGTGTTTTCAGAAAAATCGTCAGCTCTAACCGACGTTGAGTCTTATCAGTTTTATCGCGGTCCCGGCGGATTTACACCACAGCCACGCATTCCATCCCAACCAGCGCTCCCAAGGGCAGTCTGCCTATCTCGATTGCGGCGCGGGCGGGTTGGTCTTCCTTAAAAAAGCCGGCGTAGCTGCCGTTCATTGCCTTGAAGTCATCCATGCTTGCGAGGTAAACCGTCACCTTGACCACCTTGTCCAGATCGCTTCCCGCTGCCTCGAGCACCGCCTTGAGGTTCCTGATAACGCGTTCCGTTTGCGCTTCGATCCCCCCGGCGACCAACTGCCCGGTTGCCGGATCTATCCCCGCCTGAGCCGAGCAAAAAACAAATCCGTTGGCAATCACAGCCTGACTATACGGGCCGAGCGCCGCCGGGGCGTCGGTAGCCGTTACACTCTGCTTCGCCATGTAAATACCCCCAAACACTCCGGTGCCTGTGTGTTTTACGCTTGGTTTTCCCGACTTCAGGAAACTGTGGATAACCGTTTTTCTATCGGCCTTATCAGCGATCACGCATTAGCAGGTACATGACAGCTTTCTGCGCGTGGAGCCGGTTTTCAGCCTCGTCGAAGATGACGCTGGCCGGGCTGTCGGCGACTTCATCGGTGACCTCTTCGCCGCGGTGGGCAGGCAGGCAGTGCAGGAAGATAGCCCCGGAGCCGGCACGCTCCATCAGGGCCGAATTGACCTGATAGGGCTGAAGGATGCGCTTGCGCTCTTCGGCCTCGGCCTCCTGGCCCATCGAGGTCCAGACGTCGGTGTAGACCGCGTCGACGCCCTCCACGGCGACGATGTCGTTGGTCACTTCCAGTTTCGCACCGCTGGCCGTGGCATCCTCCTTCGCCTGCTTGACCACATTTTCGTCAGGCTCGTAGCCCGGCGGGCAGATGATGCTAACGTCGGTACCCAGCTTTGCGCCGGCGTAGAGCAGCGAGTGAGCGACGTTGTTGCCATCGCCGATGTAGGCCAGCTTAAGGCCCCTCAGTTCGCCCTTGTGCTCACGGATAGTAAGGAAATCGGCCAGCGCCTGGCAGGGATGCAGCAGGTCGGTGAGGCCGTTTATCACCGGTATGTCGCCGTAACGGGCGAGGTCGATAATGTCCTGGTGGGCAAAGACGCGCGCCATCACGGCATCCACAAAGCGGCTGAGTACCCGCGCTGTGTCGGCGATGGTCTCGCCGCGGCCGAGCTGCAGATCGTTTGATGAAAGGTAAAGGCCGATGCCGCCGAGTTGGTAGATTCCGACCTCGAACGAAACACGCGTGCGGGTGGACGGCTTCTGGAAAATCATGCCGAGGGTCTTGCCGGTGAGGCTCTCACTGAAATCCGCCGGTGTCTCCTTCATCTTACGCGCCAGGTCGAAAATTTCCTCGATTTCATCAGCGCTCAGGTCATGTATCGATATAAGGTCCTTGCCTTTCATGATCTCCTCCGAATCATTTGCGTACGATGCGTGTTCCGGTCTTGCGGTCGAGCGCCTCTTCCAGCATTTCGGCGCTGGTGATCAAAACCTCCTTGCCGCCCCCCTCGACAAAGTCGATCGATGCGACGATCTTGGGCCCCATGCTTCCCGGCGGGAATTGGCCCTCTTTCAAGTGCTGCTTGGCCTGCGCGATGGTGATTTTAGACAGCGGCTCCGGATTGGGCGTACCGTAGTTGTAATAGACGATGTCGACCTCGGTGAGAATGACGAAAAGATCGGCTTTCACGGAGCGGGCCAGCAAGCTGGCGGTGTGGTCCTTGTCAATCACAGCCTCGACGCCGACGAACTGTCCGTTGGTAGCCTCGTAAACCGGGATTCCGCCACCGCCCCCGGCGATTACAACGGCGCCGTCCTCGACCATTCTTCTGATCGAACCCACGGCCAGGATCTTGATCGGTTTGGGGCTGAAGACAACCTTACGCCAGCCGCGGCCGGAGTCTTCGATCATCTGCCAATCGTGCTCCGCCATGAGCTGCTTGGCGCGGTAGTGAGAGAAGAACGGGCCTATCGGCTTGGTCGGCTGCTTCATCATCGGATCGTTGCGGTCGACCAACACCTCGCTGCTAATCGTCACAACGTCCTTCTCGATTCCGTGGCGCGCCAGGGCGTTAACCAGCGAATTCTCGAGCATGTAACCCATTGAGCCCTGCGTCATCGCAACGCAGGCGTCGAGCGTGAACGGCGGAACCTTCAGGGCGGCTTCCTCCATCTGAATCAGCAAATTGCCGACCTGCGGGCCGTTGCCGTGCACTACCAGCAGTTCGTAGCCGCGCTTGATGAACTTGATCATCAGTTCGCAGGCCTCGGCGGCGTGGAGGAACTGCTCTTCCTGATGGCCGTCCTCGCCGCTGCGGGTCATCGCGTTGCCACCAAATGCAACGACGGCTATCTTATTATCGCTCATCACCTTACCTTAAAGATTGAATAGCGGTGGGGAGGCAGATGAAACCTCCGCAAACCGGAAGCGGTAATTATTCGTCCCCTTTAGCGGAGATGTCAACACTCAGCGCAATCTCAGCCGGCGGCGGGTCTTGCCGTCGATTCCTGCGAGCATCCATGGGGGGTAGCGGGTGGAGCGGGGCTCGCGGCCATAAAATAAATCGTCGGAGACGGAGAACAATCGCCGGCTAATTGCGCTTCGGCGGCAGGCAGCACGCACGATGGAGTGCATCCCTCCCCGGGGATGGCTGTAAGGACAGACCGCGATGCAGATACCGCAATCGGTACCCACGTTGCGCCAGTAGCGATAGCACTTCTCGGGATTCATGCGCCAGTAGACCGTCCCGCGCACCTCTTCCTTTTCGCCCTTTGGCAGGGCGCC
>Ga0114922_10007079_pt1 | contig 10268 bp, 12 predicted proteins | sample AartaG_FD_100975 | JGI IMG/M metagenome (GOLD analysis project Ga0114922, IMG submission 100975) | Deep subsurface microbial communities from Aarhus Bay to uncover new lineages of life (NeLLi) - Aarhus_00045 metaG | ecosystem: Environmental > Aquatic > Marine > Oceanic > Sediment | place...
AAAATGGAAAGTGAGCATTCTGTAATGGCGGCTACAATTGGTGCAAGTATGTCAGGAACTCGGACATTCACGGCAACTTGTGGTCAAGGACTTTTTTATATGTATGAAATGATACATTGGGCAGCAGGTGTTAGATTACCAATAGTTACAGCAATTGTCTCTAGAGGGACCGCGCCACCTTGGAATATTTGGGCAGATTTTTCAGACGTTATTAGTTGTCGTGATACTGGATGGATGAGCTCCTTCTGTTCTACTCATCAAGAGATTTATGATGAAATCCTAATGTCTTATAAAGTTTGTGAGGATAATGATGTCCTTTTACCGAAATTTGTTGCTTATGGAGGTTTTATATTATCCCATACATCTAAACCAGTTATAATTGAGGATCAAGATAAAGTTGATGGTTACCTACCCGCCCTTCCAGATGAAAAAGGCTGGCCACATATTTGGGTAGATCCTGAACGACCTCTTATGCATGGAAATCTCATAATGCCTTCTGGTTTCTACACAGAATTTCGGATGAAGATACATATTGCGATAATGGAAGCTAAAGAGAAAATTAAAAACGCTGCACGAGAATTTGAAAAAGTCTTTGGTAGAAACTATGGAAACGGGTTAATTCAAGAATATAAGATGGATGATGCTGACGTAGCAATGCTAATTTATGGAGATTTAGCTCTACAAATGGAAGAGGCAGTAGATCAAGTTAGAGAGGAGGGGTATAAAGTTGGAATGGTTAAATTAAGATATTTTAGACCCTTTCCTGTAGAAGATATTATAAATATTAGTAAAAAGGTAAAATTACTTGGAGTTATTGATCGTGCTATAGCGTTTGGTTCTCAGACAGGAGGTCCAGTTTCTTGTGAGGTCAAAACAGCATTACATAATATTGAAGGAACAGCTAAAGTTTTCCCAATGATGAATGGAATAGGAGGAAGAGAAGTTTCACTTGAACAGCAAAAGAAACAGCTAAAGTTTTTGGTTAAATTTTACGAGACTGGAGAGCTTCCAAAGGATATGATTATCGGAACCTATTGGGACGGCTTATTGGAGGTGGATTAAAAATGGTGTCGTTAAAAAATGTTATAGATGATGAAATAGCTTGTCAAGAATGGTTCCTACCAGGTAATTCTTGCTGTGCAGGATGTGGTCTTGAAATCGCACTTCGATGGGCTATGAAAGCTTTAGGAAAAAAAGTAGCTATGATAACTCCCGCAAGTTGTTTAAATGTAGTAATAGGGTTATGGCCAAAAACAGCGCCTCAATTTTCCCAATTTAATATGGCTTTCGCAGCAGGAGCTGCTGCAGCTACGGGAGTTGATGCTGCTTTTAAGGCAAAGGCTTATAAATTTCCAGCAAAAGGTTGGGATGAAATGGTTTCAATTTGTTTTGCAGGAGACGGAGGTACTACGGATATTGGAATTCAAGGATTAAGTGGGGCTGCTGAAAGAAATTCAAATATTATTTACGTTTGTTATGATAATGAAGCCTATATGAACACGGGGATCCAAAGATCATCCTCTACACCCCATGGAGCTGTAACAACAACAACACCTTTTGGAAAAGAAAGGTATAAGAAAAACGTACCGGCTATAATGGCAGCCCATGAAATCCCTTATGTCGCAACATGTTCTATTAGTGAACCCTTAGATATTTATGAGAAATTCAAAAAAGCTAAGTCAATAAAAGGTTGTAAATATATACAGATATTCGCTCCATGCCCACCTGGGTGGGGATACTTAGCAGAAGACACTATTGAAATGGCTCGTCTTGCTGTAAAGACGGGACTTTGGATTTTGTATGAAAATGAAAATGGAGTAATAACACTCTCAAAAAAGAGTAAACCATTAGTAGATCCTTCAAAACGACTCCCAATAATTGAATATGTCTCAAAGCAGAAAAGATTTGCTTCACTTTCTGAACAAACATTAATAGAAATTCAAGAAAGAATTGACCGCGAATGGAAAAATATAACTAATCTGCTGAAAACTCAAGATATATGATATTAGGATTCAAATACTAAATAGATGCAAGAATAAAAAGAGTATTTATAATAATTAAAACTTTTTAATCATTTTACACTATTTTTATTTAATTTATTATTTCTGGTTTTTATAGCTTATAATTCATTAATTAGGTGAAATTATATAGGATTTTTAATTAGGCTTTCTGGGAAAAAATTGGAAGATATTAAACTTTATTTAGAAATTGCAGTAGATAATATTATCGAAGGAAACGTCATTGCTTTTCCAACAAATTCCGTTTATGGTATTGGAGGAGATCCCTTAAATATAAAGCTAATCGAAAGAATATTTGATATTAAATATAGAGAACGAGAAAAAGGATTCTTATTACTGCTTTCTGATTTTGAGGAAGCATCTCGTATTGCTCATTTTAATAATACAGCTAAAAATTTAGCTGAACAATATTGGCCAGGCCAACTAACTTTGATTTTAAAGAGAAAAGAGCCAAATATTATACCTTTAGAAGTAACTGCCTCACAAGAAACAATTGGACTCCGCGTTCCAGAGAATCAAATTATTTTAGAAATATTAAAAATATTAAAAGAACGAGGTCATTTTGGGGGCATCATTGGTACTTCCGCTAATTATTCTGGCGAAGCTCCTTCTATAAGTGGAGATGAAGTAGCTAAGAAATTTTTGGGATTAGGCGCTGTTGATTTTATAATTGATGGAGGAAGATCAAAATCAAAAATCGCGACTACTATTGTAGATTGTACTACAGCCCCGGTAAAATTCTTACGAATAGGAAAAATCACCGAGGAAGAGATAAGAAATTATTTGTCAACAAAAGAATCCGGGGGTGGGTCAAGTGAATAATTTTAATCTTCTAGCGTCCTCTTCAAGATTTAATGAAGTAAATTCAAAAGCAGAATTATGGTTTACGTTGTTGATGTGTGGTGATGAATATCCAATCATTTCGGATTTAGAATTTATGGGATTAATAACCGCTATGACCAGTTTAAACGCAAAAGATGTTATCTCAAAAATTAAGGATATCCTGATTAGAGATCCAAATTTTTTTACTTACATATTAAAAATTATTCCTATCGATTTTGTTTGTCAGACTGATGTTAAAGTAATAAATCAAATTATAGCTCAGCATTATGATCAATATATTGATAAAGGTGACACCTTTAGAATAGTTTTAAAACGCCGAAAGGGTGTTAATGAAATAATAGAGAGAAACAGTTTCATAAAGGTTATTGCTAAAAATATAGAAAATCAAGTAAATCTTGAAAATCCTGATAAAATTATTCGATTTGATATTTTAGGAAATTTCACGGGAATCTCATTTCTTAGAAATGATGATATTTTAAAGATACCTAATAACTATAATCCAGATTAATCTCTTTTAACCTTCTCTAGACTTAATAATGCCATTTTTTCATAAATTAAATCATTTAAAGCTAAAAAATGATTATCAAGGCTTCCATTCATTAAAGTAATATTTTTAGGCCTTAATCCATATGATTTTAAAACAGACATAATCTGATTATCGTTAATTTCAAAATAATTTTTAACTCGAGTAAATTTTTCAATTGTTTTATCATTTAAAGTTAAATATATTTCCTCTGCTTCTAAATTCTTTATTAAAATCTTATTTATTTCAGTTATGTTATCATTAGGAGAAATAATGCAAAAACTTAGGGGTTTTTTTTCTAAATCTAGTTCGGAAACTCCAAATGCTTCAATACTCGGTGTTATTTGTCTATTAGCGGCAAGATAAAGAAAAAGCTCAATGCTAGCTTTCTTAGAAATATTAATCTTGTATAAAAAAACCTTTTGAACATAATAGCAAGCGGTAAAAACGTGATCTTGATTAATAATATACTTATCATTAAAAAATTGGATAATTGAATTCCTATATGAGGTTTGCAATTCTTCAATTAATTCAAATAACTGAGTTAATTCGAACTCTTTATTATTAAGTTTAATTTGATTCAGACCTACAAAATAGTTCAAATCTAAACTAGTAATCGAAAATTTTTTTATTATCATACTGGTAGAGTCCATAGCATCCATTCTGGCATTAATAAAAATTGAATTCGTATATAAATTGAAATAATTAATATGAGAAATAAATATATCGTAAACATCCAATCTTTTACAGAATATTTGATACTATAATAATAGGTACGATTTTTTATGGTTCCAAATGCTCTTGATTCTAGAGCTTCGGCTACATTAAAAGCTCTTTTGATAGAGCTTACTATTAATGGAACTAATAAAGGGAAAAGATTTTTGATTTGATTTATCAATCCAGTCTGTTTCATTTCATAACCTCTACTCTGTTGAGCATCCATTATATTTTGTGCCTCAATTGCTATAGTAGGGACGAATCTAAAGGCTAAAGAGAAAGAAAAAGCGTATTCATAAGGTATTTTCATAGATATTAAGGAAAGAGCTAAATCGTTAGGATGTACCGTTAAAAAAAAGATGGAAAAAGCAGTTATCATAATAAGAATTCTGATAATCATAGAAATAGCGTATGCTAACGATAAAAAATAAGTATTTAATACTATTATAATAAGGATTAAAGAAGAAAGACCGCGTATACTTCTCATCCATTCTTTAAACATTTTACCTAAAAAAATCAATGGAATTAATGTCAAAAATAGAACGAGTAAAGGGACTAATTCTGTAAACAATAATCCGGAAATTGAATATACTATTGAAAATAACAATTTAGCTCGTGGATCTAAATTATGAATAAAACTATTTTTCTTTTGAAATTTAAAAGCTTGAAGAAATTCTAAGGACATTTTTGATTTTTCACCTTAAACTTCAGTTAATTTTGTTTTTAAATAGTTTGCGAGAAAATTTTTCATTTCAACCTTTGAAAATATATTATCTGGACATTTTATACCAATTTCTTTTAATTTTAGTGCAAATTTACGAGTTTGCGGTAATACTAAGGATGATTTTTTCACTAAATATTGATTTGTGAGTACTTTTTTAGTAATACCATCAGCGATTATCTTTCCTTTTGCCATTAAAATAGTTCGGGGGATATATTCCATTGCAAATTCGATATTATGAGTTACTATTATGATGGTTTTTCCATTTTCTCTTTCCTCCTTAAGTAGATTAGTAAAAAAACTGATTTCTTTAGCATCTTGACCTAAAGTTGGTTCATCAAATACTAATATTTCAGGATCTCGACAAATAGTTGAAGCAATTGCTAATTTCTTAGATTCTCCTCCAGATAAATTCAATGGAGATCTTTCTCGGTATTTTTCTAAATTAAAAGTCTTTAACACTTCAATAGTCTTATTTCGTACTTTTTCTTTATCTAAATTAAGACTTTTCAAAGAAAATTCGATTTCTTCCGCAACTGTATTAGAGAAAATTTGATGCTGAGGATTTTGAAAGATTAACCCAACTTTTTTAGATAATTCTCCTATGCTTTTTGGTTCTATATTTTCTGCCTCAATATTAACTGTCCCATTTGAGGGACGTATGAGACCATTCAGCGTCCTAATAAGTGTGGTTTTACCGGCTCCATTCATTCCCATTATTCCTACTAGCTCGCCTCTATAAATATTTAAATTAATTTTTCTTAAAGCTACTGTACCATTAGGATAAGAATAATCTAATTCATTTAACATTATTTGAGGCAACGGATGGGACATTTATTTCACCTGATAATTAATTTTTTTTCTGAACATAGTCTATTGCTTCAGAAATCGAAGCTGGAATTTTTTCTTTAAATAGGTTCTCTTTTTTTAATTGGGAAAATATGGAATAAATTATTTGTTTATTCAAATTTAAATCCTGAAAAGTCTTTCCATTAATAATTTTTTCTTTAGTATCATGTTCAAGCACAGATCCATTTGACATTAAAATTATTTCATCAACTACAGGTAGTATTAAGTCCATACGATGCTCACTGATTATAATGGTTGTGTTTGTTTCAATTTGGATTTTTTTTAATAAGAAAATTATCTTTTCAGCCATATAAGGATCTAATGATGATAGCGGTTCATCTAAGATTAAAATCTTAGGTTCTAAAACTAAAATAGAGGCAATAGCTACTCTTTGTTCTTCTCCGCCACTTAATTCAAAAGGTGCTTTATCTAAAAGGTGTTCTATTTCCATCGTTCTAGTGATGTTATTTAATTTCTCTATCATTTTTTCTTTTGGAAAACCTAAGTTCTCCATACCAAAGGCAATCTCATTCTCTACATCCATCGCAATTAGTTGATTTTCTGGATTTTGAAAGACAATACCTACATCCCTTGCTAATTCTGCTATGGGCGTTTCTGAAGTATCTTTTTCATTAACTATGACATTGCCTTTATAATATCCAGGATAAAATTGAGGAATCAATCCATTCATGCTTCTGATTAAAGTAGTTTTACCAGATCCGGTCTCTCCACAGAGTAAAATAAATTTATTTACATCAATCTTTAAATTAATATTATTTAATTGATATTCCTTATTTTTTTTATAGCGAAAATGAAAATTGTTAAATGTAATCAAAGACATAATCGAGCAGAACCTCAGAATTATTGTTTTATAAAAATCTTTAGTTATTTAAAATAAATTTGATTTTGTAAATAATTTTATCTAAAATTTCCTCAAGGTTATTAGTACCATTTAAAGATGCTGCCCCGTCATGACCCCCTCCACTTGCTTCAAATTCATTAGAAACCTCTTCCAAAATTTTCCCTAGATGTAAACCTGTTTTTCCACACACATACTTAGGAGCTCGAGTACTGATTCTAAACTTAGATTTCTTAGTAGAATAAACAATTCCAATGTCAAATCCTATTTGAATCAACGATTTAGCTACGTTTGCTTCATAGCTACCGACGTGTGTTATTCCCATTAACCATTCTCCATGTTGTATTAACTGAACTCTTTGTAAACCTTTTATTTTAGCTATCTTTTCTGGAAGCTCTGTATCATTTTTCAATATTGATAAAATCTCTTGAAAATCCACTTGGTTATCCAATAGATTAGAAACCCTAATAATAGTGTCATTATTTCCGTACTTAAAGTTGCCAGAATCAGTTAAAATGCCAGAAATCAGTAAATATTTGTAAGGTAAAGGAATTTTTAAATTAAAATACTCAAACATTTCAAAAATAATCTCTGACGTAGAAGAAATCTCATCTATTATTATATTTAAAGTCTTTAAATTAAGTTCATAATCTTTTTTTAGATTAAAGTGATGGTCTATGAAAATAAAAGGTATTTCTGATTCTAATACATCAAGATTCGTTTGAGCTAGATTATTGGTATCTAAAATAAGAATTACATCGAAAATTGATAAAGTAACTTCTTTTACGTAAATTAATTCTAATTTTGGAAATTTCAAGGTAATTCTATCTATAAATGTTCTTGTAGATTTAGAAATTTCAGGTAAATATATAATGGTACTTTCATTTTCCGAAAAAAAATTTAAAAAAAATTTTAAAACAAAACACGAAACTAAACCGTCTATATCAACTAAATTATGAGAAGTAATTAAAACATTTTTGTTGTTAATGTAATTTTTAAAATCTTCAAATTTAGAATTTGACATATGCATAAGTACTTTTATTGAAGATTATTCGTTTTAAACGCCTTTATTTTGTAGCTCTGCTTGAAGTGAATTACGAATTCTTGTTACTTCTCCTTCAGTTCTAGTTTTCTTTTGATCTATTGTTTTAATCCTCATCTCTAAACTTACTTTGAGACTTTTTTTCTCATCAAGGAGTTTATTTTTTTCACTCTTAACCATTATTCCCCCAATCGATTTGTAAACTACATCTTCAGGGTTAATTTTTTCAAGTTCTTCAATGGCAATCTCACATTCTCTTAAAGCGGTTTCCATTTGTACTTTTTGTTGCGTTAAATATTCTAATGAGGTGGAGACATTTTGTAGGTTTAATATTTTTTTCCGAGTTTCTTCGTCAAGATTTTCAAGATTGATAGACATAATTTTTCACTATTTATTTTTCTTTAATAAGTTTAACATATTAAGTTATAAATTCTTTACTCGATTAATTTCAGCGTACCTTCAACTATCTTTCCAAGGCCAATTATATCGCTAACTGAAGCTCGAAAGGCCGTTATATCAGTACTTTCTATATAAAATAAAAGCGAATTATTTGCCTTTTCCATTTTAATCTGAGATCTTTTAGAGCGTGTTTGGCTTAATTCTGGTAAAAAGGAGTTATATGAAATATCACGTATGTGGGAATTATTAAAATTTAACTCAATGGTCGAATTTATGGAATAATAATTATTTTGGTTCATTCTTCTTCTATTCCTTCTTTTTCACGTTGTTTCCTCTTAGCTACTCTGAAGGATTCCATACCTCTTGGAGTTTCAGTCGAATAGGCCCCCCCAGTAAATTTTGCATTACACTTTTTACAATGCCAGATCCCAGTAGAAATTCTATGTACGCCACCTGGTGTCTCACATCTCGGGCATTTAGTTTTCTTACTTTTCATTTTTTCCATGATTATACGATAATTTTTTCGTACAACGGAACCATATCTAGCAGAAAATTTTCCCGAGATGCCAACCTTCTTAGTTTTTCCCATCGCTTTAATTCACTTATTATTAAGATTATAGATAATTTATTAAAAACACAATAAAATAAAAATTTTGGCGAAAAAAAACAAATAATTAATAAAAAAATAAATTATAAATAAAAATATTAAATTTTTTTTTTGTATTGCCATAGATTAAGATCGCTACGTAACTTTTGGCCGATTTCAATTGATTTTTTGGCCAACATTTGTACCTCATCATAAGAAAAGGTTGCAGCGCCACTTTTTTGAATACTGGTTATATTAGATTCCGTTACTGATATTGAAATCCTTCCATCACTCACTAATTCTTCGGGTAAATTGGGATCAAGAAATATTATATCATCTATCTTTCCATAAGTAATTACAAGGGGTAATTCGTTCACTAAATCTTCCCCCGTCAAATATTTACCACTCCATTCTGGCCCTTTTTCCGTCCATATCCCTTCAGGAATTTGAGCAGAAATTAATGTAGTTAAAGCACTTATGCCACCAGCATCGATTAAATTGCCGCTATGATTTATAACATACATATCCACAAATAAAATATATACTGCTTCTTTTTCTTGAATACATAGTTTTTTTGTTTGAATACAATCAGCATGGCGAATTCCTCTATCAACAACTCTAGCTAGTTCAATCGATTGTTCATCTGGTGGACCTCTTTCGAATAGTGGTGAAGCTAAAGGCGGCAATTCAGCCATAACAGTACATACACCTTCATCTGGAAGGTCTGAAAAAGGAGTACCCACATCATATTTTAGACCAGTAATAACTCTTGTATCTCCTAAAAGTACATCTGCTGAACCTTCGGCAGAGGCAATTATATTGGATTTAATATTAAATTCTCTGAAATCCCATAATCCTCTTCCATCAACTCTCTCTCCTTTTTTCAAATTATTCTTGATGTACTTTCGTTCAATCGTTGAAATAACACGTTTAACATCCATCATATTTAATTATCCTCTCCACTATTATTTTGAATTTTTTGTTTATCAACATCTTCTTGAATAGATTCGTATTCATTTTTTAGAGCAGCTATTTGCATATCATATATTTCCTTAGCGAATTTTTTAGAGAGTTCTAATAATTCATCGAACTGTTCAATATCCATTTCACCATCAAATTGTAATAAAGAAATTTCATCATTAAACCAAGTTACTGCTATAGGAAGATCCGCATCACCAGCTTTATCCTCAATTCCGGAGAGATCGACAACTAATTCTCCATCAATTTTCCCCAAAGCTAAAGATGTAACTAAACTTTTCATAGGGATACCTGCATTGGCTAAAGCTAATGCAGCAACCGTAGTGCTTGCACATCTTGTTCCTCCATCCGCATCCATCACTTGAATAAAAATCTCAAAACTAGTACCTGGATAAAGTTCAAGAAATAGAACTGGTTCTAAACAGTCTGTAATAATCATAGAAATTTCTTTCTCCCGACGTCCTGGGGCGGGCCTTTTTCTCTCGAATACAGAAAAGGTTGCCATTCTATAAAATACTCTTAAAACTCCACGATCAGGTTTAGCTAAGTGATGGGGATGTACTTCCCTTGGTCCAAAAACGGCAGCAAATATTTTATTATTTCCCCATTCAAGGTAAGCAGAACCATCTGCGTTCTTCAAGATGCCAACCTCCATTTTAATTGGTCTTAATTCGTGTTTATCTCTACCATCAAGTCTTTTCCCATCTTCTCTAAACAGTTTTTCTGGGTACTC
>Ga0114922_10007080_pt1 | contig 10268 bp, 8 predicted proteins | sample AartaG_FD_100975 | JGI IMG/M metagenome (GOLD analysis project Ga0114922, IMG submission 100975) | Deep subsurface microbial communities from Aarhus Bay to uncover new lineages of life (NeLLi) - Aarhus_00045 metaG | ecosystem: Environmental > Aquatic > Marine > Oceanic > Sediment | place: Aarhus...
CAATCGAATTGAACCGCGAGCTGTTAAACGAAGGCCCAAAGAATATGCTCTGCTGAACAAGCCCAGATCGGAGATGAAGGGGGCTCTCTTACAATGAGAATTGCTTATCTTCATGCCATTCGTAAACGTCCCCTATTTTATTGCCGTCTATTCGAATTCAATGTACTATTGAGTGAAAGTCTTCTGTGATAGAAGTTGTTGTCGGCAGCCGCGTGCTGTGGTCAACTTGCGAGGCCCCGGTGACAAGTTTTCTCCCAGATGAGAGAGGACGTGAATTCATGAGAACACCATATAGGAAAATCATCCGTAAGGGGCTCTTGCTGTTTTTGTCGGTGTTGATAGTCCGAGACCTTAGAGCTTCGGATTGGCCTATGTACCGGGCCGATGCAGCGCGCAGCGGCTACACCGCCGACCATCTGCCGGCCCGGCTGAAGGTCAACTGGGTCAGGAAGGCGGACAGTCCTCCGCAAGCGGCGTGGTCTGGGCGAGATACGCGAATGCCGTTCGATTTGGCCTTTCAGCCGGTGGTTTCAAGAGGTCTGGTCTTCTTCGGGAGTTCGTCTGATTGCGCCGTTTATGCGCTCGACGCCAAGACCGGTCGCGAGAAATGGAAATATATCACGGACGGCCCCGTGCGTTTTGCGCCGGCGGTTTGGCAAGACCGGCTCTTTGTTGTCAGCGACGACGGGCATCTCTACTGCCTCGACGTCAGCGACGGAGAGTTGCTGTGGAAAAAACGCGGCGGACCGAATCCGGATATGGTCATGGGTAACGACCGTCTGATTTCACGATGGCCGGCGCGCGGCGGGCCGGTCGTCCAGGGCGGCGTTGTCTATTTCGGGGCGGGAATCTGGCCGTCCGAGGGCATCTACCTCTATGCCGTTGACGCATCCACGGGAAGGACACTGTGGGTCAACAATTCATCCGGTAGTCTGGTTCTCGAACAACCGCATGGTGGAAACCGAGCCCGCAGCGGAGTCTCGATACAGGGATACCTTGCCATTGCGGGTAATTCACTGGTGGTTCCCACGGGGCGGGCCAGCCCGGCGGTTTTCGACGGTGAATCGGGCCGGTTCCGCTATTTCCACCTCATGAAGTTCGGTGCCGGATGGGGAAATCGAAAGGGCGCGGGGCCCTTTGTCACCTTTGTCGACGAGAATCTCTATATTGTTGAAGATGACGTATTCCAGGCATCGAACGGACGCTTTATGGCGCGCGGACTCCCCGTGTCTTCTACCGCAGTGATGCCGGACATGCTTGTATTTACACGAGGAAGTGAGATCAGAGCTATCAAGAAGTCATCGCTGTGGATCGAGGAAAAGGAGCCGAATGCTCCTCCTGTGCGCAAACTGTCCTTAGACAACATTGCCTGGAGCATCGCTTGTTCAGACCCGGTCGGCGCCTCGGTAGTGCGCGCAACAGCTTCGAATGAAGCATCGGGTTGGCCTGAAGCCACGCGAGTCGTAAATCCACCTTTGGTGGTTGCGGGACGCACGATTGTTGCCGGTACACTCAACAGCAAGCTCGTTACCGCGGACATGGAGTCGAGGGCCGTTGTGACAACGACCGAGCTTGACGGCCTGGCCATGGGTTTGGCCGTCGCGGGCCGGGCCCTTTACGTCGGCACAGACAAAGGCACGATATACTCTTTTGTTCCGGCACAAAACGACAAACCCAAGCCGTCGGGTGACCGGCCGATGCGCGACAGCCCACTGTATTCGGCACCTTACCCAGAGGCCGGACCTTATGCCAGGATGGCCCGAGAGATTATCAAAGAGGCTGACCTCCGGGAAGGCTATTGCGTTGATCTTGGGTGCGGCGACGGGGCCCTGGCCTATGCCCTTGCCAGAGCAAGCCAACTCCACATCATCGTCATTGATGAGGACCCCCGCCGCGTGGCCCTGACCCGCAAGAAGCTAAGCGAGGCCGGATTGTACGGCACCCGAGTGACTGTCCTGCAAAGGGACCCTTCCGCCACCGGCTTGCCCTCACGCTTTGCACAACTCGTTGTGTCGGGGCGATCCGTGACCGAAGGCCGGCGTGCTTCGCCCGCAGAAGAGATAAGGCGGCTCCTCCATCCGCATGGCGGCGTGGCCCTGATGGGCAAATCGGGCAATCTCAGGCGAACCGTCGGTCAGCCCCCGGCGGGCGCGGGCGAATGGACACATCAGTATGCCGATGCGGCAAATACCTTGTGTTCCGCCGATGATCTGGCGCGAAGCCCCCTGAAGATGCTTTGGTTCACGGACTTCGGGATCCAGATGCCGAGTCGGCACGGACGCGGCCCTGCGCCGTTGTGCAAGAACGGAATCATGATCATTGAGGCTCTTCACGGCCTGCTCGGCGTCGATGCCTATAGCGGGCGCCGGATATGGTTCTATGGCATGGAGAATATTCTTGAGCCCTATGATCAGGAACATCTCCTGGGAACATCGGGCACCGGGAGCAATATGTGCCTTGCTGATGACAGCGTGTTTGTTCGTCAGGGCGCGCGCTGTCTGCGCATCGCTATGAAAACGGGCACGCTGATCCGCGAGTACACCATGCCGGATCAGGATGGCACGTGGGGATTCATTGCCTGTGACGACGGCATTCTCTACGGCACGAGCGCCGACCGGACGTATGTTGTGCGACAGCTTTTCAGGAACGTATCAAATATGGAGGACCTGCTGACCCAGTCCCGCAGCCTGTTCGCCCTGGATATGAAGACCGGCAAGACACGGTGGGTCTATGAAGCCCAGGCCTCCATTCGCCATAACGCTATAGCCATCGGCAGCGGCAGGGTCTATCTGATGGACAAGCCCAGGCAGGTCGTGGATCTTCCCGCCAAAGACGAGGGCGACGAGAGCCCCCCAGCCGAACCAACCGAAACGTCCCGTCTGGTGTGTCTTGATGCCGAGACGGGCGATGTCCTGTGGGAGCAGAGTAGTGACATCTACGGAACCACCCTTGCGGCGAGTTCAAAGCACAAGGTGCTGCTCATGAGTTATCAGTATGCACAACGCTCATTTCAACTGCCCTCTGAGAAGGGAGACCGGCTTACCGGATTTCGCACGACCGACGGAAAACGCCTGTGGGACACCAGGGAGCGTTACATATCCCGCCCCATCATCAATGACTCGACTATCTATGCGCAGCCATACTCATTCGATCTGCTCACCGGGATATGCAATACGGGCTTTGAGCTTGAAGGTCGTCAGCCGGGAGGCTGCGGACCCATGACGGGGTCCACCAATCTATTGCTCTATCGGTCGGGAACGTTGGGGTATACGGATTTGTCGAGCGGCTCGGCGACCCAAAACTACGGACCCGTGCGCCCCGGATGTTGGGTCAACGCCATCGTGGCCGGCGGTCTCGTACTGATGCCCGATGCCACCGACCGCTGTACCTGCAGCTATCTCATGAAAACCTCCATCGCATTGGCTCCGGCAGACGAAGGAGCAACGTCACGCAGATGAAACTGCCTTCTTTTGTGAATATTCGCTCTTCCCTTTAGTGCCTTTCTAATTTTTTCATCATTTCTAAAGATTTCGCGGGACACACATCTGTGACCCTGTTATAGTTGCCCACATGAAGTGCCCATTTCTGAACTCTGTGATCAGTATGGCATCCAGCCCACGCAGTTTTACCAGTGGCAGAAGATACTTTTCGAGAAGGGATCTGCGGCTTTCGATAAAGGCCGGATTTTATTGGGGACGTTTACCGATTTTAGTTGGCAAACACGCATACGTTGCCCCTGTAAGATGGTGTCGCCTTCGGCGAGGTGTTTTATATGTCATCACCCCCCAGCCGACTCGTCTCTGCGTAGCGCTTCGCCGAAGCAGGAAGCCAGATATCAGGCAAGTATCCAGCCATTGCCCAATCCACCCCATAGGGCTGCGCTGCGACATCTAGAATCGAGTATCCAGTATCCAACTTTAGTTCACTTTAGGCACTTTAGCTCACTTTAGGCACTTTAGTTCACTTTAGCTCACTCCTCACTAACGAGTATCCAGCAACCCTGTCCCGGCACGCCGGTATCCAGTGGGGAGTCTCGGAATTTTTTTAAGAATATGCTTTACGCCCAACCGCCGTGATGTATAATATATATTCTAATGGATTAGAATCACACTAATATGGAGAAATCAACGTCGAATTTGACTACTTTTATGCAAATCAAAGCCAATTTCAAAATCCCGGAACGGATTCGGTCTTTGAGTTCGAGTGAAAAATGCTTACAACCCCCCCTCAAAAAAATGGCTCAACATGCAAAAGACTTGACATCTGTGGTGTTCTAACATAGGATTTTCGGACAGTTTTGTTTATGGTTTTATTAGGGAGTTTACTATGGCTGAGATTAAGCCAAGAATAAGTGTTGAGTATGCCGAGAAAGCGACGATAATTAGTTTTACCGACGAAAAAATCCTCGAAGAAAGGGACATTAAGGCGCTTCAGGATTCGATTATGTCAGTTGTTGAGCAAACGGAGCGAATAAAGCTGATTTTGGATTTTGGCAACGTCCAGTTTTTGTCGTCTGCTGTTTTAGGACTTTTAATAAGGCTGAGCAAAAGGATTTACGAACACGATGGGCAGCTAAAACTTTGTAATATAAACCCGAAGATATTCGAGATTTTCAAAATAACGCGGTTGACCAAGACTTTCGATATTTATAAAGATGTCGAAAGTGCGGTCGAGGATTTGTCTAAAGCTAATTAGGCGCCCAGCACCAATTGAATCGGCGAGCAGGCTTATTTAAATCCGGTCAATGCTATGGACTTACAGCAGAGGACAACTGGTGCTGGGTTGTTTCGCTTATGGTATCAAAAGCACCAAACAATTGCTCGATAGTTACGAAAAGCAGGCCGTTGGCTATTGTCAAGGTGTGCGAGCAGGTTCTTTCTGATCTCGAAGCCAACGGTTTCAGCAATGATGATATTTTTGCGGTTCATTTGGCCCTGGAGGAGGCTTTTCTTAATGCCATCAAGCACGGTAATAAAATGGATCCCGCCAAAGAGGTTAAGATTGACTATTCCGTTGGTTTAGATAGAATTGAAATTTCTATGACGGACGAGGGGGAGGGGTTTGAACCGGCATCAGTAGCGGATCCGCGATACGGCGAGGGCCTTTACAAGCTGGGGGGCAGAGGATTGCTGCTTATGAACTCGTATATGGATATGGTTAAATTCAACGAAAAAGGCAATAGTTTGTATATGGTCAGATATAAGGAAAAACCGCATCTGACAAAAAGTCAGGACCGAACAAAAGTATAATCAAGTGCAGTTGCTTGCCGACGAAATCAAGAGAAGGATGATTAGCAGAGTTTTTATTTTTTTCAGTTGTTTGTTTGTTTTAGGCGGTTGTATGTACAATGACGAGCCGATGCCGCAGATTGTACACAGCCCCGGCTCCGAGTCCAGAGTTATTCCTCCGAGGGTTACAAAACCGAGACAAGTCTGGAGGAGTGCTTATAAAAATATACCAAGAAACTGGTTACCGCCTTCGCAGTTGGAAAAAAAATGGGTTGCTGTGGTGGTACATCACTCAGCGACGGAGAACGGAAATGCAGCTATATTTGGCAAATGGCATAGAGAAGGGAAGCATTGGGAAGGGATTGGCTACGATTTTGTTATAGGCAATGGTAGTGACAGCGGTGATGGCCAGGTTGAGGTAACGTTTCGCTGGCGAAAGCAGATTCCCGGAGCTCATTGTAAAACGCCCAACAATTGGGCCAATAGAAATGGGGTAGGAATCTGCCTTGTTGGCAATTTCAATCGCACAGTACCTACGAAACAACAGATGCAGTCCCTTTTGAAATTGATTCGCTTTCTCCAACAGCGATATGGAATTCCGAAAAGCCGTATTTATGGCCATAAGACCACTCCTGGAGCGCGAGTAACTGACTGTCCCGGGAGGAAGTTCCCGATGGGCAGGCTGAAATCGATGCTTAATTTCTAAATTTGTATCTATATCCACATTCAGGCAGCCAGCCCCCGTCTTTGTGGGGGCAGGCCTGCTGCGTCCTATAAACTCACTTTCAAGTCCCACAATTACGCTTTTTTGGCAGGATTAAACCAAAATATCACTGCTGAGAAAGTTAGCGTGTGATTATACCGAAATTTCTGTTAGTGGTGTTGTTCTCCTAGGGAGTCCTTAAGGACAAAAAAGCAAATAAGGAGCCGTCCGAATGGATATATATGAGTCGCTGTGTTCTCCCGGCTTTGAGCTAACCGAGCAGATTGCACGGCAGGTTTTTGAAGTCCTGCCCGAGCGTGGGCCTGTAATAGTAATTATGGACTCCGAGGGCAACAACTGGCCCAGCAACCCGGAAGAATTTGCCAAGCTGAATATCAGCGAGTCGTTTTTGAAAGAGGTTTGCGCTAAGATTGATGACGGTGCTGAGCCGGTCGTAACCGAAGTAAATGATTGCAGCGTGATTGCTGGGCAATTGGCAACAGAACGGAGCAATTGTGGATATGTGATTATCACTCTGCCACAATACAGCCCTGAATCAACCTTGGTAAATATCGATTTGATTGAAATGCTGCTCAATCAAATTGGCTTGATAGCCAAACTAATCGAGGGGAACAATCTTCTTTACGAAGTTCAAATGAAACACTACCGCGTGTGCGGTCAGAGCGAGATAGCTTTGAATTGACAATCCCGATGTGGATACTCACGCTTCTCCGCAAGGAGTCCCGAGGACTGACAGGCGTGATGTTGGTCGGTTTAATACTACCACAATGTGAGAATGGTTCGACAGGCTCACCATCCTGAGCGAAGTCGAAAGACGGAACGAATATGTGTAGCCGCCAGGCGGTATTCTTCTGCATTTGGTAAGTGCTCCAACATTAGCGGAGTACGAGGGAATTTACTCAATTCTCTCAAAAACGTATCATAGTCCAGTGCTCCCAAACCCGGACGAGCTTCATCGAGATGGGTAGTTAGTTTTGTGCTCAGAAGAATGTCTTTGGCGTGACAGCTTTTGATATAAGGGCCGAGTTTTCTAAAACATTCGCGGATAAGCTGGCCGTTCTTAAAATATCTCTGTGGACTGCAGATGAGATTGACAGGGTCGAGATGGACAGCAAATCGCCTGCGGTCAATGGCTTTTAGTAAGCGTAAATATGAATCAGGGGAGTCCGGATAGGCCCATGGCATAGTTTCCAATGTAAAATATGTCCTGGTTGGTTTGACATCATCGATGATGGCGCGTGTTGTTTCGACAATCATATCAAAAGTTTCTTCGGTAAGGTTTTCCGGAGATGGGCCGGCCCAACTTTCGCCGCGTGAACCGCTTATATTCACGCAGCAGTTTGCACCGATTCGGTCTGCCAGTGCCAACTGTCTGCGGCATTTTGCCAGGGCCTGGCGCCGAGTTTTTTCATCGGGGCTGATTGGATTGCTCCATGCTCCGACTTCGGCGATGATTATGTCTGCTTTTTTAGCTGCACGGGCATAGGCACTGATGACATCGTCTTTTTCTCCGGCACCCACGGGGCAGTAGGCGGCATTGTAGCCAAGTTTCTTGATAGCATTTACCCAGTTGTCCGGGCTGTCAAATTTTTCAAACGTGGGACCTCCCAGTCGCAATAATGGAAGTTTTGTCTGTGCAGCCGGTAATTTAGTCACTGACGTATACGCCAACGCGGTTGCGCCCATCAGCGAATTTTTTATAAAAGCGCGCCGGGGCATCGTTTTTTTCTTGCTCAGCATTTTTGGTCCTTTGCTTAAAGTGGCAATGCGCCGTAGGGGCGGTTCGCGAACCGCCCCTACGGCTGAAAGTTAATCAAAATCTATGGATGAGATTTTATCCCATAAAGATGATAAATTCAGCAAAAAATTGAAGGATAATCAAAATCAATGTAAAGGCAAAGTTTGAATTGCGTTTAGGGAAGTAATTGCTATAATTCGTATTGCGTATGTTATTCGTTGGTCGTCGCACGGGTCACGAGACACGGGTCACGAGCAACGAGAAAGCTGAGGAAAAAATTGAAATTCCAGGTTTTTAAGAACGGTAAGGTAGTTGATAAGTTTGCATTATGCGGCGCTTATCTTTTCGGCGGCGATGGAATCGGTATCCGCAGGGCCCAGATTAGCTTTAAGAATGGTTTTGTCGAGTGTAAAAGGCCTAATCTGGAAACGGCAGGACTGGCTTTGCTGTGGCCTATAGACGGTTTTGGCAAGGTGCTTTTGCCAACAACGTGCCTGCCTGAAAGAGAGCGTCCGTATAATTTGAATGTGGAAATAACACGTGCAAAGCTAATGCAAATCGTCAACAAGCGGGAGGACTGGTTGTTTTTTAACAACATAGAGGGCTTAGGAGATGTTTGCAAAGAGGGCCAGGATTTATTTGTTCGTGCGATTCAAAATATTTCAGATGCGCCACAGTCATCTAAACTGGCGGACGAGTCACTTAAAAAAGCTATAGTTTTTTCTGAAAAGCTGGCGATAAAACAGGCGGAATCGCTTTTTGAGACGCGGGGCACAAGCCATGGTTTTGGCCGAGGCTGCCTTGGCTGCAAAGTGGACCCTATGGAGATTGATAATCCTATATATATCGAGAAGCTTCTGGAATTGTTCGGGTCTGTAATGATTCCAATAAACTGGTCCCAAATAGAGTCTCACAAAGGCAGTTATGATTTTTCGACGATAGATGCATGTGTTGATGTGCTTGGTCAAGAGAAGTTGACGCTCAGCGCAGGTCCGTTGCTTTTTTTCTCAAAAGAGTATCTGCCCAAGTGGCTGCTTCGCAGTGGAGTGGGTTTTGAGAAGATTCGGGAAACTGCGTATCGATTTGTTTCAGAGGTGGTCGCTCGCTATAGCGGGGTTGTTCGTGCGTGGTATGCCATAAGTGGTCTGAATGTGTTTAATCATTTCGGTTTCAGGTTCGAACAGATTTTGGAAATGACGCGTGCGGCTAATATGGCAGTGAAACAGGGCAGCGACAGGGCATTGAAGATAATAGAAATCAGCAACCCGTGGGGTGAATATTATACGACAATCCCCAACAGCATTCCGCCATTAGTGTATATGGATATGGTTGTGCAGAGCGGGATTAATTTTGATGCGTTCGGGCTGCAGGTACGGTTTGGCAAAAATCAATCGGGTATGCACGTTAGAGATATGATGCAAGTATCGGCAATTCTGGATTCGTTTGCGCCTATAGCCAAACCCTTGTATGTAACCGATGTGGAAGTTCCAAGCCAAAATGGTGCCGGTTTACAGGCTGGGAAAGTTGCCGGCGTATGGCATGAGGAGTGGAACCAGTCGCGACAGGGACAATGGATTGAGCAGTTCTATAAAATAGCGCTCAGCAAGCCATTTGTTAATTCGGTGACATATTCGAACCTCACCGATACAGAGGACAGTGCTATAGCCAACAGCGGTTTGTTGACGGCCCAGTTCGAACCCAAAGAATCATATCGAATGTTGAAGAAGCTGCACGATGGGATTTTCAGCCGATAAATAAATCTTGGCTTTTATAGTTCGAAGGAGCGACGCAAAAAGATATGAGAGAAGCCAGGCAAAAGAGTATTCAATCATTTGCATTTGTTATTGGTGTGTGTGTGGCTGTTTGTTTTTCCCTGTGTTATGTTTCTGAGTTTGTTAGGTCTGGTCAAAGCTGTGAGATTGAATTAGAGAGCCGAATAAATCCAAACGATGCGCCTGTGGTGAGTTTGGTGAGGTTGCCCGGCATTGGTGTCTCACGAGCCGGGGCGATAGTGGCGTATCGCGAGAATTTCGGTGGACAAGACGGTGGAAATCCAGCCTTTCGAAGTTGCAATGATTTGCAAAAAGTCAAGGGCATAGGCCCTAAAACGGTACAGAATATAAGCGAATGGCTGAGGTTCGAATAGAATATGACATACAGCGTGTTTAGCGGATAGGTAAAGAAGGAAATGAGCGAGTGGGAAGTTGACAAGCCATTAGGTCAATGCTACGGCACCGGTAGAAAAATTGAATACGGAGAAGAATATTTTGGTGCTCTTGTAGAAACCGGCGAAGGATTGCAACGGCAAGATTTTTGCGCCGATTACTGGGAGAGGGAAAAGCCGGATGTGTTTTGTTACTGGAAAACAAAACTGCCACACCCCGACCAGAAAAAGCAGATATTCGTTGATGACGAGATGCTGATGGCTTTTTTTGAGCGGTTGGAAAATGAGACTGGGCAGGAGAAAGTAAATTTCCGATTTGTTTTGGCACTAATTTTGATGCGAAAAAGGCGGTTGAAATACGATGCTACGAGAGTGGAAAACGGAAAGGAAATCTGGCGTTTGAGGATAGTAGGC
>Ga0114922_10007081_pt1 | contig 10268 bp, 6 predicted proteins | sample AartaG_FD_100975 | JGI IMG/M metagenome (GOLD analysis project Ga0114922, IMG submission 100975) | Deep subsurface microbial communities from Aarhus Bay to uncover new lineages of life (NeLLi) - Aarhus_00045 metaG | ecosystem: Environmental > Aquatic > Marine > Oceanic > Sediment | place: Aarhus...
ACCTGACCAAAGTGAACACCACCATTGTATGCGCCATTTTCGGTGTTTTGATCGTACATATTCTTGTAGAATGAATATATAGCTTCACCTGAAACAATTATGTCACCATCGAATTTAGTCATGTTTTCATGTACAATTGCAGGGAAAAATCCAACTGGATCGACTCCACCTTCACCAGCAACACCTGTTACGTTAGCATATAGATCAAGACTTGTTTCTTCAGCATAATTATCTGCTCCCCAACCATCACTAACATCAGAGTCAAGAGCAGTTGCGTTTCTACCGTAAGTCATAATTACATTGATTCTTTGAGGAAAGACTGATTCTCCATATCTAAGATCTTTGTAATAAGTTCCATCGAATGCCATAATTGCAGTAGGACCATGGAAAATGCATCCAGCAGTCATACCGGTTGTTAAAGCAATAGCAAGTTCATCATATAGAACGTCACCATAACCAATTTCAGTTGCAGCAGTACGATAGGCTGAACCATCATTGTATTCTGGGTCTTCAATAGAAATTGAAGCAATTCTAGAAAAAGCACCTAGTTTTTCTAAAACACCATTAGGTGAGTGTATATTGTAACTAGCAAAGTCAGAATCTCCTGCTACCCATAGTAATTTACCACCTTGCTTAAACCAGCAGTAAAAATCATTGAGTTCAAATTCTGTATAGTCATCATTAGGTTGTGTTAAGAATAAGGCATCCACATCATCGGGTATTCCCCAAGTATCATTAATGAAGATAACCTCGTTACCAGCACCTGTTAGATTTGCTATTAGTGGTACATAATTTGAGGCATAGTAAGAATCTTTATGAGAGATATCAAATGCAATTTTAAGTCCTGAAAATTCAATTTCAGTTGCAATTGCATTTGGTGTTGTCATGCCAGCTATCATTCCCACAATTAGAATTAAACCGAATATATATTTTCTATTCATTTATTTCACGTGCACATATAGTGCAGTTAATAAAGAAATATCCTCCTAATTAAACCTTTCTGATAAAACGATTGAAACGAGATTTCCGACAAAAATACGATAAAAAACCAAAAATCCCCAGAACTCAATTTATTTCAATAATTGGAATGAATTGGGAAAATATAGAAAACAATGACTTTAGACACTCCGACAATAATACGTATATTTAAATTGAAATTTTAAGCTAGTTTTGATAATAGGAACAGGTAAAAGTACTATCATTCTTTGCCTATTTGCATTACTAAGTAGTTGCTTCCACATGATTAATATTGTTCATGTTAAACAGAATAAGGCAAGACCTTTATCTAGTGATTTGGCTGTAGAGATAGGGGATAGTATATTAATCTCTGGAAAACAAGAAGCAGTTCCTTTCATTGATAATAGAAGAAATCAGAAATTACACATTCTTTTAATTTCACCCATAGGTACTATTATTGATTCTGATCAAGTAAGATTAGAGGAAACTGGTTTGAGGAATATTTACTCTTTTCCTGTCACTCCTGATTTATATTCTGGTACTTATTTCCTGCAAATTGAGGGAGACTATAAGAGAAGAGAAAAGGTGAATATTCGAACTAACAAACATCTAATTTATCGTTGGATACTATTCTATGGGGTTCAGCTCTCAAACCCAAATAATTTTCCACTAAACAATTTTGTTCTTGATCTAATGATCCCACCTTCAATCTCTCCTATTCAACAAGTTTTGAATATTGAGAGCAATTACAAGCCCAAAAAACTAATTACAGACAATGAAGGAAATCGATGGCTGAGATTCTATTTTCACCAGATTAATCCACAAGAAAAGATAACCGTTGCATACAAAGCAGATCTAATTACACGTCTAGTTGCTTATGATATTACTCGAATAAGAGGAGAAGAAGAAAATCTTGAAAAATTGTATCCTGAAGTTTTTCAGAAATATACTAAACCTGAACCATTTCTTGATTCCTCAAATAGAGATATTGTAAATGTTGCCAGAAAATATTCTTCCCACTCTCCATTGAGTAAAGTTTTAGCCTTCTTAAAATATGTAAAAGAGAACCTAGTCTATGTTCCTCAAGATGGAGATTATGGGGCTACTTATGCAATTGAAAACAAACTAGGAGACTGTACAGAATTCTCATCTCTTTTTGTTAGTCTGTGTAGAGCAGCTAATGTTCCTGCTAGATTAACAACCAGTATTATTCTTAGTGAATATGAAGGCTGGGTTAATCACTCACAAGCTGAGTTTTTTGTAAATGGTGTTTGGTTCCCAATAGATCCTACTTTACAGCATGATTTTAGATATCTTTACAGGAGCCCTAGTTGTATAATCTTACAGAGAGGAAACACATTAGGAAATTCAAATATTAGAGAAGTACGTTTTAGTTATGATGATATGAATCAACATGAAATTTCTATTCATACTCATAAAGAAGTCAAATGGGATAAAGGTTTAGTTAAAGGAAGGAAGAGGATTAGTAGTAAAGAACATACTGAAATTAAAGGTTCTTTATTTGAAGAAATCAATTGGAAGTTTTCATTTCCAAGCCTGGATTTAGACAAACAAGATAAAACCATTGAAATAAGAGTGACAGCTCCTGATTCAGCTCCGATTCATAAACCTTTCAGTATTCCAGTTCATCTTTATAATCGTAATGATGAAGGATTAATTGGAACATTACGAGTGTCTTTTTCAAGGGGAGGTTTATACACAAATCACCTTTACCCTTTGGTGCTAGAAGGCAATTCTCACGAACCAAAAATGGTTGAAATTCCTGCTACTAATTTCTTAGGTACTACCTTCATAGAGTTTATTTTTCAAGATGATAATGGAAATAAAATTGGTTACGAACAAAAAAAAGTAACTTTTCATTGAAAAGAAAAGAAATGAAGAAAACTATCGTTTTCTTCGTTTAACAACTATGTAAGTTCCTATAGCTAGAAAACCAGTAATTGATAGCCATATAGATATAGATGCTAGTTTTAACCTAGCAGTTATTTCATATATTCCCACATTACCAAACGAATCAGTTACTGTGAAGTTAAATGTTGTTTTACCATTTTTTAGATCAGTTAAATCAATATTAGAAAACAAGACACTAAACGAGTCAGATTCTATTGATTCAAAGGTCAAATCATCAACTTGTAACTCACCTATACAATTTTCATCCCAGTCAAAAATTGATAAACTAATATTGAAAACATCAGTCAATTTAGTTTCTGCAGTTAAATCTTCATAAGTTGTTCCTAGAAAATTATATTTTGCCTTACTGATAGTAGGATTTTCAATGTCTGTTAAATCCCAGAACGGAATTCCTGTTTCTGCTCCACCATCATATGCTGGTGTTATTAAAGACACATCTACACCCATTAAAGATAGTATTGTGGGAGCTAGATCTTTTTGATTGACTGGGATACCATAAGGATTCATAACAGATGAATTACTTATTATATAAGTCATAGATGTTATTTCTTTATGTTTCCCTACCCATGGTCCACTACTATGACCATCAGCATAAAAACCATGATCTGTACCAATAATTACGAGTGTTTCATTCATGATTCCAGCAGTTTCTAGTTCATCCAGTATTTTTCCAACAGCATAATCACAATCTATTAAAGACTGCTTATATTCTTCAGACCAAACCCCGTACGTATGACCTGCTTGATCAGGTTCTGTAAGATGAACTCTAAGATAAAACCGATCTGTGATAACATTAGTTAACAATTCAGCTGATTTATCTCCAAGAAAGTATGCATTAGTAACTGGAGAAGAGAATTTCTCTGTATATTCATTATATTCATGATATGCTGCAGCCAAAGAATCTGGATCGCCAGGTGTCCAAGAGAGGTTTTCAGAAGCAAAACGGTAATCAATTTCTGGTTTCATATTATCAAAGATTGGATCTCGACTTGGTAGTTGATCTATATGATCGAAATTTACATAATCTAGTCCCCATGAAAACACAAAAACAGTTTTCACACTATCTCCATAGGTTTCTTTTAGACGTTCCATAATGGTATAATTATCAGGTATTGAAATGATTGGAGATGTATGGTAGAACATATTATAGGGAATATTGTTTATATCATCTCCATATCCAGACTCCATACATGCTAAACCAGGGTCTGTAGCTGTACTATGAGAGGTTATTCTAACTGTTTGTCTGTAACCTATTTGATCTATTTTCTTAGTATGGACTAAAGTTCCATCATCAATGAATTGTTCCAATGCTCTACTATTAGTTCCATCCCAAGTTATAAAAACAACATTTTCAAAATAAGGAATTGGATCTAGAGCTAAGGGCTGGGAAATAACTTCTTCAGTTTGTATTTGTTTCCCAGAGATTGTAAAACTCTGTACAGATGTAAATAAAATTACTAATAAAAATACTTTTAGTGCTTTTTTTCTCATCTAACCACTTTTATTATATTTTAAAAGAAAAATATCTTTTATATTATTGAAGTTTACCCTATAACATATTTGATTTTAATTTCCACATAGTGATAGTTTCTAAATTAGAGCGAAACGTATAATACGACAGATATAAATTTATGATATATATTTTAATTTGAGGTAATTTTTACTATAGTGCAAAAACTTTATAGTCTCATTACCAGATAATTAATTGATATTATAAGATATCAATAAGAAGGTTGATTAGAAATGAATATAAAAAAAATAGTTATTCTAGTTTTCTTAATTGCGACTTTATCAGTAGGTTCAGCTGTTTTTATGATTAACGCTGAAGGAAAAACTACAATACCATCAAATCCAGAGCTAAATGCTGTAAACTTAGTCATTGTTACTCGACATGATACAACTCTAACTGCTGCATTTGAAACTGCTTTCCTGGCAACACCAGAGGCAGCTGCAGCAGGTGTAACATCAATTGACTTCAGATCAGCTACAACAGATGATGCATGGAAGAAGCTTCTAGAGGATCCTTTGAAAGGTGTGGATCTTGCATGGGGTGGAGGACCAAGTTTATTCAACACCATGGACAATTGGGGTTTGTTAAAACACATTGATCCTGTAACTGATGCTGCTTTATTTACTGTTGTTAACGATAGTGTTCCTTTGGAATTAGCAGGTGCTGGAATGAAGCAATTTGCACCAAACGGAAGCATTGTTTGGGCAGCAAATGCTATCTCTTCTTTTGGTTTTACTGTTAATCATGATTTCTTAGACACTCATGCTCTTCCAGTTCCAACCACATGGGAAGAATTAGCCAGTCCAATTTATTACATCAGTCCTAGTGTTAAAGCTATTAGTATGGGTGATCCACCTTTAACCACATCCAATACAAGAATTTACCAAATTATCCTCCAAGCATTTGGTTGGGATGAAGGATGGTCAATTATGACAAGAATGGGTGCTAATTCAGCATTGTACCCTGGTTCAGTAGCTACAAGAGCTGCTGTAGTAAGCGGTGAAGTGGGAATTGCTATGACAATCGATTTCTATGGAATTATAGCCATGGGAGAGAATCCTGACTGTGAGTACATAATCCCTCAAGGCCAATCAATTGTCAATGGTGATCCTATAGCTATGGGTATCAATGTTGATGATTATGCTGCTGCTGAAGCGTTTCTAAATTTTGTAACTTCTGCAGATGGTCAATCTGTTTGGTTAACTCCAGGAATAGACCGATTACCAGTTAATGAAACAGCTTTTCACACACTATATGGACAAGGATTTCCTGATTTATATACATTATACAACGAAACACTGGCTAATATAGGTATAGATTTTAACGAAACTCTTGCTACTGCAAATTTAGCTACAACCATTTACTACTTCCACAACACAATTACCCAACCTCACTCATTACTAAGAAATACTTGGGATGCAATGGTAACACAATTAAGAGATACTACAATAAATCTTACATACTTCAATGAACTAGTAGATGATCTCGGAGCTACTGGAATGACTAAAGAAGAGTCTATAGAATGGAATACGCAATATCAGACAAGTCCCACTTTTGCTGCAAATAAGGATGCAGAATGGAAAAGTTTTGCTCAAACAAAGTATAATACTATACTAGGTCTTTTAGTTACACCAACAGATACGAATGCTTTTGGTATGATACCTGTTTTCATCACCACAATATTTGTAGCTACAATGGTTATAATTAGGAAAAAGAAGAAGTAAATTACTTCTAATTTTCTTTTTTTTATTTTTAAGTATTTAATTAGGATCATATTGTTGTCCTAAGTGTTGCTTTTAGTTCAATGCTATTTAAAAACTAGGGAGAAAATTCAAAAAGCATTAAGATATTACATCCCTATCTAATCAAATTTGGTTGAATAAATATGGCTAGCTCTAGTAAGAAAACAAATAAAGAGGGAAAGGAAAAAAAGAGAAGATCAGTAATTGATTTTCTTTATGTTAAACTATTACGAGAACCTTCGACAAATTTCATCATTGTCCTTGTAGCTTTTGTTTTTATTGTGTGGATGGTAATCCCACTATTCTCGGTACTATCTGGTGCTGTTTATTTCAATGGTCAGTGGTCTGGTGCCCCCATAGCCAATGTCTTTGGCAATCCTACATTCTTTAATTTTCCAGGAGATAATCAAACCCAGTTCTTTTCAAAGGATAAAGAAGATTTAGGAGGTCCTTCTGCAGCTGTTACTGTTGATAATAATATTGCTTTTATTGCAGAAAGAGGTGATGGAATAGAAATCCTAGATGTCTCACAACCCAATGAAACTACGGAAATAAGGCAGTATTTCGAAGAAGTCAGCACTTTTGAAGAATTAGTTATAAAAGACGATTTATTATACGCTGCTGCAGGTACAAGTGGATTGGTAATTTTCAACATTTCTGATGTTCGAGAAAGCTTTGCTCCTATGTGTCATATGTATGGGATAGCTAATACTTCAGTATTTATTGCAGTTGAAGACAACTTAGCCATTTTAGATATTGATGGAAAGGGTTTCGCAATAATTGATGTTACAGACCCAACAAATCCAACCATTCTATCAAATGTTACTGTTGCTACAGATGTATTTGATGTTTATATTGACAATGATATGGTTTACGTTATCGGTTTCACAACAGGAGTTGTAATCTATGACATTTCTGATCCAGAAAATCCCTCTCAGGTAGCGCATTATACTGACGATCCAGGAATTGGAACTTTACATACACAAGACATAGAAATTGTTGGAGATTTAGCTTACATTACCTTAGGAAATAATGGTTTAGGTATTTTCAATATAACAGATCCACAAAATATGACACTTGTTGAGTATTATGACGAAACAGTCGTCGGTAAATTATATGATGTTCAGATTGTAAATAATTATGGCTACTTTATCTCTCTTGATTACACTTCAAATGAGCTTGGTGTTACAATTTTTGATATTTCTAATTCATCAGATCTTGTAAGCATCAATAGCTATTATACAGCCATATTTAAAACAGCAGATTTTTTCATTGATACAACAAGAAACCTCATTTTCCTCTCTCAACTAAAAGGTGGAACTCATATCCTAGATACTTCTCAAATTTTAATTGATTTACCTCTGATCGCAGAATATGAAGATACCCAGGAAATTACTGTAATTACTTTGAGTGGAAAAGACCATGGTGTGGTTCTGAACACTATTATTCTTGGAGTCATGACTACTATATTCTCAGTAATACTTGGCACTGCATTAGCTTTTATTTTAGCTAGATATGAATTTCCAGGAAAAAAACTTGTAAGTGTTCTAGCTCTTGCACCTCTCATTATCCCCCCGTTCATATCAGGTATGGGTTTCAGGTTAATGCTTGGACCCAATGGATTTCTAAATAACTTCCTCTTAATTCCAGTATTCGGGACAAAGCTAATCTTCTCAGGATTATTTGCAATTATATTTGTTCAAGTATCGCATTTTTATGCTTTAGTTTATCTCAATGCTTTTTCATCCTTTTTGAACATAGATCCAAGTATGGAAGAATCAGCTGAAAATCTTGGAGCAGGAAAACTTCGATTATTTTCCTCAGTTACATTGCCATTAGCTATGCCAGGAATTGGGGCTGGAGCAATCCTAGTCTTAATTCTAGCTATGGAAGATGTAGGTACACCAATCATCTTTGCAGCAATGGGAGATAATGGTGCTAAGAAATTCTTACCATATTATGTATTTGAAAATTACTCAAAAGCGGGATCTGCTACGATTACGCCTGAAGTATGTGTGTTAGGAGGGATACTCCTAATTATTGCACTTATAGGGTTCTTTGCGATTCGGAAATATGTTTCTTTACGAACGTATTCAATGGTAAGTAAAGGTAGAGCTGGTCAATACAGAATGAATAAAGCTAAATGGAAGTTATTCTACATTTATCCATTCTTGATAATACTATTTGCTTTCTCACTATCAGTGCATATAGGAGTTATCTTAATGTCGTTCCTCCAAGAACTTGGAGGAAGGAAGCCCTCAGATCTAGCTTTCACGAGTGAAAATTACAAAGCGATATTTGTATCATCAAAGTATAATATACCGCCTTACATAATCAACACTTTGGTTTATAGCGTCCTCGCTACAGTATTAATTATTATTATTGGATCAATTGCTGCTTATGTTGTAGCTAGAAAGGATTTCAAAGGTAAAAAAATTCTAGATGCACTGGTTACCTTGCCTATCGCAATCCCAGGTATTGTTTTAGCTATTGGTTATTATCGAACTTTTGATTGGAGTGGGATAGTATCTAGGAATCCTTCCTGGTTCAACAAAATGATGGCCAATATTACAGCGGGATTGAAGTTAGATCCGTTTATTGGAATTGCTGTGACATTGTTAATAATGAGTTATACGGTGAGAAAAATACCTTTTACGGTCCGATCAGCATATGCGGGATTACAACAAGTTGATGAAGTTCTAGAAGAAGCTTCCTTCAATTTAGGTGCTTCAAGAATGAAAACTTTTACCAGAATCACCGTACCTTTGATTTCCCTCAATGTATTCGCTGGTTCACTAGTTTCCTTCCTATACTGTCTATCAGAAGTATCTACGACGATTTTCTTGATTTTTGCATCAAAGGCTGGAACAATAACTTGGTATATGGCATGGAATCCATTGAAATTCCAAATTTTCTGTGCTATAGGTGTTCTGCTGATGTTATTACAGATAACTAGTCTCTTCATAACCAATGTGATACTAGGATCTCGAGCAGAAGCAATAACAGGGATTTAATCACTTCCCATTTTTCTTTTTCTTTATTTAATCTAATTGACCCCAGGTTAGAAATTTACCATCTTTCCTTTTTACTAAAACGGTACCAAATTTCCTCCATTGTTCTTCCCTAAATCTTACTATACTAAAATCAGTAGGATCTTTTTTCTTTTTGTTTCTTCTAAGGACTTCGATTTTCTTCCTTTCATCTTCAAAGAAGATTTTCGAAATATACTTACTTTCCTTTGGTTGTTTCTCGATTCTACTTGCTGTTTCAATTATCTGCTCTACCGGAAGAAGTCCAAAATTTGGAATATGTTGTGTTGTATAAACAGATCCTGGGCAGATATCTTCCTTCTCATTAGCTTTTTTGCATTCATCACAGAATACTAGTTGACAACGATTACACACTTCCCACCCTTCTAAAGCTGCATCTCTTAGAGTTTTCATTTGATTACAAAAAGTACAACGAATATAGCAATAGATTGCTTCTTGTCCTTTCAAATCCTTCTGAACTCCTCAACGATTTTCTCTCTCTCCTCATCACCGAATTCTATGTATGTTCTGTAATTATATTCCCATTCATTTTGCTGCTTCTTGATATATCCTAATCTTGTGAGTTTCCTCAGACAATTTTCAACAAGATATTCCTTCATCTTACCAGTAACAACTAATTTTTCTTTTATCTTTTCAGTAGTTATTGGCTTTTGTTTATCATCTTCTAGATAAGCTATTATAGTTCCCAAAACAATCAGTTCAGCTGATTGTAAATCGGATGGAGCATAATGAGAAGAACGCAAACAGTACCATTTTTCACCATTCATATCATACTCAATAACATTAAGTCCTAAGATTTGAACAAATGATTTGTATTCTTCGATTGTTTCTCTCAAGGTTTGTATATCAAATCGAGTTGCTAATAACAGATCAAGCTCCGAACATCCAAAAACAGTTACTTTTTCTTTCAACCATTTTCTGGATAAAATTGTAGTAAGCTCTCTAAAAAGTTCGCCTTTTTCCTCATCTGAAATCGAAGAAGGTAAAAAATTGTTTTCTTCTACAACTTCTTCTGTATTTATTGATTCTTCCAGATGATTTTCTTCCATAGTTAATCACTCGCGTCTATAGAGTTCT
>Ga0114922_10007082_pt1 | contig 10266 bp, 4 predicted proteins | sample AartaG_FD_100975 | JGI IMG/M metagenome (GOLD analysis project Ga0114922, IMG submission 100975) | Deep subsurface microbial communities from Aarhus Bay to uncover new lineages of life (NeLLi) - Aarhus_00045 metaG | ecosystem: Environmental > Aquatic > Marine > Oceanic > Sediment | place: Aarhus...
GTTCCGGCCTGTCCGCTCCGTGCTGTTGAGCCTTTCGACTACTTTCACAACTCATGGACAGTCATAGGGCTTAAAGATTATGCACACGGGACACGCATTACCCCGGACAATCAGCTCGTGATTCATGACACCAACAAAAAACCTTCGAGAGTTTTATTACGGTTCGGGCGACAACTGACTCCTCTAAGCCGCCGGCAGACAAAGAAGCTGATGAATGGATGGCTGCCCGTTGTTTTAATCACCTCAGAAGATGGCCGGGTAATATACGAGTTTACTCTTTGGGCAACACCGCTGCCATCGGTGAAAAATTGGAAAAAGGCATTCGACTGGCCAATTGAGGGAGAAAATTTCCTGAACTGGGTTTTAGTCAAAGTCACCAATAAAGGCCCGACAACAGCACAGGCAAAACTAAAGGTCGAACGAAACAAACCTCCCCTCTCCGGAGAGAATACTTTCGCCTGGTCTTTGGCCGCCGGTGAAAGTGCCGATGCCGTGATATCAATACCGTTTTCGCCTCTTAAAGGAAAATCAGAATTTTCCAGAAAAGATGCCGGGCTCTGGCTGGATCGGACTGTTCAATACTGGCAAAGCATCATGTCAAAAGCCGCACAAATCAGGGTTCCGTGTGAGAAAGCAACAGAAGCCCTCCTGGCTTCACATATGTATCAGCTAATCTCAAATGACCATGGCCAGGTACATCCGGGAGAAGGATTTTATGATGAATTCTACATCCGAGATGGAGCATATCAGTTGATGGAATTTGAAGAAGCCGGCCTGAAAGATACTGCACAAAAAGCAATGGAAAGCTTCCTGAGTCATCAAAGGCCCGATGGACGTTTCGAGTCACAGAAAAACCAGTTCGACGCTAACGGCCAGGCATGTTGGGCACTTTGGCAGTACTATAAAATCACCGGCGACCAACGATGGCTGAAAAAAATATATCCTTTAATGCGGCGTGCAGTGGGCTGGACGTTGAAGACCATACGCCAGGCACCTGCTGATTCGCCTTTTTTCGGAGTGCTGCCCAATGCCCCCGCAGATGGCGAGTATTTATGGGATGGAAAACATCATATTGTAGGTTATGACTTTTGGAACCTGCGAGCTTTACTATGTACCGCCGATGCGGCTCAGGTCTTGGACAGAACAGACGAGGCCAGGGAATTATACGAGCAAGCTGATTTATACCGCAATGCCATCAATAAAGTCTTCAAACAAACCGGGCTCGATTATTTCCCCCCCAGTTGGGAAAAGGCAGGCACACACTGGGGAAACACTGAGACGCTATGGCCCACCGAGCTTTTCGAGCCGCAGGACCCGCGAGTAACAGCTTTAATCGAACATGTGCGTAAAAATCACGGCGGGGGCTTCATCGAAGGTACTATCCGATGGCTTGGACACGCAGATGCAATACACCCCTACATGTCTTCTTACACTACCATGGCATCCCTCATAAGAGGGCAGCACGAACAGGTAGTCGAAGACTTCTATTGGTATCTTCTTCACTCTACCTCGACGCATGCATTCCCGGAAGGCATTTATTACAAAAAACGCATCGCGTGGAATGACACCATCCCTCACACCCTGGGAGCGTCCAATTATGCAATCATGCTCCGGCACATGCTCATACACGAGCGCAGAGATGAGCTGCATCTGTTAAAGGCCGTACCAGACTGGTGGCTGGCCGAAGGAAAAGAAATTCGCATCAAGCGGGCACCAACTCACTTCGGCCCAATGAATCTAATAGTGACCGGCACAAAAAAAGGCGTACAGGTGAAACTTGAACCGCCCCGCCGACAGCCGCCTAAGCAAATTGTTCTTTATCTGCCAAAGTCACGACAACTGGTTAAACCGCTAAAAAGTGTCCAAGTCGTCTACAGACCGGTTCAGAACACACACTGGGACTTCCCAAAGATAGTGAAGCTGTATTCGCAATCGCGGAAAGGTAAAAATAAAGAAGCTGCTAATAGCACCGAACAGGTAATGCTAAAATTTGCCCTGAAGCTGGATCCGGATATATACACAAAGTCAAACTATAAAAAACCTCCGCAGTTCGCTGTCTGGCTGGAGGAGGCAACCGAAGGAACAATACGCACCGTCTGGGTGACATCCAAAACTGGTATCGGTGACTGGGGAAGCAATGTAGTTCGCACTGTATCTCTGCCATATTGGATAAGCCGCTGGAACCTGGAAACACAAAGCCGAAGTTACCCGATTCCGGAAAATCCGGTAATAAACGCTGTAACCGGGGCAACCCTAAAAGTAGATTTTACGTCTGAAGTTTTGGTTCCCGCCAAAAGCCTCTGGAACTACTTTATCGAAGTGAACGTATCGGGTGACTATAACGATACTTTCCAGGTTAAACAAAAAGATGGTAAACAGGACCGGCAGGGAAATGGCCAGCCTTCCATTATTTACAGAGGCGAAACTACATCATCACCCGGCCGGCAAAGCACCCCTCGATTAATAGGCAGAACAGAGCAATTCCAAAATATTAAACATATTATTACCAACCTGGAAGGAATTACCACCGCCCAGGATTTATTTTCCAAAATAGAGGTTTCTTGTCAACTGCCATAACAGCAAACAAAACGGCTGTCTACTTATGCGAACTCTTATTGTGTATTTGTTTGACTACTGAAGAAGCTGCTGTAACCCCCTGCCTCCTCATCCTTACCGGTATCATCGGCCAGAAGTGCTTTATAATTTCTTATGACCTTCTTATAGGCATTGGCGTGTTCTTCGATTATTTCAGGAAGATAACGCTTAAACCACGGGACTTCAAAAACATAAAGGTTAATACTTTCCGACACAGGCAGCTTTTCAATGTATTTATCGATATTAGCAGATTCGTCAAGGCAGGCAATCCGCGTCGGCCTGCCGTGTCCGTAAACATCCATTCTCATAAAAAGCGGATGCAGGTGCAGGGGCTTATTACAGCCGGGATTGCAGATAGATCCTTCACCGCGGACGGCTTCACTGAACCTCGACAACGAAAGACCTTCCAATTCCTGAGCAACATACCCGAAATGCGGATAGTACCAGCCGCCCTTCGTGGTGTTGGTACCCTTTGCCGGCCGGATAGGCCTTATTCCCGCACTATCATCGAGAAGGTCACAGAAGTAGTTCATCGCCCTGTCGATTTCAGCCATCTGGCCCGGATATAATTCCAGTTGAACTAATCCGAAAGCGGAGCTTAACTGGTGCATGCAATGCTTGTATCCGCCGCTGGGTAATCCGGCAAAAGGCTTCAGCTCCTCTAATGTAATCTCATCATGGCGTATGTAATGACCAAACAAAATGGCACGCTCATAGACTTTCCGGTCATCGGTAAATAAAATCCCCCCCTCACCGATGGCCAGAGATTTACCGGTCATCAGGGAAAAAACTGAGGCGTCACCGAAGGTGCCGGCTTCTTTGCCCTTATATAAAGCGCCGTGTGCATGTGAACAGTCTTCGAGAATTTTGAGGTTATGTTTTTCAGCGATTTTAATAATGGAATCCATATCAGCAGGCATACCTGCATAATGCACTACTATAATGGCCTTCGTTCGCGGAGTGATTCGGTGTTCGATATCTTTAGGGTCGATGCAAATAGTCTCTGGCTCAACATCGGTGAAAACAGGCGTGGCGCCGAGATTATAGGCCGGGGCGGCAGTGGCCCAATAAGTCAGACTCGGTGAGATGACCTCGTCTCCAACTCCAATATCCAAGCCATACAAAGCTCCTAATATCGCAGCAGTTCCATTATGATACGCCAGGCCGTACTCCCGGCCAAGCAATTGGGCATACTTTTTCTCAAATTCCTTCGTTACGTCAAAGCCGGACATCTTGCCGGAACGCAGCACTTTTAAGACCGCCTGCTCATGCCTTTCGGTGACAATAGGCCATTTGAACATGTCCTCCTGCTGCGATTTCACCGCCCTTTCACCACCAAACAGTGCCAAATTGTTCTTTGTTTGTCCCTCTTGGGCCATATCTGCCTGCTCTCCTTTTTAGATTTTTCGAATATCTTATTGACGTGCCAGCTCAAGCGCCCTGGTCGTGATGTAATACTTCGCTATCATATTGGTCACTTCCCAGTCCGGCAGCTTCCCCTGCGCCATGTATTCAAGATACTTTTCTGTAACGATTCGAAAGTGCGCTTCGTGTCCAATTCGATGCTCATCAGGTATCAAAACCCGCCAGGAGTTTCTCAGTCGTTTCAGTGCCAGGCCGGGGTATTTACTTTGCAGCTCAGCGACAGCTTTTTTCAGAGAAGCCTCCAGCCGCACTACGCTCGCACCCGGAGCCGGCTCAACATAAAGCTCCGGCCGATAGTTCTCTTCTTTACCCTGCCGGATGATAACATTGGCTTTACTGCCCCTGAACAACGAATGATGTGTGTCCCCACCGCCCTGAGGGGCCTGAAAATTCCAGGTAACCGCCAGCTTCATATGTATGTCTTTCATTGCAAAGACCATTTCTCCGTTTGAATAATAGGGCAAAACTCCCTCGTTATTTAATTGCCTTCTGAGAAACTCCGGAAAGCCAGGTGCTCTTGTCACCTTTTCGTATTGCTGTCGTGTGAGCATTGTCGGCCAGCGTCTGGCCTGTATCACCGCTACGTCTTTTCGGTAATCAATCGGTTCATCCGGAAAGCACGTCCACATCATCAAATCTATCAGGTGCGTCGTGACGTCCACCAAACCTTCCCCCTGCTGGGCGCTGTCAAAATACCAGGTCGGCCGCTTGATGGGCATGCCGGATACGTATTTGAAAAAATGGTGGACGCTTTCCTTAACTACAGCCGGTTCATCAACTGAGCCTTTCTTCAGTTCACCGAATACGTCTTTATCGAGCACAAGCATCTTCTGCAAAATGCAAAGTATGTTAAAACGCTCAGTCATAATATCATAGAGCAGCACGCCCTTTTGCTCCGCCGTATCAAAGGCCCGCTCCAGGAGCCTGAAACCGGCCGCATCGATGCACATCGGCTTGTCTGAAAAAACATTCATACCGGCATCGACGGCGGATTCGATGTACATTGTTTTTTTCTGATTGTTCCCGGACATTACAACGACATTGCCGGGCTTTTCAGTGAGCATCTTTTCGAGGTAATCGTCTCCGGTATAAACTTTTTCCCGCCAGCTTGTGGGCTTTTCCGGACGGCTGTTAAAACTCTCGATGCGCTTTAAATATTCCTGTACCTCCGGGCCGGCCGGGGCATAGACATAAGCGTCGGGATCAACCTGGTCGTACATACTTTTTTGTACAAGGGCCGCATGATAATGTCCCGGATTGATAACCATAAGCTTAACTTTGCCGCCGGCGGCAGTATCTTTCATCTTCTCTTCTTCCTGCACGGCACAGGAAAAAAACGCCGTCAACAAACAAAGAGATATAACAGATAAAATGATATTTCTCACCATAACCATACTCCTTTTATATCGCCCAGCGAAAAAACTAACCAATTATCCAATACACCGCACCAATCAACAAAGCCACACCCGCCCAGGCAGCGAGGAAGCCGGCAACTCCGATGATACTGGGTTTGGGTATTTCGAAATCAGGATGGTCAATGAGAGCATTTCGCGGAGCCGGCTCCACACCAGCCGGCAGCGTAAACGGCGTTGTCTCCGGTTCATCCGGGCCAATAGGTGTCCGCAAACATTCATAAAACCGGTCTAAGTTTTCCGCCGGGACCCTCTTTGTAAACAAACTGACAACAATCATAACAATAAAACCCGCACTTAAATAAATTATCATCTGCCAGGGTAGATATAGTTCGTTATCACACAACATAAAGGCCGGCAGCTTGTCGGCAAAGTGTACATTGAAATCCCAGGGAACGCCAAGGGGTTTTGTGCTGGTGAAAATAAATGCGCCCAAACTGGTCAGTGTTGCGGCCCAGGCACCGGCTATAGTTGCTCGGCGCCAGTAAAGTCCGACCCAAAAGGCAATTCCCATTAGAGCCGATAACATCCAGTAGAATTCCAGGCCCTTTACGACGCTTTCTAAGTTGAAAGCAACAAAGATACCCAATATCACGACCAGCGCGGATGCGATACGGCCAATAAGGGTGTAGTGTTTATCGGCTTTGCCGACCACCAAGAATTTTTTGTAGATGTTTTCCGTAAACAACGCTGACGCCACCACCATCAGCGAATCACAAGTACTCATAACAGAAGCGAGTATACCCGCAATGAATAATCCAATCAATCCGGGGGCAATACCAGGCAGTAGGTCATAAGCCATTTTACCATATGCCATATCAGCATCTGCAAGCTTGTCAAGCTTGGCATACATGACTACCGCACACAATCCTGTCAGCATCCAGGCAATTGTACATATCCGCTTTCCGAACATCCCGACGGTAACACCTGTTCTTCCCTCCATCTCCGTTTTGCCTGCCGCACAGTTTGCCATGGTCTCAGGCATTGTCACCCAGCCCACAAGGGCATTAAAAGCAATGATGATTATATAAAAGAGGGTAATCTCGCCTGGAGAAACAAGGGAAAGCATATCAGGATCGGAAATTGACTCTCGCAGACCGCTCATACCCCCGACTTTACTCAATGCGAACGGCAGTATGATAAAAGACAGAACAATAGTTAAAAGTCCCTGGACAAAGTTGGTTGCGATAGCCGCACTGAGTCCCCCCGCAACGCCATATATGACGAACATAACAGTCATTGCTATAATAGCGATATTGGCTCTTATATCACCACCCGAGACGGCCTCGACCATCACCCCCGAGCCTTTCAGCATTACCCCTATGGCAACCAGAAGCGGCAATATCCCCATCGCGGCATAGAGGCCGCTAACACTGCGCCCGTAGCGAACTTCAAAATAATCTCCCGTTGTTACAGCCCGCATTCGGCGAAAAAAAGGCGCAATCAGCCAGAAAAACGGTGTTACAAGTAGCCAGAGCCACTGGTACCAGATTCCGGATGCCCCGTCCTGATAGGTCTTAGCGGCAACGCCGACTGCCTGGTCGGAATGGGTCCCCGAGCCGAACATAAAGAATGCCATCATTATTTTTCCGAACTTGCGGTCGCCGATGAAGAAACTGGCGGCACTGCGGACCTTTTTTACAGCCCAAAGACCGATGAAAGTGATGCCCACCAGATAAAAAATGATGACCGCCCAGTCAATAGCTTCAATCCCTAACATATATACACCTCATGTCCTTTGCTTAACCAACTTGTTTTAAGTCAACAACAATTTTTCACGTGTCTATATCATTATAGAAGAGCCAACAACGTATCCGGCCTAAGGATGAAAAAGTTGGTTGACCCTGCGGGACATCATATTATGATGGACATTATACTGTTAGTAAGCAAAGTTGCGATAGTGAAAAACCGACAAAAAAGATTCTCCTGTTCCTATCCATACTTTCAGAGCTTGCTCACTCACCGATAATACTATATAATATCGACAAAAGTTGACTTACTTCGCTCTAAAAGAACATACTGTAATTTCAGAAACTGCCGGCATTAGAAAGGAGCAGTGAAATGGTGATGACAAAAACCCGTCGTTTATTGTGCCTGTCGATATGTGTGTGCACTCTCACAATTCTCTCCGAAGGTCTAACTTCCTCGACATATGCCGCTGAAATCTTCCGGGCGGGCGTCGCCTCAACCGTTATTACACCCGAGCAACCTATGTGGATGTCCGGTTATGCGGCAAGAACAAAACCCTCAGAGGGAAAGGTCCATGACCTGCACGCCAAGGCACTGGCGCTGGAAGACAGCCAGGGCAAACGTCTGGTTATCGTTACTGTCGATTTACTGGGTATCCCCCGGCCGCTGCGTGACCGCCTGGAAAAGAAAGTCAACCAACGTTACGAGCTGCCCCCGGAATTTTTAATGCTGAATGCCTCCCACACTCATTGCGGCCCGGTTACAAAAGAAAGGAAGGACTCCATCTACGGAGACAACTTTTACGGCTTATCGCCTCAGCAGATTGAACTAAGTCAGCGATATGTAGAATCTTTGGAGCAAAAAATTCTGGAGCTCATCGGTCAGGCAATAGAGAATCTCACCCCGGCAAAATTGTCATATACCCACGCCCGCGCGGGTTTCGCTATGAACAGGCGGCTAAAAACCGAAAAGGGTTACAGAATCAGCCCGAATCCCGATGGCCCGGTTGACCACGATGTCCCCGTCCTGCGGGTCGATACCCCGGACGGAAAACTCCAGGCTGTAATGTTCGGATACGCCTGCCATAATACCACGCTTAGTTTCTACGAATTCTGCGGCGACTACGCAGGTTTCGCTCAATTATATCTGGAACAAGCACACCCCGAGGTAACCGCCTTGTTCATTGCCGGCTGCGGCGGCGACCAAAATCCATACCCTCGTCGCACTCTGGATTTGGCGCAGCAGCACGGCCGCGCGCTCGCTAACGGAGTTGAAACAGCTCTGCTCTCACCAGCGTCACCTGTCCGAGGGCCTATTCGGTCAGCAATGGACACCGTTATTCTTGATTTTGCCCAACCGCCTAATCGCCGGCAGCTCGAACAGCAATTACAATCAAGCAACAAGTATGAAAGCAGCCACGCAAAAGTGCTGTTAAATGAACTCGAACAAACCGGCAGAATCCGCAAAACATATCCGTATCTGGTGCAGGTTATTCAGTTCGGCAATGACCTGACGATGGTGGCCCTTTCCGGTGAAGTTGTGGTCGATTATTCGCTGCGTCTAAAAGCCGAGCTGGCCGGCCCGAAAGTCTGGGTGGCAGGCTATTCGAACGATGTCTTCGGCTACCTGCCCTCGCTCCGCGTCTTAAAGGAGGGCGGCTACGAAGGCGGTGACGCAATGCGTTACACTCCTTTCCCCGGCCCCTTTGCACCTTCGGTCGAGAAACGGGTTATAAATAAGGTTCACAGCTTGGCCGAAAAAGTGCGCCGACCAGTAAGCAACTGAGGTTCGGGGGAATCGAATTGCGCACCTGCCGCTATAGTAGTCTGTCAGCTCCGACTGTTTTATTTTATCCGGTTAATAAGGTTCAGGGCCTGCCTTACCATAATCTCACCCGCCCCTTTTGCCAGGTTGGTTCCTGTCCCCGATTCATACCCTCCCTCGTCATAGGCCCGGCTGTGGCTGACATAACCGATTGAGTCGTTACAAATCGATATAACGAAAAGTTTTTCCACGCCGGCCCTCCTTTTAATCTCCAGACCGACCTCAACCAGCACTTCTCCGGGCAGCCCCAGAATATAAATATCTCCGAGTCTTAAGACCTGAATCTCTGTAGCAATATAGTCTTTTCTTGTATCGGCATCTCCGTCCTTCTCCGACGAAGAAGCCTTCTTTGTGGGAAACTTCACTTGCCTTTTCAGAGCCTTCAAAGCAACATCGCCGCTCGTGGAAACGAACTGTAATCTCCGAAGCGCTTCGCCGCCAATGGCCTTTCCTAACTGCTTTCGGGCTTCTATTCCTCTCTGTATAGGAACTATATTTCCCGCTAATCCAAGAGCAAAAAGACAAATCCCCCCTTCGGCCTCTTCGACGACCTTCGTTGTATATGCCGGATAATCCGCCGATATAGCGGTACTCAAATGCGGATATATAGAAACTGGATGACAGCCGAAATTAACCAGCGAGGCGACAATCCCTCCGTCCATATCTTCTACCCTGAGAACACAAACCTCCGGGTCAACAGGACCGAATTCCCGTTTCTTATCATCAGGCATTGTAAATGTTACTTTTACGTTACCTTCGGCATCTGTCACTATCTTCCTTGTCGCAGTAACCTCCAGTGGAAGGGTAAACGCCATTTCCACCGAGCCGTCGGCCTTTTTTGGTCTTCGATTAAAAATTATTTCAGGCAAGCTGCCTTTGGCCGCACCTATCTTTACCTGTGATCCCGCCTTGCTGTCCGCAGGACGCCTCACGGCGGAACCACCCTGCATATTCTGATAGGCAATATAAACAGAACCCGCGATTTTACTTATCAGTGAACGCAGATAGGACCGGCCGACATCGTCAACTGGAGTCTGTTTTCCTGGTATAAGCTTAGACCTTGTAAAAACCTCCGGCCCCGAATGAGTGTGAGTACCACAAACAAGAACATTCTGAGCAGGGATACCGGTTTTCTCCTTAACAATCTCCCGCACCGGATTGGTAATCTCTTCCAAAGGCGAGTACAACAGGTCCACCGATACTATTGCTAAAGTAGTCTTTCCGTCATTAAGAACCAGCGCCTTGGCATAAAGCTCATCGAGAATACTGTCACTCGGCTTACCATAAGAGCCGATAAGCTTCACCCCCACCGGCGGAGTAA
>Ga0114922_10007083_pt1 | contig 10265 bp, 7 predicted proteins | sample AartaG_FD_100975 | JGI IMG/M metagenome (GOLD analysis project Ga0114922, IMG submission 100975) | Deep subsurface microbial communities from Aarhus Bay to uncover new lineages of life (NeLLi) - Aarhus_00045 metaG | ecosystem: Environmental > Aquatic > Marine > Oceanic > Sediment | place: Aarhus...
ATGTTTGTCCGGGCCAGGGAGTATTACGAGCGGTTCCTGGACCTGCACCGTACCGCGGACATGGACCGCGCGAAAGTGGAACTGGCCCTCAAGAAGGTGGACGAGGACCTCAAGGCCCTGGGCTGGACGCAGCCGCCCGGCCCGTGGATTGACGTGCTCAAGATCACCACGGCCGACAACCTCCGGACGTGGGGCGACTTCAAGCGCACCGACGCCGGCATCGTCAGCGGGCCAAAGGAACTTTGTCGCGCCTCGCTCCCGATCCACCCCGTCGGCAACTACGAACTTGAAGTCAAGTTGACGCGGGTCACCGGCGGCCAGATGGGCATCGCCATACCGGTGGGCAACACGATGCCGGTTGTCGCCCTGAAGGACAAGGTCAGCGGCATCCAACTGATCCGCGGCAAGAAGGTCGATGACAATGAAACCAAGACAAGCGCCGCCGCCATCAGGAACGGCCAACCCATCACGGTGGGCGTCAAGGTGCTGCTCGACGGCGACAAGGCGACCCTCTCCGTCACGCTGGACGGCAAGCCTTACATCAAGTGGACCGGCCCGCAGTCCGCGCTCTCCACCGAGAAGTGGGGGGAGATGCCGGTGAAGGGCGCCGTGGGCCTTTCGTCCTACATGTCCAACATCGTCTGCTCCGGCGCCCGCGTGAGGACGCTCTCGGGCAAGGCGATGACACGTAACTGAGAACCGGAGGCTTGGCCTGTGACGAGGCGCGGGCCTTGGCGGGTTGCTATACGCCGACCCCGCTGTTTTCGGGGATATCGACGTGGTTCTCGGGACTGCCAGCGCACTGGCGCTCGCCCTGTTCACCGCACTGGCCGTCGTGTCGGCGCTGCTGCCTGAGCGCGGCATCCAGGACCGCCTGGCCGGCACGTGGTTGGTTCCTCGTTAGCGCCGGCGGCCGGGATATCGGTCCAGGAATGCCGACGAGTGGTACGCCGTCGCGCAGTTGCCAGGGCGTGATTCCCTTCCACGCGGCGCCAAGGGCGAGTGTGTTGTGGAAGAGAGACCGACCCGATTCAGGGTCCTTCCCGTGGTGCTTGCAGTCGTCGTGGGGGTGGGGGGTGTGATCGCGCTCGTCCTTGGCGACTTTGCGGTGCAGCAGGGGCTGCGTTACTTGATGGGCAAGACGTGCAGCATGGGGGCGCTGGGCGCGTACGTCCATGGGCTCGATGCGATTGTCTTCGATCTGCCGTTGGCTCTTGCCACGGTGTTGCTGGTGGTGCTGCCTTGGAGAAGGCTGCCGCGCTGGGCGCACGTGGCCTTGCTGGCAGGCCTTGCGGCAGCCATCATCGTCCCGCTCGGCGCGCTGGGGAGCACCTTCGTGTTTCGTTGCCTCAATCTCTGCTCCATGGGTGCTTCAATCCGAAGGAGAGGGACCATGGCGACACGGACTCAGAGAGCATGGGGGCTGATCGTGTGGGCGGCCTTGGCGTTTCTCTGCGCAGCCGCCGGGTGTTCGGGATCCGGTTTGCAGCCCGGGCGCCTGCCGATTTGACCCTGGACCTGGGCCTGGCCGTCCGCCGACCGAGCCGGAGTGGGAATACTGCGCGAGCGGCAACGACGGGCTGACGATGCTCACAGGCGCATGTCGAACGCTCGCGTTAACCAGACGGCCGAGAGTCTGAGAGCGAGCGGCCAGGAAGGGCCGCGAGGGCGCTCTGCAGGGCATGAAACTCCCCCCGCACGAGAGAGCGGCCGGCGTGTAAGCACTTGCACCAAAGTACGTTATAGGCACGAGTTGCGCCAAGTCGGGGCCTGTCAAGAGAAGCGGCGGCCATCGGCCGCCGTGGAATAGTGGCTCCCCGGGCAGGACTCGAACCAGTAACCCAGCGGTTAACCGCCGGAACCGCAGATGACAGACCATCAGCCAGCCTCAACTTGCTGCGCGGCAGGCTCGTGGGGACAACATAGGCGGGCGACCACGGTCCTACCCGTGACCGTGTACCTGGGCCTTCGCCAGGCACCACGAGACTGCCGTCGATTGCGACTCGGAAACTGACTCCACATGGCCGCTTATGTACCACCTGGCTCGCGATGGATCAATCCGTTTAACGTCAGGCCCCAGGTCGCATTAAGCCTTGGTCGCAGCTTCGTAGCGCGGGCCCGCTATGTACCCTTTCACATCAGGGCGGTGTTCTGGCAGAGGCTTCGGCACGCGGCCTGAGGCGTCGTGCGAAGCCCCAACCGGAGGCGCAGCCGGCGGCTAAAAGGAGGTTCGAGACCGAGGGCGTGGCGCCGCATCATGTCCTCCGGACCTTCAGCAGCACGCCCAGCCCGCCCAAGACCAGCGTGGCGAGGCCGGCCGTGGGGACCGCGAGCCAATGGAGTGCTTGCTGCTCTGGCGGTCCGTGATAGAATTGCCAGAAAGGCCAACGGCGGTCGTCAGCCAGAGTCCATCCGGGAAATCCCGGTCGACGTCAAACGCGTGACCACGCGGCGCGATTAGGGAATCCGCAAGGGAAGGGCATGCCAGAACAGGGCACCGATTGAGGTGCTGACGACAGCATTCTCCGGAAGGCCGACGGTGATCGTCGGCCACAGACTACCCGGGTAATTCCGGCAGAGAAGGAAGCACAACAGTGAAGCTCATCATCGTAATCACCGTTGCCGCCCTTGCCCTGCTCCGCGCTTCGGTCGCGCTCTGCGCGTCGGGGCCGGACGCCGGTGGTAAGGCAAAGGCAAAGGACCCCATCCCATTCGAGCTGTTCGCGAGTTTCAAGCGGATCTCGAAGGGCAATCCGATCTTCTACTGCAAGCCGCCGCAGTGGGCGGCTGCGGCGCATGCGATGGTGGTGGGGGACAAGGTGCATTACCTCTGGGCGCGGCGGAAGAAGGGCAACTACTGGGTGATGATGCACAGCACGGCCCCGGCGAGCGACCCGGCGAAGGTCACGCACGACCCGCGCAACCCCGTCGTCGTGCCGGGCAGCCAGGGGGCGTTCGACGATTTCACCACGGAGTACCCCTTCCCCTTCCGCAACCCCGCCGACGGGCGATTCTACGTCTACTACCTCGGCCGGCGACGCCGCGTGCCCAAGCAGACCGGCCTGCTGGTGGGGGACGGGGACTTCGGCAAGTGGGCCCGGGTTCGCACCGCGCCCGTGATCGCCGCGGACACGCCGTACGAGAAACTGGGCTCGTCGCACCCGTCTGTCGCCGTCGACGGCGAGACGATCCACATCATTTACACCGGCGAGAGCGCCAAGCCGCCCGTCATCTGTCACGCGACCGCCTCGACGAAAGACCCCGCCGCCGTCACGAAGGACCCGGCCAACCCGATCTTCACGGGGACGGGCAAGAAGTGGGACAGCAACGGCGTGCGCGAGGCGGAGATCTTCAAGGGCCCGAGGCACTACCACATCCTGTACGGCGGGAGGGAGGAGAACACCTGGCGGATCGGCCACGTTCGCACGCGGGATTTCCGCACGTTCGAGCCCAACCCGCACAACCCGATCTTCACACCTACCGGCGAGGCCGGGTCGTGGGAGGGCAAGGGCATCCTCACGCCCCAGGTCTTCCAGGCCGGGGGGTGCTACTACCTGCTCTATGCGGGATTCAACGGCAAGGAATGGCAAAGTGGCCTAGCCAAGGCAAGCAAGCCGGAGGGCGTCGCTACACAAGATCGGGAGGCGAATTCACGATGATGACTCGACGCGGCTTTCTCAGGCGGCTGGGCGTGGGTGCAGCCGCGGCTTTCGGCCTGGCGGGGCGGAGCGGCGAGGCTTCGGGCGGACGGAAGCGGCGGCCGAACGTCGTGCTGATCGTCTGCGACGACCTCAACGACTACGTCACGGGCATGGGGGGGCATCCCCAGGCGCGGACGCCGAACATCGCCAAGCTCGCCCGCTCCGGGGTGGCGTTTCGGCGGGCGTACAGCAACAACCCGATCAGCGCGCCGTCGCGATCCAGCTTCCTGACGGGCATCTACCCGCACGTATCGAGGAACTTCTCCTTCGCCAAGTGGTACGACAATCCCGTGCTGAAGAACTCCAAGACCTTGATGGAGCACTTCCGTGACAACGGCTACCAGGTGATCGGCTCGGGCAAGCTGATGCACCACCTCCAAGTGGGGACCTGGAGCGAGTTCAAGCACAGGCATGACTACGGGCCGTTCGTGTACAACGGCACCGAGAAGGTAGCACACCCGTCCGTGCCCGAGCCGTTTCGCAGCATCGGCTTCGTGGACGGGTCGTTCGCGCCGCTATCGGACCAGCCCTACGGGCCGGAGGCAAGGGGCAACAAGGGTTGGATCTACGGCAAGTGGGGCAAGATCCAGAAGTTCAACTACACCGACGAGAACAACCGCGACCCCACCCCCGACGAGCGCAACGCCGCCTGGGCCGCGGAGCGCATCAAGCAGCTCGCCTCTGAGCCCGGCGGAAAGCCGTTCTTCCTGGGCGTGGGCTTCATCCGCCCCCACACGCCGCTGCACGTGCCCAAGCGGTTCTTCGACATGTTCCCGCTGAAGTCGGTCAAGGTCCCCGTCATCAAGTCCGGCGACGCCGAGGACTGTCACTACGCCGCCTTGCTGAAACCAGATCAGAAGGGTCTGAAGTACTTCCGGCTGCTGAAGCAGTCATACCCGGATTTGGGGTCAGCGCTGAAGGCGTTCACCCAGGCCTACCTTGCCAGCGTCGCCGCCGTGGACGAGTGCATCGGCCGGGTCGTCGCGGCAGTGGACAACAGTCCGCTGAAAGATAGCACCGTCATCGTGGTCACCAGCGACCACGGCTGGAACATGGGCGAGAAGGACTACCTGTTCAAGAACGCCCTGTGGGAGGAGTCCACCCGCGTGCCGCTGGTCATCCGTGCGCCAGGCGTGGGCGCAGCGGGCGGCGTGGCGGAGCACCCCGCCTCGCTGATCGACCTTTACCCCACGCTCGTCGACCTCTGCGGCCTGGAAGGCGACACGAGGAAGAACGCCCGGGGAGCAAAGCTCGACGGCCACAGCCTCCGCCCGCTGCTGTCCGATCCGAACGGCGGCAAGTGGACGGGCCCTGACGCCGCGTTGACGGTGGTGTTCGCCGGCGGGGCCACGAAGGGCGACCCCGCCAGACAGCACTGGTCGGTCCGCACAAAGCGCTGGCGGTACATCCTCTACAACAGCGGCGCCGAGGAACTCTACGACCACGACGCCGATCCCTACGAGTGGACCAACCTCGCCGATGACGCGCGATATGCGGAGGCCAAAGCGGGCTTGAGAGGCACACTCCTTCGTATGACCGGTCCAGCCAAGCAAGTAACCCGATGGCAGCGATGACGGGGGTGCGGCTCACCCGCTTCCACACACCCAGATCGCCTGAGATACGGTGCCCCGCGCCTGGAAGACCGACTTGGCACACATGAGCCAGCCTACAAGTCCCGGGTAACCGAGATACCCCCGTTAACAGGGGCCGACGTGGTGCAACGCACGCACGTGATGTATCCTACGGCAATCACCTGCACGTTTGGCGCTCTCTCGGCGCGAGTGTTTCGCGAGCCTCAGTGCGCCCCGCCAGCCGCTTTCAGCCGCTCGCCCTCAGACTCTCGGCCCGAGAGAGGCATTCCGGTTAGCGCGATGGTTTGGAGTGGACCCCGGAAACGGGAGGGCTCGACTTCGGTCACGGAGTTCGCACATCGCTGCCTGGAACCACGAGCCCCGTAGCCCCACTTATAGTTCCGGAAGCACATTCAGCGCAGGACCGGCTGAGGTGCTCCCCATATCGGGTCCAGATGGCGTGCGACTTTTTCCGCCTCATGGGGCTTGGGCAATGGCCGCAGGCCGAGGCGGAGCCGAGGCCGGAGACTGCATCGACAATATGCGCGTTTTGCCACAATGGCGCGTGCGTCTGCTCCCCGGCGGGGCTATCCTGAAGTAGCCCAAGCAGGATCGGACGCCACGGTGTCTGAAACGGCAGGCGGCCATGTTCCCCCTAGGTCGGGTGGCTACTATGCCGCGCCTCCTCTCAGCGCTCCCGACCGGCGCACCCAATTGCGCCCCAGTTGCGCCCAGAGGCCTTCTTGGGGGGCGAATCGGGTAGGCAGGGGCGATTGCTCGTGGGACATCACCGTCAGTTCGTCCGACGTGACGTTCACGCCGATCCATTTCCAGGAGATTAGCCCTGCCGGGATCATGACGCTCGGACCGCACGATGACCCGGAGGGCATCGACACCCTCGACGCCTTCCAGGCCGACAGCGGAAGCGACTGGATGCAGTCGCTGGTGCTGGCCCCGGCGCCGGTCAGCAAAACGGTCACCGTACCGTCCGAGATTGCCACGTTCCTGGGCGTGGGTACGTTCGGCATCGATTGTCTCGACGCCAGTGGAGCGCAGGGCGCGCCGTTTCTCCCGCCGGGCGTGTCAGCGGAGGCGGTACCGACGCCCGGCGGGTTCGAGGTCCGCGTCACCATGACCGCCGTGCCCGAACCCGCCACCCTCGCGCTGCTGGCCGTGGGCGGGCTGCTGCTGATCCGCCGCCGCGGGGCGTGAGGGTGACCGAAACGATCCGGTTGCGGCGGTTACCATACGGCCCGGCCGGGACCACGAATCCTAACCGGGCCTTCTTTCTTGGCGCCCACAACTACGGATGCTAATCTAACGGTCCGTCCTCTCTTAGGAGAATGGCCATGCCGATCCCACACCGGCTGTTGACGGTCATCGCCACTTGCCTCATCGACACCGGCAGCCGCATGGACGAACTCATCTTCCAGGAGTTCAAGGGCACCGGCAACATGGAGGTGGTCCTCGACCGCGACATGGCCGAGCGACGCCTGTGGCCCGCCATGGACGTGCTGTCCTCCGGCACCCGGAAAGAGGAACGCCTCGTGCCGCCCGAGGACCTTCAGAAACGGTTTCTGATTCGCAGGCGGCTGGCCGGCTCCAAGCCCGTCGAAGCCCTCGAATCGCTCCTTGCGGCCATGTCCAAGTACCCCTCCAACCGCGAACTCCTCGACGCCATGACCGTGCAGCCGTAAGGGGGTGGGTGCTGCGGGTCCCAGGTTCCCGCGCAAGCGGAAAACATGCGTACCGTCCCCAGGTGTCCTGGCGCCGACCCGTTGCACTTACGATGTGAATTCGCCCGTCAAGGCCAATTAAGTTCTATTTCACCGGAACTCCTGGTGGCCAAGGCGGGACGGTACCCGGCGTCAAACCGAACGGCCCTGAAGACGCATCTGGTGCGGGCCACGAAGCCACTGACAGGAGTGAATGATGCGCCCAACGGCTACCACGCAACACATGACTCGCCGCCGCTTCCTCGGGGCCACCGCCACCATCGCCGCCCCGTTTATCCTGTCAACGTCGGCGCGCGGCGCCAACGACCGCGTCACCATGGGCTGCATTGGCGTCGGCGGCCGCGGCACAGGGGTGATGCGCGCCTTCATGGGCTGCAAGGGCCTCCAGGTCGTCGCCGTCTGCGACGTGCAGCAGGACCGGCGCGAGCGAGCCAGACAACTCGTCGGAGCCCACTATGCACGTGTGTCCGGCAAAGCGAAGGACGAGGGCTGCCTGGCGTGCTCCGACTTCCGCGAGATCCTCGCCCGCGAGGACGTGGATGCCGTGCTCATCGCACCGCCGGACCATTGGCACGGGCCGATCGCCGTGCGCGCCGCCACGGCGGGCAAAGACATCTACTGCGAGAAACCCCTTGGCGTCTCGGTTGTTGAGGGTCAGGCCATCCGCAATGCTGTCCGCAAGTACGGCTGCGTGTTCCAGACTGGCACGCAGCAGCGCTCGAGCCGCAACTTCCGCTTTGCATGCGAACTGGCGAGGAGCGGCTACCTCGGCCAGGTGCACACCGTTGTCGTCGGCGCGCCGGGGCCGTCCTACCGGCCGAGTTACCGTGGCCCCACCACCCCAGAGGCTGTTCCTCCGGGGCTGGACTACGAGATGTACGTTGGCCCCGCGCCGATGAAGCCCTACAACCGGGGCCGCCTTGCCTGGCCGGACTGGTACCTCATTTGGGACTACTGCGCGGGTTTCATCGTCAACTGGGGTGTGCACCATCTGGACATTGCCTGCTGGGGTTGCCCCGATATCGGCACCAAGCCGTTTGAACTGACCTGTAAGGGCAACTACCGTCACGAGGGGCTGACTGACAACATCAGCGACTGGCAGGCCGAATACGTCTACCCCGGCGGGCTACGGATGACCTTTACCGACACGGGGCATCCCAATGCGCAGGGGTGCAAGTTCGTTGGCTACGAAGGCTGGGTGCACGTCAACCGGAAGGGCATCCGGGCCGAGCCGGCCTCGCTGCTGAAGGTCACGCTCAAGCCCGGCGACGTTCACTTGCAGACGAGCAACCATCACCAGGGCGACTTTCTCAAGGCCGTGAAGACGCGCCGCGACCCCGTCTCGCCCGTCGAGGCCGGCCAGCATGCTTCCAGCCTGGGCCTGCTCGGCGAGATCGCCTGCCGCCTCCGGCGCAAGCTCGCCTGGGACCCCAAGGCCGGGAAGTTCGCCGGCGACGATGAAGCCAACCGCCTGCTTTCACGTCCCATGCGCGCACCATGGACACTGTGAGGCCCATACCATGTACAAGCGAATCCTAGCAGCGTTGTGCCTTTTGCTGAGCGTTCTCGCCTGCTCGGAAGGGTCGGCCGCTGAACTGCTTGTCGGAGCGGCGAGTGCGGACATCACGCCGGACGGGCCGGTGGCCGTGTCCGGACAATTCCACCTTCGGATCGCCCGGAAGGTGGAGACGCCCCTCACGGCCAACGTGATTGCCCTGGAGTCTCGCCGGGGCGATGAATCGCTCGATGCCGCCGTCATGGTGTCCTGCGACGTCCTCTATGTCCCGACGGAGGTCCTGCGCCTCGTTCGCGAGGCGGTCGGCAAGCGCCTGCCGAAGATGGACACGAAGAAGATCTTCCTGGGCGCGACACACACGCACACGGCCCCCGTCCTCTTGCCCGGGAAATACGCGATCCCCAAGAAGGGCGTGATGCAGGTCGAGGAGTACCGGGCGCTGCTCGTCGAGCGCGTGGCGAAGGCCGTCGTGCAGGCGTGGAAGAATCGCAAGCCGGCGAGCGTCACCTGGGGGCTTGGCCACGCCGTAGTGGCGTACAACCGCCGCGCCGCATATGCCAACGGTTCGGCCCGCATGTACGGCCGCACCGACACGCCTGACTTCCGCAGTCTCGAAGGCTTCGAGGACCACGACGTCGGCACGCTGTTCTTCTGGAACACCGAGGGTCAGTTGATCGCCGCCGGTGTCAACGTGTCCTGCCCGTCGCAGGAGGTGGAGTCGAGAACGGCCGTCAACGCCGACTTCTGGCACCCGGTGCGCGAGGCCCTGCGCAAGCGTTACGGTGCAGACCTGTGCGTTCTGGGCTGGACGGGCGCATCCGGAGATCAGTCGCCGCACCTGATGTACCGCAAAGCGGCGGATGAGCGCATGCGGCGGCTGCGCGGGCTAACTCGGCTCGAGGAGATCGCCCGCAGGATTGCGCGCGCAGTACAGGAGGCGTATGAGGTCGTCAAGGACGATCGGCACGCGGGCGTGCCTCTGGTTCACAAGGTGGAGATGCTCCGTCTGCCCATGCGCCTGGTGAAAGAGGTGGAGTATGCCGAGGCGAAGGACGCCTTCGAACAGGCCAAGGCCCAGATCGCCAAGGACCCGAAAGCCGCGGACCGCGCGCACCGTCGGATGAAGTGGTACGAAGTGACCGTCCGACGCTACGAGAGGCAGAAGACCGACCCGAAGCCGACCTGCGCGATGGAGTTGCACGTCGTGCGGATCGGCGACGCCGTCGTCTGCACGAACGCCTTCGAACTGTTCACCGACTACGGCATTCGCATCAAGGCCCGCAGCAAGGCCGTCCAGACGTTCGTCGTGCAGTTGGTCGGGCCGGGCACGTACCTTCCCACCGAAAAAGCGGTTCGTGGCGGTCACTACAGCGCCGTCGTTCACAGCAGCCTCGTCGGACCCGAGGGCGGACAGATGCTTGTCGACCGGACGGTTGCGCTGATCGATTCGATGTGGGGCAATACGAACTGAGTCCATCCAAGGTGGGTCCGGGTCGCCTACGCGGTGGCATGTGGCAGGCGTAGTTCCGGTGACATAGTTCCGGTGACACATAGTTCCGGTGACACACAACTTATCTCACCTTATCTCTTCGGTTTGGGCTTGGGGCCGGGTTTGAGGGGATGAAGGCGGCGGTCCAGGCGCGTCTCCAGTCGGGCGATGAACGCCGGATCGCCCAGCGGCCGGCCCGTCCGAAGATGGCGACGCAGCCGCTCCACTTGTCCCTTGTCCTCGTCGGCCGCC
>Ga0114922_10007084_pt1 | contig 10265 bp, 8 predicted proteins | sample AartaG_FD_100975 | JGI IMG/M metagenome (GOLD analysis project Ga0114922, IMG submission 100975) | Deep subsurface microbial communities from Aarhus Bay to uncover new lineages of life (NeLLi) - Aarhus_00045 metaG | ecosystem: Environmental > Aquatic > Marine > Oceanic > Sediment | place: Aarhus...
CCTTAAGGAAAGCCAGTCGGTGTTTTTCCGCGAGGTGGTCGACACGACTGTTGGGTCGGCGAGAGAGAACGCAGGAGGAGGGCGGGCTCTGCCCGTGCTGTTCGCCGAGTTTGGATTTCACTGGCCCGGAACGACAGACCGGAACCATACGGGCGTGCGCAGATACGAATACGGTCTGCTCACGGCGATGGCCGCGTGCGATATGCTCGACGGTGGTGCCGCGGGCGGTGCGATCTGGTGTTTGTGCCGGCAGATGTATCCCGGTTACAACTTCATGGACTACGGGTTGTGGAACTACGCCGACGAGAGCTGGTCGGTTCGGCCGGTGGCACTGGCTTACGGCATGTTCACGCGTTTCGTGCGGCCCGGCGACGACTCCGTGAAGCTCGCTCTCGAGCCCGTCCACCCGAGTCTTCGCGCTGCCGCGGTCGCTCGCAACGGCGAAGCGGTTGCTTTATTCCTGGTCAATCTTTCCGATTCAGAGGTCCGGGCCGGGCTCGCAGGCATACCCGCAGGCTCGAGCTGGCACCGGTTCGAGTACCGCCCGGATATCCCGCTCAAATCCAAGGACATCGATCTGCTGCCCACAGACACAGTCGACAACCTGACGTCCGTCATACTGCCTCCCAAAAGCTTCATTGCGCTGGTGGCAGCGATCCGTGTCGACCATTTCCGCTCGACCTCAGACGGCGATCGCTGATTCGCCGCACTGCTGCTCGTTGCTCGAAGAGTCTGACACCTAGCGGGCTAGCGCGCTATAGGATCGCGACGGCGTTCTTGCCGAGTCGTTGAGCCTGGAACGTGGCGGCCTTGACCGCATGGAGCATCGACGCCACCGTGTCGTTTTCCTTGCTGAGCGCGGTGACGCCTATGCTCACCGTTGTCTCCGGCTCCGGGAACTTGAAGACGTGTCTGGCGACCTCGTCGCAGATGCGCCGTCCGAGGCAGGCGGAGCCTTCGGGGCCGGTGTGCGAGAGACAGACGACTATGTCGCTGACCTCGTGCCTGCCTATGATCTCGGGCGTGCGCGAGGATTGCTGGACCAGCTCGGCGACTTCCGCGTAGAACTCTGCTGCGGCCCGCGGCCCGTGCGTGTTGCGCCACTCGTGGAAGTTGTTTATCCGCAAGAGCATCAGCGATAGATCGGAATTGTACCGCTTGGCGACGGCTGTCTCCTGCTCCAATTCCTCGTAGAACGCGTCAAAGGTGAGCGTCATTCCTAATTCGGTTGTTCGGGTCAGCGCCTTGGTCAGCATAGTCAACCGCTCTTTTTCGACCGCCCAACCGGCGAGCTGAGCCAGGATCTCGACGAGCCGCAGGTCGTCCTCATCGAAGTGGCCCGGTCGATCGCTGTCGCAGAAGACATACCCGATGAGGCGCCCGTCTACGGCTATTGGCGCGGTTACCGCGGAGGAGAAGTCGTGCTCGAGCTTTTGCGCTTTGTACTCGCTACTGTCGCTGTCTGCCTGGTTAACAAGCAGCGGCTTTCCCCACCATACATCGCTGCTTATCGGTCCGGAAGCCGGTTTATGACGATATCCCGTCAGGAACCGGTTGGTGAGCCCGCGCGATATCTTGATTCCGGAACCCCCCGTCTCGGTGTTGGCAAGGATTATCGCGATTGTCTGGCAGTCAAGCATCTCGCGGGCGTGCTCGACCGCACAATGCAGGGCCTGCTCAGCTTGCGGTTTCGAGTTGGCACACAGACCTATCTGTCTGATAGCATCGAGGACCCTCGATGGTTTGACCTTCGCCATTTCGCTGCCCTGCCGCGCTCGAAGAATGTGCAGTCTTCGTTCTCTACCCTAGTATACCACACATCCGGCGGCGTAGCCACGTTGATGCTCTTTAGTGGTCGTGGTATAATGGTACTCGCGCCGGACAGTGTAAACGTGCAACGTTATATACCACGCTTAGCCTCCAAGGATCTACTTAGCCAGGGCTACGGGATGGGAGTGGCAACACTGAACCTGAAGCGGCACAAAGCCAAAAGGGCCGGATTGCTCCTGGCCGTTCTTGTGACAGTGACTGCGGCCGGATGTGGCAAGAGTGAGAGGAGCGGCAACGGGGACAGGACCGTCCGGTACTCAGCTCTGCCGGCAAAGCTTCGCGGGCTGGACCCGATGGATATCGGGGACACAACCTCGGCTCTGATCGCCGGCAGGATATTCGATTGCCTCTACCAGTACCACTACCTCAAACGGCCCTACGAACTTGTCCCGTGCCTTGCTGCCGATTTCCCGGAGATAAGCGATGACAAGCTGACGTACACGTTCCGGCTGCGCGACGATCTTTACTTTGCCGACGACCCGTGCTTCGAGTCAACGGGCGGTCGTGGGCGTCAGGTTGTTGCCGAAGACTTCATGTACGCGTGGAAACGTGTTGCCGACATCAAGAACGTCTCGAAGAACTGGTGGGTGTTCGAGGACCACATAGTGGGTCTCGACGAGTTTCGTGAGTATACCCAATCCGTCAAGCAGGGCGAGACGGTGGACTACTCGCGCGAGGTGGAGGGGTTGCAGGCACCCGACAAGCTGACCCTAGTTGTCACGCTCAAGAAACCGTGGCCGCAAATACTCTACCTTCTGGCGCACGAGCCGACCGCGCCCGTCGCCCGCGAGGCCGTCACGTATTACGGCAAAGAGTTGTTGAACCACCCTGTCGGGACGGGTGCGTTCATGCTCAAGAGCTGGGTGCGCGGCAGCAAGCTGGTGATGGTGCGTAACCCGCGGTATAGGCGCGAGCTGTACCCTTCCGAAGGCGAACCGGGCGAGGCCGAGAAGGGGCTGCTCGACGACGCGGGCAAGCCGCTTCCGTTTATCGACGAGATTCAGTACCAGGTGATCATCGAAGACCAGCCGCGGTGGTTACTATTTATGCAGGGGAACCTCGACGCATCGGCCATTCCGAAGGATAACTACGACCAAGCCATCGACGTCGGTCGCCAACTCAAACCGGAGATGGCGGAAAAAGGTATCGACCTGACCATATTCCCGGATCCGAGCACGTTTTGGTACGGGTTCAACATGGAAGATCCGGTCGTGGGCAGGAACAAGCCGTTGCGCCGTGCGATGAGCATGGCCTTCAATCGTGAAGAATACATCGAGATATTCACCAACAACCGGGGCGAACCCGCCCGGAGCGTCCTGCCTCCCGTGTTTAAGGAGTACGATCCTGAAGGCAAGAACCCTAACTGCGAGTATAACCCGCAGAGAGCGAGCAAACTGCTCGAGGAAGCGGTTCGCGTCCATGGCGGTCCTTTGCCTGCAATACAGCTCTTCATGCCGGGCACGGACACCACGTTCAGACAGATGGGCGACTATGCACGGCGCACCATGGAAGCCGTCGGAATCGAGCTCGACGTCGCGTACATGGACTGGCCGACGTTTCAGGACCGCGTGAAGACCAAGAGCGCCCAGATGTTCGCCATGGGGTGGATCGCAGACTATCCCGATCCGGAAAACTTCATGCAGCTGTTCTACAGCAAGAATTCTTCGCCCGGGCCCAACAACTTCAACTACAGCAACCCGGAGTTCGACGAGCTTTACCTCGAGGCCGCAGCCATGCCGGACGGCCCGGAACGGGTGGCACTGTACCGCCGCATGGATAGGATAGTGCAGGACGATTGTCCGACGCTACTGACCTTGCACCGAGTCGCGTACGTATTGAAGTACGACTGGTTGCTCAACTACAAACCGCACGTCTTCGCGTACAACACCCTCAAGTACCAGCGCGTGGACGTCGAAGCCCGCAGGAGGGCGGTTGGACGGTAGATGGCCGCGTACGTCATACGGCGACTCCTTTACACCATCCCCATCGTTCTCGGGGTGCTCCTGGTCACGTTCGTTCTGTTTAACCTGGTTGGAGGCGACGTCTCGGCCGATCTGGCCGGCAAAAGCGCGTCGGCGGAGACCATAGCCGAGATCAAACGCGAGCTGGGGTGGGACAAGCCCGTATTTGCGGATTTGGGCGCGCTCAGCAAAGGTGACGTGCGCAAAGCTATCGACAGCCAGTTCGTCAACCATTTTGTCAAAGCGCTCACGTTCCGGTTCGGCCGGTCGCGGGTGAGCGGCCAGGAGGTCTGGACCGAACTGAAACAGCGCGCTCCCGCATCGTTGAGCCTGGCGGTGCCGATGTTTCTGGGCACGCTCTTCATATCGATCGCCATCTCCCTCGGGGTGGCGTTCGTGCGTGGCACGTGGCTGGACGTGACGGTGGTCTTCGTCTGCGTCGTAGGTATGAGCCTCCCGATGCTCTCCTATATCCTCTTCGGTATGTACTTTCTGGCGTACAAGCTCGGCTGGTTCCCCGTCGTGGGGTACGAGCCGGGCCTGGGCGCGTTCAAATACGTAGCGCTGCCGTGTCTGCTGGGGATTGCAAGCGGGTTGGGCTCGAACGTGCGCTTCTACAGAACCGTGATGCTCGACGAGATGCGGGCCGATTACGTGCGTACGGCGTTCGCGAAAGGGCTTGGCGTGACGCGCGTTCTGTTCAGGCACGTGCTCAAGAACGCGATGGTGCCCATCATCAGCACCGTGGTGCTTGCAATACCCTTCTTGTTCCTGGGCTCGCTTCTTCTCGAACGGTTCTTCATGATTCCCGGCCTGGGATCGTTCACGGTGGACGCGGTGACCAGCCGCGATTATGCCGTGGTTAACGCAATGACGTTCATCGGCGCGCTCCTCTACGTTGCGGGACAGTTGGCAACCGACCTATGTTACGCGTTGGTCGATCCAAGGATATCGTTCGAATGACCGGTATGGCTGCTGCAACAGAGACCGACGTCCGGAAGGGCCGCGGCATGTGGGCCGACGCGTGGCGGCAGCTGCGGCGCCGCAAGCTCGTCATGGTGTGTCTGGGCATCGTCCTGTTGTACGTCGTGGTCGCCATCCTGGTGTATGCGGGTGTCATCGCAGGCGACTGGAGCAAAGCGGTCGGCGATAGGTACCAGCCGCCGTCGAAGCAACACGGTTTCGGGACGGACATATTCGGCCAGAGCGTGTGGCGCAAGACGCTCTACGGTGTGAAGGTGTCGCTGACGGTCGCGTTCGTTGCGTCGCTGATATCAATCACCATCGGCGTCCCGCTTGGCGCGATTGCGGGATACTTTCGCGGTCGTATCGATGATCTGATCGTCTGGCTGTTCTCGACGGTTCAGTCTATCCCCTGGATTCTGCTTATCCTGGCGTTCGCGTTCGTGCTGCGCGGCAAAACCCTCTTCGGCCTTCCCCTGCGCGGGATGGCTGTCGTCTATCTCGCCATCGGGCTGACAAGCTGGGTGGGCATATGCCGTATTATCCGTGGCGAGGTCATCAAACACCGCGAACGCGACTATGTCATGGCGGCGCGCGCGTACGGGTGTTCGCGCGGGAGAATCATCATCCACCACGTTATCCCGAACGTGTTCCATCTGGTGCTGATCAGCTTCTCGCTGCGATTTGTGTCGTTCATACATGCCGAGGTGATCGTGAGTTTCCTGGGCCTCGGCGTCGAGAACGAGCCGAGTTGGGGTGCTATGATCGACGAAGCACGTATCGAGCTGAGCCGCGGCTTCTGGTGGCAGATGACCGCGGCCACTATAGCGATAGCGTTGATAAGTCTGGCGCTAAACGTCGTGGGGGACGCATTGCGGGACGCCCTGGACCCGAAGTTGCGAGAAGCGTAAGAGGCGGTAGACGGTAGACAGTAGACTGGAGACGGGGATGTTGGTATGGCGAAGGAGAAGATAGTAAGTTTTCGCGATTTGGACGTATGGAAGGAAAGTCATAGGCTCGTGCTCGACATTTACAGGATTACCAGACCTTTCCCTGCGGAGGAGCGCTTTGGCCTAGTATCACAGATGAGGCGGGCCGCGGTTTCAGTCCCAGCGAACATCGCGGAAGGGTTCAAGAGAAAAGGGACGAAGGATAAAGCCAACTTTTACAATATGGCCTCGTCCTCGCTTGAGGAGTTGAGGTACTATTTGATTCTCGTGAGGGATCTGGGATACGTTGCAGAGGTGGACTGTTTGGAGGAAACGTGCGACCACGTAGCGCGGATGCTCAACGGGCTGATGAAAGCAGTACTCGCTAGACAGTAGACGGTAGACAGGGATCGGGATGTTCAGGTTTCCGCAGGGGCTGAGGGCAGAAGAAACGGGACGGTTGCCCCGTTCAACTTATTATTCTTCACGGGGACAGGCGAGAGAGGAGATGGAGAACTGCGAGTTGACGGACAAGGTGAGAGTAACGGGAGTGGGCTGCATGTGTGGTACGGCTTTATCCCCAATCCCTGTCTACCGTCTACGGACTACTGAAACCCGGCATTGCCTTATCCCCGTCTACCGTCTACCGTCTACCGTCTACCCACTGCTCGAGGGCGCATGTCGCTATGGATATGGCTGAAGACAAGTTGCTGGAAATAGAGCAATTGCAGACCTTCTTCCACACCGAGGACGGTGTGGCGAAGGCTGTTGATGGAGTGTCGCTCGATATTGGTCGGGCCGAGACTGTTGCGCTGGTTGGCGAGAGCGGGTGCGGAAAGAGCGTGACGGCGCTGTCGATCATGCGGCTCGTGCCGGACCCGCCCGGAGAGATAGCCGGGGGCGAGGTGCTGTTCGAGGGGCGCGACCTGCTGAAGCTGAGCGAACGAGAGATGCGAGCCGTGCGCGGGAACGATATTGCCATGATCTTCCAGGAACCGATGACGTCGCTCAACCCGGTGTTTCGCGTCGGGTGGCAGATCATGGAAGCTATCAGGCTGCACCAGCACTTGGGCAGGAAGGATGCCCGCACGCGTGCCATCGAGATGCTTCGCCAGGTCGGTATCCCGTCGCCCGAGGTGCGAGTTGACGAGTACCCGCACCAGATGTCCGGCGGGATGCGGCAGCGCGTCATGATAGCGATGTCGCTTTCGTGCGACCCGGCGCTGCTTATCGCGGACGAACCGACGACCGCGCTCGACGTGACAATACAGGCGCAGATACTCGACCTGTTGCGCGAGTTGCAGCGGGAGCGTGAGATGTCGATCTTGCTTATCACGCACGACCTCGGTGTGGTTGCCGAGACGGCCGAGCGTGTCGCGGTCATGTACGCGAGCAAGATAGTCGAGCACGCGACCGCCGACGAACTGTTCGGGAACCCGCTGCACCCGTATACGATAGGCTTGTTCGGCGCGTTGCCGAAACTTGACGAGAAGCGTGGCAAGCTGAACGTCATACCGGGCATGGTCCCGAGCCCGCTCAGGTTTCCAACAGGATGCAAGTTTCATCCGCGGTGCAGCAGGGCGGAGGCTCGGTGTGCAGAACAGGAGCCGACACTTGAGGAAAAGCAGCCCGGGCATTTCGCAGCGTGCTGGTTTGCGTAGGACGGTGAGGACCTGATGGAAGAGAAGTTAGCGAGACAACCGCTGCTCAGAGTCGAGGGGCTGGTCAAGTACTTCCCTGTACGCAAGGGGGTATTTGGACGTCCATCGGACTACGTCCGGGCCGTGGACGACGTCTCGTTCGAGGTGGCCGACCGCAGCACGCTTGCGCTCGTCGGCGAAAGCGGCAGCGGCAAGACCACAGCCGGACGCGTCATACTAAGGCTCATCGAGCCGACCGCCGGCAAGGTCTACTTTGACGGGACGGACATATTCGGCCTGGACGCCCGGGAGATGCGGGCGATCCGCCGCCACATGCAGCTCATCTTCCAGGACCCGTACGGGTCGCTCAACCCGCGGATGACGGTAGGCGCGATGATAGGCGAGGTGCTCAAGGTACACAAGCTCGCAGCGCGCAAGGGCCGCCGGGCACGTATCGCCGAGATACTCGACCTGGTCGGGCTCCAACCGGAGCATATCGACCGGTACCCGCACGAGTTCAGTGGCGGACAACGCCAGCGTATAGGGATAGCGCGCGCGCTTGCTGTCCAGCCAAAGCTCATCATCGCCGACGAACCCGTCTCGGCGCTCGACGTCTCGATACAGGCGCAGATACTCAACTTGTTAAGCGATTTACAGGCGAAGCTCGGCCTCTCGTACCTGTTCATAGCGCACGACCTGAGCGTTGTGCGCCACGTAAGCGACCAGATAGCGGTGATGTACCTGGGCAAGATAGTCGAGTACGCGCCAAACGACGCAGTTTTCGGGGGCGCGCTTCATCCTTACACACAGGCGCTTCTTTCGGCGGTGCCTGTGCCCGACCCGAAGGCGAAACGCGAAAGGACTATTCTCGCGGGCGACGTGCCGAGCCCGATCAGCCCGCCGCCGGGCTGCCGGTTCCACACACGTTGTCCCAGCGTCATGGATGTATGCAGGTCCGTCGAACCGCTGTACGCGGAGATTTCGCCGGGACACTGGACGGCATGCCATCTCTATCCCGCTTGCACGCCCGGCGGTTCCTCTCCGTCCTCCCACGCAAGCGGGTAGAACCTTACAGGAGTTCCTCGTTACCCAGAACAACGGAACCGACTTGCAGCGAGTCGGGCGCCGGTGTCTCGACGGTTATTGCAGGAGGTTTCGCCTCGTACTCGATGATGCGGCCCAGGGCCACGTCGGAGTGAGACGCATTCCTGAGCGAGACAATCCTCCCGAGCAGATCGCCCGACACCTTCTCACGAGCACCGGAGACTGAACGCAGCGGCGCTTGCCGGAGGTCGACCTCGACATGGTGCGATCCCTTGAAGTATCGACGAAACAGATCTGTGCGATATGCGTGCCGCTGTTCTGCGGTATTGTCTTGAACCTCTTCTGCAACCGGCAACGAGAGCAGCGCGGGCCCGCCCGGCTCTTCGAACCGCCGCACAATATGGTCGAGTTCACCCTCTCGCTGCACCGCAACGACAGCGTCCGGCGCGATTGCGTCTATCTTGGAGTGTTTCAGATCCTTTGCACTGGGACCGTGGATGAAACCCGTCGTATCCACAAGGACCTTCTCCGCGGTCGAGCGTGCCTCGGCGCACATGATTCGCGCACCGTCAACCATCGGGCAGAGATGCTTCTCCGGTGAGACAGCCCCCACAAAGTAGAACCCACCAAGGGAGATGCTGTCCCACCCGTCGAACCGTCCGCTCACGGTACACCAGCCGATAGTTGTCGGTGGACCAACATGCGACTGGCCCACGTCGCAGTCTACTACCGCAACCGAGTACCGCGGCACAAGGTCCTTGAGCAGTCTCTCGATCAGGGTTGTCTTGCCGGTGTCCGTGCCTCCAAGAAAGATCGCCGTCCGGACTTCAGGTTTTGCCAACAAGCTTAACAACTTATCCTTCATCATGGAAATCAACCTTTATCAGTTGGTTTCGGGCATCCTTGTCTTGGTTCCGTCTCAAACGTGATCATTGTACCAGAAAAGACGAACTTACCTGAAACAAATTTTTCGATAACGTAGGCGTTGGTTCTGCAATGGTCGGTGATGCGCGATGCGAACACTTCCCCACCCCACATCGCCAGATACGGCATGAGCTGGTCCGCGGTGTGGTAATCGACGGCGCCGGTCTCGCACTGCCGGAGCAGTCTGCCGGCGGCCTTCTCGCCAACGACCTCTGCCCGTTTGCCTCGTCGGCCGAGGTCGTTTGAGCCAAGCACGGAATTCGCCGTCACGGTCCAGAGTTGGATGCCCGATCCAGGGCACACCGTATCAGAGTACCCGACCCGTATAGCGGGCAGCATTCCGAGCGCGTCCTTCAGGATCGTCGCGGCGGATTCGGCCTGCCGTTCGGCAACGCGGGAGTTGCGCAGCGAGGACGACGCCACAGAGACACCCTCGACTCGGACCAGGTCGCCTCTCTCAACGAGCCGAAGAGGCATAGGATCGTTGCGGCGGCTCACGTGCGCTGCCACCTGGGCACCTCCTTTCGGGTAGAACCCTTCGCGGCGGCATCTTATGGCGACGTTCAGCCCCATCCTCCCGACCAGAGGCCCAAAGACGCGCTCGATATGCGCGAGCGGCGGAGCCCATTTGCCGAACGTCGCACCGCCAGTGATGCTGACACGAACGGGATTCTGCGCCGCCGCGATGAAAACCGCCTGGAGAACAAGGCCGACCGAACCCGCTGTCGATATTTGCACCTCAACTTGTTCGCCTTGTTGGGCGGCGACTTTCCCCGGGATGAACGTAAGCGTGGGCGACCCGATCTCCGCACCTTCTACCTGCGCCCCGCAGATTTGGGCAACGGCGTTGACTGCCTGGAGATGTTGCTCGCGAAGGCCCGGATTGGGACGGCCCGCCCGGACGTTGATGACGCGGCACGGGGTGTTGGTGAGCGCCGAGAGACCGATGGCGGTTCTCAGCACCTGCCCGCCTC
>Ga0114922_10007085_pt1 | contig 10265 bp, 8 predicted proteins | sample AartaG_FD_100975 | JGI IMG/M metagenome (GOLD analysis project Ga0114922, IMG submission 100975) | Deep subsurface microbial communities from Aarhus Bay to uncover new lineages of life (NeLLi) - Aarhus_00045 metaG | ecosystem: Environmental > Aquatic > Marine > Oceanic > Sediment | place: Aarhus...
CGGGACAGGAATGTCCCGCCTATCGGGTTGGGCCATATATAATCAGTTGTACCATATACTATCAACCGATAGACGGGACATTCCTGTCCCGTCTGTAATGCACAACCGAATAATGGAAATGGTATAATGGCAGAGCGAGGATCAAGAGAATGGACATGGCACAGTTTAAGCGGCGGGCAGCAGAGCGCGCAGTGGATTTCGTAGAGTCGGGTATGATAGTGGGTCTTGGTCATGGCAGCACGGCCATCTTAGCGGTGCGCCGCATCGCCCAGCTTTTGCAGTCGGGTGAATTGAGGGATATCCTTGGCGTCCCCTGCTCCATCCACGTTGAAAAAGAGGCTAATGAGCTGGGCATCCCGCTGATCACACTGGATAATTGCCTGGCCACGAATCTGGCCATCGATCTGACCATCGACGGAGCGGATGAAGTGGATCCAGATCTGAACCTTATCAAGGGCGGCGGCGGTGCGCTCCTGCGTGAGAAGATCGTGGCTCAGGCCAGCCGCCGCGAGATTATTGTGGTGGATGAATCCAAGCTTTCGCCTGCGCTGGGAACGCACTGGCCGGTGCCGGTGGAAGTCATACCATTTGGCTGCCGTTCGCAGCATATCTACATTGAGTCGCTGGGCGCAAAGGTGGAGGTACGTGAAAGCGGAAAGGGAAATCCCTTCAGAACCGACCAGGGTAATCAGCTTCTGGACTGCGACTTTGGCCCCATCTCCAATCCCTACCACATAGCGGCGAAGCTGGATCAGCGCGCCGGGATTGTAGAACACGGATTGTTCCTGGATCTGGCAACGGACGTGATCGCTGCCGGTGAGCAGGGAATCCGGCATCTCAAACCACAATAGTAGGTTGGGTTGGTAAGTGCAATAAGCTGACCATAATACAATTAGATGACCGCACCAGTAGAGACTGTGACTAACCCACAAACTCAACCCAACATAGGGTATGAAGTATACAATGTTGGGTTGGGTTAACAACGCTCCGACAGTCATGTAGCCAGATTCACCGGATCTATGGAAAGGAAGCCGTCTCTCGCCAATGCAACCCAACCTACAGGAAAGTACGCGCAATCCGTAGGTTGGATCATCAGATTCTTATCTCCTCGCGCTCTCTCGTATAAAGGGCTTCTCAACCTGGAGGGAGGTTAGCAAACCATAGGAGCGCGGCTTTCTGAAGGCGTTTCCCCACGCTCCGCGCTCCCGATAAGCTCTGATCCTGTCCATATCAAATTCCGCCATATAGATGCCTTCACGCTCCCCAGCTTCAATGACCAGGTCATTAGCTGTACTGCCATCCTCACCAAAGGTAACGCCATCAAAGGCAACTGAATGTCCGTTGTTCTGAGGGGCTGCATAGTTTGTCATAGCAACTCCCAGCATGTTCTCATAAGCTCGCGCTCTGAACTGGCCGATGCGATGCATGCCTAAGTTGCAGGCATTGGGTGTCAGGATAAGCTCAGCACCCTTTAACATCAAGATCCTCGCGCTTTCCGGGAACTCGCGGTCGTAACATATCATCGCGCCGATCTTCACATCCCCACCATCCGTATCCAGGTTGCACACGTAGAAATCATCCCCGGGTGTGCAGGCAGCTTCCGATGCGGAATTGAAGTCGCAAGTGTGAACCTTGGCATAAGTCATGGCTATTTCCCCATGCCGGTCGATAATCGACACTGAATTTCGCGGACTGCCAGGCCACCGTTCGAGATAGGTCAGGGCAATGGCCATTTCCAGTTTCCTGGCAAGCTCTCTGAAAAACACCACAAAATCATCATCCTGATTTACAGCTTGAGCTTCCCAGCTCTCACGAGCGCCTTGTTTGCCAGGATCGAAGAACGAATATCCAACGCTCCACATTTCCGGGAAGAGCGCAATATCCGCGCCCATGGAACCTGCACATCGGCAAAATTCCGCCCCTTTAGATCGATTCGCATCCTGGTCATTGCCACAGGCAGCCATTTGAAGCAAGGCAACCTTTATCACAGCCATGTATATTCCTCCTTGTGCGGATCAGAACAGTGTTGCAGTCATTATTATAGGCATTTTCTGGGATTTGTCAACAAACAAAAAAGGCGTCAAGATGACGCCTCTCTGAGTTAAGGTTGGGGAAAAGATGAGAATTCTCAACTTTGAGCCTTGATGTTTGCCCAGGCGGTAGGTAACTTGTCCAGAGGCTCCACCTGCTTCAGGGACTTCCCACCCCATTCTTCAGGTAGGTAATCAGGTGTGCCAACCACGAAGTTTGTCACGTCCAACTCACCGAATATCCAGCTATCAAAATGCATTACACCCGATTTGTAACTTTTGTCCTCTATATTCCAGTCAACCACCAGGTTGCCTTCAGCATCTTTTATCTGGATCATTATGAAATCCGCCTCAGCGACAACTCTTACATGGAATTCGTTATCAGAAGCAAGGGGAATTTCAACGCTGCAGCCGCTGATCGTCTCCCACGTGGTTAGATGCTCCAGGTGTATCGTCCCACCGCCGTAAGAACCAAACATGAGGTAGTAACCCGTGTCACCAGTCATACGGAAAGTAAAGCTGGAATCACCCTCACCAGTGAGATCCACGAGCTTCAGATCGAAATAGCACGCAAAATCATCAAACAGATCTCTTGAATCTACGCCAGTCCATTCCATCCCCTCTGCCGCGTTGGCGCGCACCATAAGCACACCGTCATCGACCTTAACGTCCCCTGACGCCCCCCACTTACTCAGGTCTTCAAAGTCATCCTCGAATATTATTTCTGCTGACAAAGCCGGCATAGTGAGTCCCAGAAGCGCAAAGGTCAGGATCAAAGCAGACAGTATCGGTATTCGCATTTCACATTCCTCCCTTCCACTACGAACTATACCAGTGTTAGTTTGGTTTGTCAAGCCAAACAGCACTCATCACCCGTCACTCGTCTGATTACGTTTTACGGCTCAACAGGAACTCCGCCCATTCATACCGACCAAACTGATACCCACTTTCTATGGCTTCATAGGACGATCTCTTTCACGATCCACTATGCAGAAGAACCCAAACGGCTCGGAGGACTCGTTCCGGAGTTGATGAACGTCCAGGGGAGGCACGTAGGCGACGTCGTAAGGTCTGAGCAGGATGTCCCGATCACCCAGTCTCAGCAAGCCCTGACCGCGAACGCAGATGACGGTGTGTGTATGCAGATGCTTCTCCAGGCTGGTGTATCCGCCCGGCTCTATCTGGAAGTACCGCAGATCGAAGAGGCTTTTCTCGCCGCTCTTCCCGATCAGCTCAAACCTGCTTACATCGCGGAAGGGTAACTCCGTGGACGCCTTATAGGCAGCAGGAGATCTACCCTGCCAGGAATAATCTTCACTGAAGATAAGATGACTGATGATCTGAGGTAATTCCCCTCTCTCGGGATAATCACAGGGGGATAGTGGTACTTTTTCGGGTGTGGTCAATCGCTCCGGGAAGTGCTCCCTGATCTTACCCATGAAGAATTCGGTACTGCTCCTCAAATCATCCGAGAAACCCAGCAGTGACCCTCCGATCAGGAAGATGGAATCTTCGCCATACTCCTCTGCCATAGAAGCGATGTTGTGGGGCTGCATTCCGCCAGCAGGTACGGGGAAAGCCGGCTTGAGAGAGCCAAGGGGACTGCGGAGGTGTTCGCCGATCTGATGGCATTCGTCCCGGGTAAAGGAGAAGCGTCCTCCGTAGTTGGGGAATATAGAAGCATCCGTGCCTATCAGACGGAATATCTTTCCCAGCAGAACTCCCGGACTCATGCCATGCGCCCTGTCGTGGAAGTTGGTTCCTGAAAGCGAGGGATGTGCCATCAGAATGATGGGATATTCCGACGCCAGGTAGCGGACGTGGTCAAGCCCTACGAGGAAGGGAGAAATCAGGATTCCGGAGATCCCATGACGCAGAGCAGACTCGACGTATCTGTCGATCTGATCCACTGGAGCCACAACGTTAGGAAAGTAGAGCGTCCTGCGCCCGGTCTTCTGATTCGCCTCCTCTATGGCTTCCTGACAGCGGAGAACTCGTTCCTGGAACTGCTCAAAGCCATCGTCTATAATATTGTGATCGTCTTTGATAATGTCCCCGCCGCCGAGACTGAAACCCCGCGCTATAGCCGCCAGTTCGTCCACGTCAGATCCCATGGGCTTCAGAGCTGTAGCCAGCAGGGGACGCTGATAAACGCCCAGCAAGCTCCGGATCCCGGGGATGCCGAAATTGGGCCCGCGAAAATGCCTCAGGTACTCCTCCGGGAGCTGGATGTCCATCAGCTTGATGTTGCGTTTGATAGAGATATTCCCATAGACCAGGTTGAGCAACTGCGGGATCTGAAATCCAGTAAGTTTAAGATTATACCGGATCACCACCCGGAAGCGTCCGGGCGATTCAGGCAGAGGCTCTATGGATTCGACGTTGCCCACAACCTTCTCCCATATAGATGGGGAAGTAACGAGCCGCGCCGGCACTTCCACCGTCTGCTCAAGCGTGATGTCGTTACCGATGGCCTCTATTTCACTCTCTTCGCACGTAATATGATAAATAACAGATATAGTATTCATTAATCGACTCACAATCTCCAGTCGCGCAGGCTGGTTTGTGTTTATGTATTTGCCATAACATGCGCCTCTTCACGTATCGCTCCTAGCGGAGCTAAAGATATGTTTGGTTGTGCCAGCTTTTATAAACATTTCACCCCTAACGGGGTTAAAATCCCTTAAGTTGATATGAACGCAAGTAGGTTTGCTACTCCCCATACGTATCAATTTTGGGGAAAATCTATGGAAATCCATGTCCTAAACTCCGCTAGGAGTGGCATGTTTATAGCGCACGTCAACCAAACCAGACCATAATTCCCCTGGAAATAAACCATGTCGGGAAACCTATGTCCTAAACCCCGTTAGGGGTGACATGTTTATAGCACGCGTTAGCCCAACCAGATCACAAGCTCCGTTAGGAGCGACACGTGACTCTTTATTCTACATTATCTATCCAATCAAACACATATTTGGGATTATAATCCACATTAAACTTCTTCAGCAGTTCCATATATTCTTCCTGGAAACGTCTCCTGGTATGATGTTTCTCTTGATCCCTTATATACTGAGCCACAACATCCAACTGGGAATGGGAATAGGAGAATGCGCCAAAGCCTTCCTGCCAATTGAATCTTCCAGCAATCCATTTACTCTCGTTGATGTGTTTTGATGAAGATGCCTTTATATCCCTGACTAAATCCGATAAGGCCATATCCGGCTTAATCCCAATAAGGATATGGACATGGTCTGGCATACTGTTTATGGCGATTACCTTCTGCTTTTTGGATTGAATAATGCCTGTTATATATCTATGAACGTTCTCTTTGTATTCTTTCTTAATGAGGTTATGCCTGCCTTCGACCGCAAAGATCACATGAACATATATTTGTGTGTATGTATTTGCCATAACATGCGCCTCTTCACGTATCGCTCCTAGCGGAGCTAAAGATATGTTTGGTTGTGCCAGCTTCTATAAACATATCACCCCTAACGGGGTTTGATTAAGCATTCCTCTGTCCAAACAGCTCCGTCCCTATCCTGATCATATTGCTGCCTTCCTCGATAGCGACCCGGTAGCTGTTGCTCATTCCCATGTATAGATATCGCATCTCAACGTTTGGAATTCCTGCGACTGATATTCGATGTTTGGCCTCCTTAGTGTCCTGGGAAAACGGGCGCGCATCCTCCGGATCGCCGAACTGAGGCCCCATGGTCATCAATCCCTGCACCTGGATATGGCTCAACCCGGCCAGCTTCTGGATCATGTCATCCACGTCTTCAGGCACCACGCCGGTCTTGTTGGCTTCTCTGCCGCTGTTGATCTCCACCAGGACTGGCATAGTCTTTCCGATGGCGGCGCATCGACGGTCTATCATTTCCGCCAGACGCCACGAATCCAGAGTCTCTATCATATCGAAGAGCTGGACTGCCTGTTTTGCCTTATTTCGCTGCAGGTGACCGATCATGTGCCATTTCGCCTGATCTCCCAGGACACTGATGGCTTTTTGCGCTTCCTGAACGTAGTTTTCACCTATGGTTTCGATGCCAGCGTTTATGGCCTCTTTGATCTCGTCCACTGTTCTGGTCTTGGCAGCAGCGACTATAATTACATGATCAGGAATGGTTTTTCTTATCTCTTTATAACGTATTTCTATGTTTCCCATTTATCTTTCTTCCTCTTTGGTGCCCGGCACCCTAGAATAATAGCATTCAGCCGTCAGCTTTCAGCAATCAGCAGGTATAGATAGCTAGCCTGAAAGCTGAAAGCTCATACCTGTGCTAATCCGTTTCTTGTGTCTTGAGTCTTGTGTCTTACGCAATCTCTTCATCCGAGACTAGCTTTACCCCTTCTCTCCTGAGCAATGCAGCAGTAACGCCGTCTCCTTCTATGAGCGCGCTGGAGAAAGTGCCGTCATATATCCAGCCTATCCCGCAGGATGGGCTTCTGGACCTGAGTACAGCCAGGTCAACGTGATTCTGCTCTGCAATCTTCAAAGTCCTTCGCGCGCCTTTGAGAAACTCTACGGTTACGCGTTCGCCCTTATCCAATATAACTTCAGCTTTTCCTTCGATAACGTCTATTCCAGTCCCTCCTGTTATCTCATAAGGGCCTCTGGGAATGGCTAATCCACCCAATAGCTCCGGGCAGCATGCGATAAAGCAGCCCTTTTCCCTGAGGAACTCCAGAACGTCTGTACTCAGGTTATTTGAGCCGTCGTATCTGCAATTGACGCCTATAAGGCAGGCTGAGACCAGGATCATGATAGTAATACCACTTGCGTTCCTATAGAGAACTTCGGGCTTTGCATAAACGATGGGTAAAGCATAAGTGAAAAACAACCCCCTTTATCCCCCCTTGATAAGGGGGAATTCCAGCGATAGCTAGCGTTTGTGCCATTTGTTCCCTGGATTCTGCCTCAGAAACCTACCTTTGTCAACCTTTTTTTGAGAGGGATTTTGAATGGTGGGCGAGGGAACCTCGCCGCTAGGGTTGTGTTGCTTTGTGGTGGCGGGTTTCCCCGCCGTTCAGTATCCGTTAAAATTCAGTGCGTCCGAGTATTAGCACCTTGAGTACCCACAGTTTCTGCACTTGGAGCATCCCTCCTCGAACACCAGCATGTTTCCGCATTCCGGGCACATATCGCCTGACATTCTGGCTTCTTGAGTTGCATTGTCCACGCATTCGGACGGATGCTCCTCCAGATACATCTCCAGCACCCTGGCTATGGCGTCGGGGAGCGACCTGACGCGTTTTTTGCCAAACCCGATGGAGCCGCTGCCGCCTATGCCTCTGAGCTGATCTATCACCCTCTCCGGCGACATCCCCGCCTTGAATATCATGGAGAGCAGCCTCCCAAATCCCTCCGCGTCCGCGGTCACGTCGGCGCCGGCTTTGCCGATATTCAGGAAGATCTCATACAGCCTTCCGTCTGCCCTGTTTATGGTCATGAATAGCGTTCCCACGGGAGTTTCTATGCGCTCGGTCGTGCCGGCGATACTCTGGGGTCTGGGCGCTCTTAATTTCTCCACTATATCCATCGCAGCCGCGGGCTTCGCTTCTCTCACACTTAGCACCTGGTGTTCCTTGCACCCGTCCCTGTATACAGTTATACCTTTTATATTGTCCAGCTTATATGCCAACTGGAAGCTTTCCTTTATGTCGCTTACAGTCGCATCTCTGGGGAAGTTTATGGTCTTGGAGACAGCGTTGGTGACGTGCTTTTGAAAGGCTGATTGCATCTTGACGTGCCATTCATAACCTATGTCGTGGGCGGTGACGAATACAGCCTTTACGTCGTCGGGGATTTCGTCTATATGCTGCAGGGAGCCGGTTTCCGCTATTTTCGCCGCCAGCTCATCGCTGTAGAATTCTCTTTCCAGAGCGACGCGTTTAAATGTTTCGTTCTCCATGAGCAGTTCCACAGTGGGTTTCCCTTCCGAATCGTATATTGATCCCCGGCGGTAGACGATCATGAAAAACGGCTCGATCCCGCCGCCGCAGCCCGCCAGCGTGCTGAGCGTGCCAGTGGGAGCTATGGTAGTCCATGAGGCGTTTCTCACCATGTCCTCTTTTTTGCCTGTGTCGTGGATGCTGTTCTCGAAATTCGGAAAGACCCCTCTGGTTCTGGCAAGCTTGACGGAAGCGGACTTAGCGTTAATATTGATGAATTCCATCACCTTCTCAGCCAGTTCCAGGGCTTGATCCGAGTTGTATGGTATGCCCATCATTGCCAGCGTGTCAGCCCAACCCATAACTCCCAGACCTATCTTCCTGTTCCCCTTGGTCATTTCCTCTATTTTTTCCAGCGGGTATTTATTCATGTCAATGACGTTATCCAGGAGGTGCACGCCATGTTCTACAACCCGGGACAGCTTTTCATAGTCTATGATTTTTTCCCCGTCCTCCTCCCTGAACATTCTGGCCAGGTTGATGGAACCCAGGTTGCAGGACTCATAAGGAAGCAGCGGAAGTTCACCGCAATTATGAACGTAGAATCCGTTTGCGTCGAATGCATTTGCGCCTGGTACACGCGCATCGAATACCTCTCGTTCCCCCAGTGGCTCAATGTGTGTGATGGAGTCAACAAATCGCTCACGGTTCAGGCGTCGCTTATACGTACTGAGTTGCTCCTTAAGCTTCTGTTGCTTATCCACGTGGGCAAAACCCACTTCCTGTGCAAACAAGGCCAGGTTATCGTTGGATATAGCAAGTTCATGACCCGCCGATACTCGATATTCCTTTACACCACCTCTGCCATCCGGCATCTCTTTCCACCTGGGCGAGGTGCGTTCTTCATATATTGTGGACATAATACCCAGACGCGCAAGCATCCGCTGGATCATCTGTAATACAGGCAGATCGTGTTGCCAGAGGCGCACTGAACAGCCTTTTCTATGCGTCCCTTGCACCGATCCGTCGGCGTCGAAGATCCCTCGCAGAAACCCACGATGAAATTCTTTTGACGTTCCCTCAATGACTGGTGTCGAGGTCTTGCTGCCTTTTTCTATACCGAACTTCTCAGCAAGCCTCTTGACTGCTCGTAACTTGAGGCGCCGCATGCCAACTGAGTTTTCTTTGTGAAATCCTTTGAAATCAGAGCGATGCGGGAATCCTTGAGCGCATTCTTCGGCAAATGCAACGACAGCCTCTTCCCCGGGAGAATTGACCCAGACACAGATCAGCGCATCTTCGTCTGTCATTACACCATCGCCCAGCAGAAGCCCAAGTAGATACCCCTCTTCGAGTGTGCCTTCACCCTCCCAACGAGCGCCGCGGTTATTCGAGAGGACAATCCTGTCACCCACTTTCAGGTTCCCAATTCTGGACCAGTTAGCGTAAATCCTGTCCCGGGTGACCTTTTCCGCGGCTAGAACAGGGTGCTGTGCAGTAGCAGTAAGCTCAAACCCACGAGCGGTTTTCATACGATAGGCATTCCTTACGCCAGTTGGGAATAACCCCTCTTCTCCGGTTTCGTAAAAGCGCCCATCCAGCAATAGCTCAACCTTTTTGCCCAACAGGTTCTTTGCCTGTTCAGGACCGTTTGAAGTGGCAACCCATGTATCTCCATCAATACAAGGGTTAGTGCTCTCTATTACGCCGATGTGAGGTGTCGGGTTAGCCCTGTTTATCCTGTCCAGAAACACCAACCCCGGGTCGCCGGTAGTCCAGGCGTTCTGGACGATTCTGTCCAGAACCTCCTCCGCATTCGCACGACCAACTGCTGCATTAGTATTCGGATCTATAAGGTCATATTCCACGCCCTTTTCTGCCATCTCCATGAACTCTTCGGTGACGCCCACGGATATGTTGAAGTTAGACAGCGTCCTCCCGTCCAGTTTGGAGTCTATGAACGCCATTACGTCAGGATGGTTGTATGCCAGGATACCCATGTTAGCGCCCTGTCTGACGCCGCCCTGAGCGATGACGCGCCCTACGGCTATATCGTATACCTGCATAAAGGATATTGGCCCGGAGGCCTCCCCGCCGGTGGATCTCACCTTGCTCCCTTTTGGCCGAAGATGAGTGAAGGTGAAACCGGTGCCGCCGCCGAATGCCTGTATATCCACAGCGTCCATAAGCGTTCCGAATATGGATTTGCGGCTGTCCTCTATGGGTAGGACGAAGCAGGCCGAAAGCTGCTGAGTTTCCCTGCCCGCGCCGCGCAGAGAAGGCGAGTTTGGCAGGAGTTCCAGGTTTGACATCATAGTATATATAGTCTTTGCGAAGTCA
>Ga0114922_10007086_pt1 | contig 10264 bp, 8 predicted proteins | sample AartaG_FD_100975 | JGI IMG/M metagenome (GOLD analysis project Ga0114922, IMG submission 100975) | Deep subsurface microbial communities from Aarhus Bay to uncover new lineages of life (NeLLi) - Aarhus_00045 metaG | ecosystem: Environmental > Aquatic > Marine > Oceanic > Sediment | place: Aarhus...
CCGGCCGGCAACGTCTTCGGATCAGCCCGTCTCCACCGATTCCACGGCGCTGACTTCGGGAATCAGCATGCGCAGCCGCTGCTCGATCCCCGCCTTCAGCGTCAGGCTCGACATTGGACAGGCGTAGCATGCACCTACCATCCGGATGCGCACGACTCCGGTCAACTCGTCAAACTCGACCAGCTCGATGTCACCACCATCAGCGCGGATTGCCGGTCGGATCGATGCGAGAACTTCCTCGATTCGATCTCGAGCCGGGCGTGGGGCAGCGGAAGTAGTTGCGTCGTTCATGCGGGTCCGTTGCACTTCATCGTGGAGGCGCCGGCAACCACGCCGGCAAGTTCGGGAAGCTATTCGAGCCGCAGAACCCCGTCAACGAGACGCATTCTCAACGAGTCCACGATCAGGTCGCCGTGCTCTCTGCCGTTCTGAATGAAGATCCGGTTCGCGTCGAAACCCGCGGCCAGCACGCCTGCAATGAACAGGCCTGGCACGGTCGTCTCCATCGTTTCCGGATCGTGTAATGGTATTCCCGTCGTCGAGTCGATCTCCGCACCCAGCGCCACCAGGAAACGCGGGTCCGGCCGGAAACCCGTCATCGCGAGTACGAAGTCGTTGGAGATCCAGCGTTCGGCATCACCGCTCACCGAACTGATCCTCACCCGGTTGGGCTCGATCGCGAGTACGCGGCTGCCCCATGCGACCAGGATCTCCCCGCTCGTCACTCGATTCCGGATATCCGGCAGCACCCACGGCTTCACGCCCGGGTCGAAGTCATCGAGCAGGTGGACCATGGTGACCCGGGCTCCGGCTCGCCATGTCGTGAGCGCCGCCTCCACTGCCGAGTTTCCACCCCCCACCACCAGGACGTCCTGGTCAAAGTAGCGGTGAGGCTCCCGGAAGTAGTGCGTGACCTTTGGCAGATCCTCGCCTTCGACGTCGAGCAAGTTTGGTGTGTCGAAGTAACCCGTCGCGACCACCAGGCTGGCGGTGCAAAAGCTGTGCTCAGTTCCGTCCAGCCGGCGAGTGTGCACGTCGAACTCCCCACCCTGCCGATCGACCCGAACAACTTTCTCGTATTGCCGGACGTCCAGATCGAAGTACTCGACCATACGGCGATAGTAGTTGAGTGCCTGGCTGCGGGTCGGCTTGTCGCTGTTCGTAATGAACGGGACTCCCCTGATCTCCAGGTGGTCCGCCGTGCTGAAGAACGTCATGTCGATCGGGTAGCGCTCGATCGAGCTGACGACGGGTCCCTTGTCGAGTAGAACGCACGACAGGCCAGCGGCTCGCGCGGCCGCTCCGACCGCCAGGCCGCAAGGCCCCGCGCCGATGACGACGATCGCCGTCTGATCGCTCATTCGCTTCGCTTCTTCATGGCTCGAGTACGAAAGTCCGCACGGAACGAGCCCGTGCCAAGTCCAGATCGAGCGGCACTTCGACGAGTTCGCCGGCCCGCCAGCGCACGTTCAGGTCCCGATAATGCCTGCTCAGCGGATTCCCGCTCTGCCCGGTAGGAATCAGGAACCGGCCGACGATCCCTGCGGGCGAAACATCGGCCACGAATCTCTCGGATGGTCCATACTCGCTGGTCCACATCGGCGTCCAGGAACCGGTATCCAGTGCCGCCCAGATTCGGTAATCGTCCGGCCGCAGCGTATTCGGGCCACCCGCGGAAGCATAAGGCCCTATGTGGAAACCAAATAGACGATTCAGCCAGCCGACGGCACCGAGCGGGTGAGAGTGTCGCTCCTGGTGCAGGTCACCCCAGGACGCTTCCCCCGTGACGCGGACAGCGTCCTCCATGGCCTGTTCTTCGAGCTGTTCGAGCGTCTCCACACCCGACGTCGACACGTCGTCGATCCAGGGACTGCCGTCGCCTTCCTCGATCGTCCGCAGAGTCGCTTCGAGCGGAAAGAATGCCCACTCGGGCGCCGCTGCGTACTCGTCAGCGGCAATCAGCGTCCGCAACCGATAGAACCAGCTATAGAACAGGGGCGCCGCACGAGACTCGACATTCACATCGCGATCCCAGCCCGCGAGCAGTTCTGCCTCCGCGGTGAGCCCGAGTCGGCGAGCGGCCCCTACGGCCCGGACGATCGTCCGGTCCGCCAGCAGGCTCCTGGTGTCATGCTGGAGATCGTAGACCGCCTCGGGTGTCCAGTTCCGCCGCACCTCCAGCGCCTGCGTAATTCGCAGAGCGCGCAGCGGAGACGCGTAGTCGGCGCTGACCGAGCGCCCGAGTCCCCGGGCCTGCAGGTTATTCGCCGTGGCGATATATCCGCGCCGCGGATTCTTGACTGCGGGATGCGCATCCGTCGGCCAGAATCCAGGCCAGCCCTGGCCGACTGCGTCCGACGGCAACGGTGTCGCTCCGTCGCGGCCCTCGCGCAGCGGGATACGGCCACCGAGCCGATAACCGATCGATCCATCGCGGCCGGCGTAAACGACGTTCTGGTGCGGGCGTGCAAACTCCCGGATCGCTTCGTCGAGCGAATCCGGACTTTCGGCGCGGTTCAGCCCCTGGATTCCGGTCGTCGAAGAGGTCCCCGCCGCCGCCACCCACAGGACGGACAGGTCGGCCCCGACCCCGGCCAGTGCATCGCTGATCAGCGGTCCGCGACGCGTATGTCGTATGTGGACCAGTTCCGGCTGCCGTCCCCGCACGAACAACGTGTCCGTCCGCGACTCGATGTCGCGCCAGACCTCTTCTCCTCCGACCCGATCCCGGTACCGCTGGCCGTCCGCCGACAGCGTCTCGATTACGAAATCGATATCGTCGACCATGCCGTTGGTGAACCCCCACGCGACATCACGATTATGGCCGACGACGATGCCGGGCACGCCCGGCAGGGTGAATCCCGCCACGGCGAACTCGTCCGTTTCACCGTGCAATGCAGCCAGATACCACAGAGACGGCGCCCGCAGCGCCAGGTGCATGTCGTTGGCGAGAATCGGGTGGCCGGACGCCGTCCGGTCACCCGAGATCACCCAGGAGTTCGACCCGGAACGAGCCGACATCGTCGCCAGTACCTGGAACGGGAGCCACTCGTCGTTCTCGGTCTCCCGGCCGGCGCCCGGGAATCGTGCCGCGGCCCACCTCGCGCCGGGGTCCGCGGCCGCGGCCGAAACCGAATCGTCTTCCGTATCGGGCGGAAACGCCAGCCCGGCTCCAGGCGGCGGAATCCATTCGCCGTCCAGGATCACAGGACCCCAATCCGGATAGCCGTCTTCGAGCAGTTCGAAACGTTCGGGGGTCAGATTCCGGGACGCCCAGAACCTGGACAGTTCCGCCCGCCATACAGCGAGATCGAGGTTCATCACCATCCCGACCGCGAGCGTCGATTCCACGTCCCACGGTTCCGGCTTCACTCGCAGTACACGGAACTCGGGTGGCAGCGCCGGGCGTCCAGACAGGAACGCGTTCACCCCTGATACGTAGGCCTCAATACGCCGGCGTTCGTCAGGGGCGAGCGTTGCAGCGGCCGCCCGGGCGGCCTGTCCCGTCCCCAGGGTGCGCACGAACCGATCGGTTTCCAGCCCCGGTTCACCGAACAATTCCGACAGTCGGCCGGCGGCGATCCTCCTGAACAGCTCCATCTGCCAAAGACGGTCGGACGCATGCAGATACCCGAGCACCTGCAGGGCGTCCGACTCTGTGCCGGCAAATACGTGCGGAATCCCAAACGTGTCGGAATAGACTCTGACCGGCGCTGACAGACTGGACAACTCCATCGGGCCGGATGGTTCATCCGTGGACCGCCACAGGTCGAACCATACCCAGGTGATCCCTAGCCCGACCAGCCAGACCAGGAGGCAAACACCACTGACGATGACCCGTCTCAGCTTAGCGGCTGTCATCCGTCGCGAGACGCAGGTCCGTCATCGCCCCGGAGTTCGTCCGGGGAATGCATGTCGCAGGCGCCGGAAGCGGCGAAGGAGAGAGACTCGAAGGCATCGCCACACCGCCGAATGAGACGCCGTCGGCACAGGTCTGCGAGAAGCCGACCGCACGGACCGGGCTCCAGACCCAGCCTCTGAGCGAGTTCGGGCGCTCTCATCCGCCCACACGCGCAGAGCATGCGCCATGCCTCGCCTGCACCCGGATCCACGTCTCCGAGCAACACCGGCTCTCCGCTGGCCCGTTCGGCGGCGACCGCGAGCCCTCTGCGCCGCAGCGCCCCTTCCACTGGATCCATATGATCGTCGCGGACGCCTCGCACCAGGATGAACCGATCGCCGGAGGGGTCCTGGTTTTCGCCGAAGTCCATTACGAGCTTCGCCACGACTTCGTCGGCACAACTGAAGTCGATCACCACCACATCTCGAAAATCGATGACGGCAAGTGACTCCCCGCACCGATCGGAAAACAGGCGCTCGATTCCGTCACGCACTGCCCGGCCCGTTTGCCGGGTCACGAGGTATTCCTGGTACTGGCTCATCACGGCGATCGCGGGGACGTCCCCGTGCCTTGCCGACCGGTCAGCCGGAGCGCTCATCGGACCTCCTCGGTCCGCGCGGGCATTACGATGAGAATCTGCGCCCCCGGGAAAGCCGGCAGGGAACGCTGCATCGGCGGGTAGTCGTCCCAGTCGGGAACGAGCGCGATCTGTGCATCACCGCTTCGGATCGCCAGGATCCCGTCCCATTTCTCCACCTGCCTGCGAATTGCCTGTAGCCCCTGTCCACGGCCCGGATCCCGGAACCGGGACTCGCCGAACAGCAGCGCCGCCTCGAGCGCGGTTGCGGCAGACCAGGACTCGCCGAACCTCCGGGCGTGCTCGGATGCGAGCGATCCTTCGAACCCGATCCCCACGTCCATTACCGCGAGCATGAGGACCTCACGTCCAAGCCGCTCACGATAGTTGTAGGTTTGCGCGCATACCCAGCCGTCCGTCTCGGCATGTTCGATGATGTTCTGACACACTTCCGACAGCATGACACTGAACTGAATCACCGATGGCTTCGGGTAGTGGAGACGATTCTCCAGAATTGCGGCCGAGCGTTCCCGGACGCGCTCGACAACTGCGTGAACGTCATGATGGGACCGAATCGGCGTGATTTCCAGCAGCGCGTCCGATGTCCCGTGCGTACGGCTCGCTCCGGATTCGAGATCGAACACCTCGTGCGCGGACTGCCAGAAGTCCATTCGATCCAGATATGTCCGTACCTCCCGATTGTCAGGGGCCTCCATGCGAGGCGACAGCCCGGTACGATCCCGGGCGACATGGCCAACCGCCAGGAGCCCGATCAGACCGTACGGAGAAACCCAGCGCACGTGCTTGGCGTTGAACAGGATCCTGGCTCCGGCCGCCTCATCAGCTGCAGGCAGGGCAGCGACAAGCTCTTCAAACCCCCGGCGATCCAGCACCTCCGGCACATCGATCACCCGGCTCATTGCTGTCCTCCAGAATCCGCGAATGAACGCAGCGCTGCCGCCAGGCCCGTCGTGCCTCGATGCCGGGCGGCCCGGCCCGCGAACCGGTTCGCCCGGCCGGCCGCTGCCGCCGCACTCTCACCCGCCAGCAGACTCGACGCACAGACCGCACCCCAGACATCGCCACATCCGGTCGGATCCGCCACCTCGGCCGCCACCGGTTCTGTCGTCACCTTTCCCTCCCGCACACCGTCAGCGGCGCGAACGTACCACCGGGATCCTGCCGCGCCGCAGGTGACGAAGAGGGTTTCCGGTCCGTTCCGCACCGAATCTCGTGCCTCCTCACCCGGATCCCGGTCAGTCTCGGTGAGCGTGTTCAACTCCTCCTCATTCATCTGCACGGTGTCGAAACAGCGGCGCCATACGGGCCACTCCGGGAGCGGTTGGAGGGAGCGAGCCCCATCCGGACCGGTCGCGAGAAGCATCGAATGGATATCGGCGTAGACCGGTCCGCCATATTCCGACCGCAGATGTCCGGCCGTCTCGAGGTCGATTTCCCAGCCTGCGATGAAATTCACGATCAGTGCATCACAGGAACAGATTGCGCCGGATAGCTCCGACCAGTTCCAGCCGGGGACACCGCCCGTAAGCCTCTCGCAACGACGGGGCTTCGAGCTGTAGTACAGATCGACTCTGTTGTTGGGCTCGGGAACGGTGAGCACCCCGCCCAACGACTCGACCCGATCAAGGCCGGTAAGGAACTCGTCCGCCTCGTGCCGCAGGTCTGCTCCGACCTTGACGATGGGAAACACCTCCCACCCGGTCGGGGCGACAGCCTCCAGCGCCGCGAGCGAATAGGCGATCCCACCCCAATCGGTCAGGACATCACCAGCCGGAGCTGGACGGTGAATCGTATCGAGCACCAGAGTGCCCAGAACTCCAAGTCGAGGCATGTCAGAGGTCGCCGAACCGTTCCTGGCGGAACATGCAGGCGGCTCCAATCACGCCGACCATACTTCCAAGTGAACTCGTGACGATCTGGCAGTTTTCGGAGGCGTGGCTGAACGCCCGGCGTCGAACCTCGTTCTTCAGTGGTTCGAGCAGTCGATCTCCGGCACGAGTCACGCCGCCCGAGATCACTACCATGCCCGGATTCAGGATGTTGATCAGGTTCGCGATTCCCGTTCCGAGAAACTTCGCCGTGTCCCGCATCACGTCCTTCGCGTAGTCATCGCCGGCCACGATCGCTTCGTACACAGTCTCGGCGGTGATCTGCGACAGGTCGCCCCTGACCATCGACGGCAGCAGGCTCGGCTCCCCTGACTGCAGGCCTTCCACCGCGCGAGCCGCGATTGCGGGCCCTGACGCGTATGCCTCCAGACAACCGTAGTTGCCGCAATTGCAGCGACGACCGGTCGAGTCGATCGTCATGTGCCCCACTTCGCCGGCCACGTCGGAGATCCCGTGGAATACCTTTCCATCGAGTACGATCCCGCCGCCGATGCCCGTGCCGAGGGTCACTCCGACGAGCGTGGAGATCCCGCTGCCAGCTCCCTGCCACCACTCGCCCAGCGTCGCCGCATTCGCGTCGTTGTCGAGTTCGGCATCGAGACCGACCGCGTTGGAGATCAGATCGCGCAGCGGGAAATTCCGCCACCCGAGATTTGGCGTATCGATCACGGTCCCGGTTTGTCGGTCGAGCGGTCCGGGGGATCCGAGGCCGATGCCCAGGAATGCATCCTCGGCGAATCCGGCCTCCGTCCGTGCATCCCGCATTGCGTCTCGAATCAGGTCGACGATCCGGTCCACCACGAACTTCGGACCTTTGTCCGCGTCCGTCCGCGCCGACCGCATGCCGAGGACCGAGCCACCATCGAACGGTACGACGCCCACATTGATGCTCGTCCCGCCGAGATCCACTCCGACTATATATCTGCCGTCATTCACTGTGACGTCTCCTCCAGGAGAGCGATCGAGGATTCCAGCACCTCGTCGACCGTTACGAGCCGGAGGCACTCACGCTCGGCCGATTCGAGCAGAGTACCCCTGCCAGTGCGAGGGCAATCATTCTTCACACAGGGGACACAGGGTAGATCGAACCGCCCGATCAGCCGCACATGGCTGGCCAGGGGGCGCGTCTGCCGCACGTCCGCCGGCCCTTCCAGCGCTACGATGGGCCGATCGAGTGCCGCCGCCAGGTGCATCGGGCCAGTGTCGTTGGTCACCAGAAGATGGCACTCCGCGAGCACCCCGGCCAACTCCACGAGTGAGGTGCGGCCGCCGAGATCGCGCACGGCGCCGTCATGATGACCGTCTGCTGTCCGGGCGCGTCCGGTCACTTCGGCCGTAACCTCCCGATCTTCGGGTCCTCCAAGCACCAGAACCCGATACCCACGCCTGGCGAGAGAGCGCCCGAGTGCCGCGAACTTTTCTGCCGGCCAGCGACGGGATGCTCCGTTCGCGCCGGGGAACAAACCCACCGGTGGTTTTCCGTCGTCGGGAATCCGTAATGACTTTCGTCGATCCGCCCAGGCTGAGTCGGAGGAGGCGAATTCCGTGAGGCGCGGGGCCGGCGGCTCACCTGCAGCCACCGGCAGGTCGGCAATCGCCAGGAACTCGTTCACCCGATGATCGGCCAGCAGCTTCGTGCGATCGACGGGGTCGGTCAGCAACCAGCCACGCCCGCCACCGGTGGTCCCGCGCCGGGTGGCCAGCCCGGCAGCCCGGAAGATGAGAGCAGAAGAGACCGATGGCGTGAGGAGAATCCCCCGTCGGGCACCCAGTTCACGAAGTTCACCGGCCGCCGCCCGTATATCCCGCCGGTCAGACAGTGCCAGGACACGGGCGTCGAGGCCGGCGAGGGTGAGGAGAGGAACGAGCCCGCTCACGACCTGGACGATCGGGGCAGTTCCATGATCCTGGCGCTCCCGCACGCTCGAAGCGTGCAGCGCCGGGAGCGCCAGGATGAGCTCCCCGAGGTGGTTGGGCGCTCGTATGACCAGGCGGTCCGTCACCGAATTCCCCCGTTCCCCTCAGTCGCCGACCTGCAGCACGGCGAGAAACGCCTCCTGCGGGATCTCGACCGACCCCACCTGCTTCATGCGGCGTTTCCCTTCCTTCTGCTTCTCCAGCAGCTTCCGCTTTCGTGAAATGTCTCCGCCATAGCACTTCGCCGTGACGTTCTTTCGGAGCGCCTTCACCGTCTCCCTGGCGATCACCTCGCGACCGATCGCGGCCTGGATCGCCACCTCGAACATCTGCCTCGGGATCAGCTCGCGGAGCTTGCGCGCCACTTTTCGGCCATACTCGTAAGCACGATCACGGTGCACGACGACGCTTAGCGCATCCACGGGATCGCCGTTGAGCAGGATGTCCAGCTTGACCAGGTCGGACTTCCGGAACCCGGCCATTTCGTAGTCCAGCGCCGCGTAGCCCCTGGAGATCGTCTTCAAACGATCGTAGAAATCGAGCACGATCTCCGCCAGCGGAATGTCGTACCGGATCTCGACCCGATTCGAATCCAGGTAGTGCAGTCCCACGTACTCTCCCCGGCGATCGTGACACAGGGCCTGGATTCCGCCGATATAGTCGGACGGAGTCACCATGTGAATCCGGATGTAGGGCTCCTCGACAGTCTCGATCACACCCCGATCGGGCATCTTGCTCGGATTCTCCACGGAGACCGTCTCGCCGTTGGTCAGCGTGACACGGTACTCGACGTTGGGGATCGTGGTCACGAGATCCAGGCCGGCTTCCCGCTCGAGTCGCTCCTGCACGATCTCCATGTGGAGCAACCCGAGGAACCCGCACCGGAATCCGAATCCGAGCGCCTGGGAAGTCTCGGGTTCGTAATGCAGGCTGGCATCGTTGAGCTGCAGGCGCCCCAGCGCGTCGCGCAGCTCCTCGAACTGGTCCGAGTCCGAAGGATAGAGACCGGCGAACACGACCGGCTTGGCTTCCTGGTAGCCCGGCAGAAGCTCGCTCGCACGCCGGTCTGAGTCGACGATCGTATCCCCGACCTTCGTGTCGGCGATGTTCTTGATCTGGGCCGTCAAATAACCGACCTCACCGGTCGACAGCTCTTTCACCGGTTGATATCCAAGGCGCAGGAAACCGACTTCTCCCACTTCGTAGGTCGCATCGGCCTTGCCGAAACCAATCTTCTGACCCGGTCGGATCGAGCCGTCCACGACCCGGACAAACGGCACCGCACCCCTGTACTTGTCGTACATGGAGTCGAAGATGAGAGCCCGCAACGGGGCTTCCGGATCACCGGTCGGGGGAGGTACGCGAGCCACGATCGCCTCGAGGATCTCGTCGATGCCCGAGCCCTCCTTGGCAGACGCGAACAGCACATCGTCCGGATCGATCCCCATCAGGTCACAGACTTCATCCCGCCGGCGCTCCGGCTCCGCGGCAGGCAGGTCGATCTTGTTGATCACCGGGATGATCTCCAGGCCTGCGTTTACCGCCAGAAACAGGTTGGAGATGGTCTGCGCTTCGATCCCTTGCGACGCGTCGATGATCAGGAGCGCGCCCTCGCATGCCTCGAGGCTTCTGCTCACCTCGTACGTGAAGTCTACATGACCCGGTGTGTCGATCAGATTGAGCTCGTACTCCCGGCCGTCCAGAGCCCGATACGGAAGGCGGATCGCGTTCAGCTTGATCGTAATACCGCGTTCGCGCTCGAGATCCATCGAGTCGAGCACCTGCTCCTTCATCTTCCGGAGCTCAACGGCTCCCGTGCGCTCCAGCAGGCGATCGGCGAGCGTGGATTTCCCGTGGTCGATGTGAGCGACGATCGAGAAGTTGCGAATTGAATCTAACTTCACTCGGACCTCTGGCGATTCGGCGTATTTTCGGGAGCGCGAATATAGACGAGCTTCC
>Ga0114922_10007087_pt1 | contig 10264 bp, 7 predicted proteins | sample AartaG_FD_100975 | JGI IMG/M metagenome (GOLD analysis project Ga0114922, IMG submission 100975) | Deep subsurface microbial communities from Aarhus Bay to uncover new lineages of life (NeLLi) - Aarhus_00045 metaG | ecosystem: Environmental > Aquatic > Marine > Oceanic > Sediment | place: Aarhus...
CCCGCCGACGATGCCCCGCTGTTCGGTGCCGCGCTGAAGGATCTGGCCGTCGGTAGCCACGAACAGGGTGGTGGCCACCGCTCGGCTGCCGGCCGACCGCAGGAGCGTGCCGGCGGTGTTGGCGAGCACCTCTTCGTGCCAGGAGTCGGCGTAACTGACGATGGAGTTGACGAGCTGCCCGCCGTCGCCGTCGGCGGCCCGGCCAGCCCGTTCGCAGGCCAGGAGGCGGTCGATCTTCTCGGCGACGGGCATTGCCCCGGGGGCGATCTCCGGTTCGGTCCGGTCCTCGGCCTCGATGGGCCGGGTCTCGGCCATGCGGGCGGGGTCGGTCACGAAGGCCTCGGAGGCCTTCGCCAGGGCGATGGCGTCGTCGACGCACGCCTCGGCCCGGCGCCGCTGGAGGCTGTCGGCCGAGGCGAACCCCCAGGCCCGCCCCACGAGGACCCGCACGCCGATGCCCCGGTCGGCGGAGGCGGCCAGTTTGTCGGCCCGGCCGTCCTGCACGAGCACGCTCTCGCCGTGACGCTGGACCGCCCGGGCGTCGGCGAAGTCCACGCCGCGCCGTTTGGCCAGGTCGCACACGTGTCTTACGAGGTCGTCCATGCGCGTGGTTGCTCCCTTGCAGGTGATAACGGTTTCGCCCGGCGCGCGAATCGTCGGCACCGATTGGTGGTGCGGAGCGCCGCGCACCATCACTAGCCGCGAACGTGAGTAAGCGGCGCGCCCGGGCCGCTCGCTTACGCTCGCGGCTAGTCACTGATTCAGTTCGGCCAGCGGCGGCACCCGGGGGTCCATGAACAGCCGCAGCGCGTCAGTGGGCAGAGGCGTTGGCACGGTAAAGACCAGGGTCCGGCTCTCGTGCTGCCGGGGCTGGCGGAACTGGAATCGCATGCCGGTGCAGACGTAGGCGCCCCAGTCGCCCCCGCCGGGGAAGGCGAAGCGGAGGTTCCTCGGGACCGTGGGCGGGCTCGCCGCCGACCCGACCGCCTCCGGCCCCTCGCCGCCTTCTGACCCTTTCCGGGCATCCCCAGTGACCAGCGGGTCGCCAGCCACCCGATGGCCGGACGCGTCCACCAGGCGGAACTGGGCCGAATCGATGGTCCGCGGCAGGGGGCTCGCCGGCTTCATGCGGAGGCGGACCTTCAGGAACTCCTGCCCCGGCGGCGCCTTGATGCGGGGGAACCCCGCCACCTTGTCCGATCGCACCGCGAAGTACACCTCCAGTTCCATCCCGTGCAGGGTCGTCTCCCTGGCGCGCTCCAGCATCAGCCCGTGCCGGCCCTCGGCACCGGAGGGAACCTCGGGAATCGGCCCCAGGACCCGTCCCGTCCGCCACCGGATGGCCTGCCACCGCCGATACCAGTGGTAGTAGAGAAAATCGTCCGCGTTGACGACGGGCTCGTAGGCCGCCGGGCGAAGCCGCTCGGGCGGATACGCGTCGCCGTAGCGCGCCAGCAGGGCCCCGCCCGCCGGGTTGACGGCCCCGCCGGTGACCGCGTCGAAGAACCAGACTACCGCCCGGTCCGGCACCAGCCACAGGGCGCCCGCCCGCTCCACGCGCTGCGGGTTCTTGCGGCTGACGCCCTCGACGTACCGGAACGGCTCGTATCCGAGCACCGACGGGGCCACCGGCAGCATCTGGACGATGACCAGGCAGAGGCCGACGGCCAGGTATCCCGCCACGACGCCGATGGCGGCGCCGCCGACCACGTGGGCCGTCGTCGGCAGCGGGGGCTCGTTTGGCAGCAGGCGCTGCCCCGCCGCCCGCAGCGCCAGGAACGCCACGCACAGGATCGCCCAGAAACAGAAGGCGTCCGCCGTGTAGGACCATGTGCCGGCCGGGCGGGCGGAGAACCCGAACAGGTCGGTGGTGGGCCCGGCCAGCACGCAGGCCAGGGCTCCGGCCAGAATCAGCGCCACGAGCATCAGCGTGGCGCGATAGACGCGCTCGAGCGCGCCGAAGACAGCGACCACGGCAATGGCAAGCAGCACCAGGACGTTCAGGATCACGGCGTCCTTCCCTTGATGTCACCTCCTCTCCCGCCACCGGCGAGGGGAGGGGTCAGTCCGTCTTGATGGCGCGAAGGACCTCCTCGACGGAGGTTCGACCGTCGATGATCAGGCGGAGGCCCTCTTCCTGGAGGTTCCGCATGCCGAGTTTTCGGCACTGGGTTCGCAGGTCGGCCAGTGCCCCGCGGGCAAGCAGGTCGCGGGCCTCCGCGTCGATGGGCATCAGTTCGAACAGGCCCGTCCGCCCCACGTAGCGGTGGTTCCGGCACCGGGGGCAGACCTCGATGTGGCCTCGCGTAACCTCGGTCCGCGAGGGCGGCCGGTACAGCATGTCGACGGCCTCGACGGCGAGGTTGGCCTTCCGCAGGAACTCCGGGTTCGGCCGATACGCCTCCTTGCACGCCGGGCATAGCAGCCGCACCAGCCGCTGGTTCGCCACCACCTGGAGGGTGCCGGCCAGCCGCTCGGTCGTGCCGAGCAGTTGAACCAGCCGCGCCAGCGCCTGGGTCGTGTCGCCGGCTCGGATTCCGAGCACGAGGGTACGGTCGGCGGCGGCCTCGGCCAGCGCCCGGGCGACGTCGGCGTCGTGCAGCGAGTCGACGACGACCACGTCGGGCTCCATGTGGAGGCGTTGGCGAACCGCCGCCGCCGCCACCGGCCCGTCCTCCTGGTCCAGCGGAACGTGCTCCACGTTTTCAACCTGGAGGTCGAGGCGCGGCTCCAGGGCCACGACGTTGTGGACGTACCGGTCGAAGTGCCGCAGACACGCGTGCAGGGTGGTGGTCAGGCCGGCGTGTTTCGGTCCGGACAGCAGGACCACGCCCGGCCGCTGGTTCAGCGCGTTCTTCATGGCCAGGACCTGCTCGTCGGTCATGCCGAGGTCTTCGAGCCGGAGTTGGGTGGTGGCCTGGTCGCGGATGCGGACGGCCACCTGCTCCCCGCGGACGGTACCGGCCGTCTTGATGCGCAGGTCATAGGTCCGGCCGTCGGCCACGGCCTGGAGCCGGCCCTCCTGCGGTTTGCGGGTCTCATCCGGGTCGAGGTCGGTCAGCCGTTTGATCGCCCGGACGACGTCGGCGGCCAAGGCGGGGTCCAGTTCGTCGCCGGCGATCATCTCGCCGCCCACCCGGTACCGGACCTCGCCCTTCTGCGGCCGCGCGATGATCCCCAGGGCCGAGGCCTCCTGGTCGATCGCCTCCCGCACCATCCGCTCCATCTCCAGGCCGGCCCGCTGCTGCTCGAACGAGTCGGTCTCCGGACGGCGTGGGATGTCGTCGTAGCCCAGGAAGGCGATGTCCGGCTCCACGGGTTCCTGGGGGACCGGCTCTTCCCGGCCCGGCAGCCGGCGTTTCAGCCGCGACAGGTGCGAAATCGTCATGACCCGCAGGGGCGCCGTCACCCGCGCGTTGCGGTGCACGACGTAAACGGCGGCCGCCCCGGCGAACATCGCCACACCCAGCGGGAACCCCACGTAGAACCACGGGACCAGGAGGGCGACGGCCAACGAGACCAGCCCCACGCCCAGCGCCTCGGCGCTCCACAGCGCCTGGTCCGTGTCGACGAACCGCGTGTCCGTGAACACCCAGTTCGCGACGTAGAAGATGCCGGCGGCGAAGGCAAGCAGCGACACCACGCGAACGAGCCCCCAGATCGGCACCCCCGGGTGCGCGATCTCCGGCGCGGCGAACCCCGTGGGGTAATAGGTGGGGTCCGCGCCGTCGGTCTCGGCGGCCGTCGCCATCGCGGCCGGCCCGGCCGTCAGCGCCGCAGCAACGGCCAGCACAGCGAGCAGCCGTCGCGTCGGCCGGCCGGGCGCCCCACGGGTCGGAGCGGGTCGGCTCATCGCACGGTTCCCTTCCGGATTTCGATGCCGCGGATCGCCACCTTCAGGGCCTCGGGGTTCGGCGCCACCTCGTAGGCGGCGCCCGGCTGGACCCATTCCTCCCGGACCAGGCGGGCCAGGTCCTGCGTCAGGTCGTGCATGCCGTCGGCGGCGCCGGCCGAGATCAGGTCGGGCAGGCGGTCCGTCTCGCCAGAGCAGATCGCGCTGCGGACGGCGGGCGTCGCCAGCAGGACCTCCGTGGCGGGCACCCGCCCGACGTTCGGGTCCGCGGCCGGCACCAGCCGCTGGCAGACCACCGCCACCAGGTTCGAGGCCAGCGTTTCCCGGAGGAGCCGGCGCTGGCGCTCCTCGAACAGGTCGACCACCCGCCGCAGCGCGCCGGGGGCGCTCATCGCGTGCGTGGTCGTGAAGACCAGGCGGGTCGTCTCGGCGGCCCGGAGCACGCCCTCCACGGTCTCGGGCGACCGCATCTCGCCCACCAGGACGACGTCCGGGTCCTCCCGCAGCAGCGACTCCATCGCCACCTCGTAGGAGGGCACGTCCGTGCCGATCTCCCGCTGGTCGACGAACGCCTCCTTGTCCTCCAGCAGGTACTCGATCGGGTCCTCGAGGGTGACGATGTGGCACCGCCGACGGGCGTTGATGAAATCGAGGCACGCGGCGATGCTCGTCGACTTGCCGGTGCCCGTCACCCCCGTGAAGATCACCAGCCCCTGCCAGGCTCGGCAGAGGCGCTGCATGGTTTCGGTGGGCAGGTGGAGCTGGCCGAACGTCGGGATATCGCGGCGGACGCGGCGGACCGCCACGCTGATGCGCCCCCGCTGCCGGTACACGCTGACGCGGAACCGGCTGCCGTCCGGCAGGACGCAGGAGAACCCGGCTTGGCCGCGCTCACGCAGCCGCGCACGGCTTTGGTCACCCATGGCCGTCTCGAGCAGACGGGTGATGGCGTCGGCATCCAGCGCGGGCCGGTCGGCGAAGGTAACCTCGCCCTCGACCCGTAGGATGGGCGGCCGGCCCGCCTTCAGGTGCAGGTCGGAGGCGCCGCGGTCCGCCATCAGGGCCAGCAGGGCCTCGAAGTCGGTGGTCCCGGTGTCGGAGGTCTCGGCCATGCAATCGGTCCCCAGGGTTTCGGAAGCCGGCGTCACGCCTCGGCCGCGGCGGAGAATGCCCGGCGGACCGGCACGCCCGCCTCCTCCAGCGCCGCTTTCGTTTCGGCGATCGTGTACTGCCGGTAGTGGAAGATGCTCGCCGCCAGTGCCGCGTCGGCCTTGCCGCGGGTCAGCACCTCGACGACGTGCTCTGGGCAGCCGCAGCCCCCGCTCGCGATGACGGGCAGGGTGATGGCCTCGGCGACGGCCCGCGTCATCTCCAGGTCGTAGCCGTCGCGGGTGCCGTCGGCGTCCATGCTCGTCAGCAGGATTTCGCCGGCGCCGAGTTCCTCGACCCGGCGAGCCCAGGCGACGGCCTCCAGGTCCGTCGGCGTGCGGCCGCCGTCGATGTGGACGCGCCAGACCTCGCGGCCGCCTTCCTCGACGCGCTTGGGGTCGATGGCGACGACGATGCACTGGCTGCCGAACGCTTGCGCGGCCCGGCGAACGAAGTCCGCCTCGCGCGCCGCCGCCGAGTTGATCGAGACCTTGTCGGCGCCGTGCTGGAGGAGTCGGCGGATGTCCTCGAGCGTCCGCACGCCCCCGCCGACCGTCAGCGGCATGAAGACCTGTTCGGCCGTCCGGCGGACCACTTCCAGCAGGATGTCGCGTTGCTCGTGGCTGGCGGTGATGTCCAGGAACACGAGTTCGTCGGCGCCCTCGGCGTCGTAGCGGGCGGCCACCTCGACCGGGTCGCCTGCATCGCGCAGGTCGACGAACCGGGTCCCTTTGACCACCCGGCCGCGGTCGACGTCCAGGCACGGAATGATTCGCTTCGCCAGCACAGGGCCCTCGCAGACTGAGTCCGGGTCAGGCTCTAGACCTGGGCACGATCATCCCCGCACGGGGCGACCCGCTGCGAAACACCGTCCGGGGATGGCGACTGCCAAGGCCGATTATACGCTCGTCCGGGAGCGTGCTGCAAGGGAAACGGTGGGGCCGGGGGCTACGCCTCGCCCTCGTCGCCGGTCACCTCGAGGGCCAGCATGGTGACGTCGTCGGCCAGGCGCCGGCCGCCGGTGGCGCCGCGGACGGCGTCGAGGATGGCGTCGAGCAGGGCCTCCAGGGGCAGCAGGGCCGCCGTCTGGATGACCTCCCGCAGCCGGTCGGGGTTCGCCCGCCGGCCGGGATCCACCCGCTCGGCGCCGTCGCTGTAAAGGAGCAGTCGCTGACCGGGCTCCAGCCGACGCCGGCAGGCCTCGAACGTGGCGTCCGGGAAGATGCCGAGCAGGGGCCCTTCTCCGTCGAGGGTTTCGATGGTGGCCTTGGCGCCCAGGAGCAGGGGTTTCGGGTGCCCCGCCCGCGCGTAGACGACCTCGCGCGTCGTCTCGTTGTACAGGCCGTAGACGAGGGTGATGAACGGCGTCTCCTGGAGTTCGGCCGAGAGCAGGTCGCGGTTCAGCAGCCGCAGGGCCTCCTCCGGCGGAATGAGGTCGTAGTGCTTGCCCTCGATGTGCTTGGTCTGGAGCGACTTCTTGACGAACACCGTCAAGAGCGCCGCCGGGATGCCGTGGCCCACGGCGTCGGCCACGTAGAACCCCACGTGCTGCTCGTCGAGTCGGAAGATGTCGTAGAAGTCGCCGGCGACCCAGGCGGCAGGTTCGAGGCGGGCGGCGAACCGGCCGGAGGCCATGCCCGGCATCCGCCGCGGCAGAAAATCCCTCTGGAGCCGCTGCGCCAGCCGCAACTGCTCGTCCAGGTGCCGCGAGTGGTCCCGGAGGCGTTTGACGGCGCGGGCGGCCCGGCGCTTGGTCCCCGCCAGGCTCCGGAGGCGGGCCAGCAGTTCCTCCGAATCCTCGCCCATCCGAACGTACCCCAGCACCCCCGCCTCGTACAGCGCCAGACGCTGCGGGCGGGACGGGTCGCCGAGGACCAGCACCGGCACCGGCGCGTCGCTGAGGCGCCACGCCAGCCCGAGGGCCCGTTCCGTGGCCGGCGCGGCGGCGTCGGGCAGATCGATCAGGACCGCGTCGGCGTCCAGCGACATGCCGGAAAGGATTGTGTCGGCGGCGTCCACGTCGACCGGAACGTCAGCCAGCATCCGGCGGACCGGTTCCGCCAGGCCGGGACGGGAGGAAATCAGCAGCAGGCGCAGCGTGTGGTCGGACGGGCGGCTATCCACTCTCGCGGACCCAGAGGACGTGGCCATCGTAGAAGCAGACGCTTCGCTCATATTGGCTGCCGCCGATCCCGTGTGAGCGGATCTCGTATTCCCAGATGTCGCGGGTGTGGCCCTCGGCCCGCTCGGCCGGGAGGCTCACGTTGCGCTTCTCGGCCGGGTGCCCCCAGGCCATCTGCACCTCGATGGGCGTCATGCCCTCTCGGACTTCCCGGCGCAGAATGGCCTCCTGGATGTCTTTCGGCTGTTCGGCCCACGTTTGATAAACCCCAATTCCCTGAAGGTACGCCAGCCGGAGGCTGACCGGCTTGTTCAGGGCCTCCATGTGCCGGTACTCTGCCTGCTGGAGCGGGGTCATCAGGTTCATGTAGACCTCGCGCCGGGTCTGCGTGCCCCCCAGCCGCCAACTCCCCCGGCAGCCGGGCAGCACGAGGACCGCCCCGAGCAGGGCAAGGACCGCGATGGACTTCCAGTGCGTCATGTCAGGTCGCTTTCCGTCGCAAGCGCGGGGTGCCTCTTACGATGTCATCCCGAGCGAGTCCCGGCGCGCCGGGACGAGTCGAGGGATCTCGCCGTGGCTGTTATGCAGTTCGTGAACAACCTCACGGCGAGATTCCTCCGCTCGGCCCTGAAGGGCCTCGGTCGGAATGACCATCCGGAGCCCTCCCGCTCAGCCGCCGCCCCCCGCCAGCCGCGCCAGGTCCTCGAAGAACCCGGGGTACGTCTTGCCGACGCACTCGGCGCCGGCGATCCGCACGCCCCCCGCGGCGAGGCCGACGACGGCCATCCCCATCGCGATGCGGTGATCGTGGTAGGTGGCGACCTCGGCCGGACGGACGGCCTTCGGCGGGGTGATCGAGAGCCCGTCCGGGTGCTCCTCGACGGTCGCTCCCAACCGCCCCAATTCCGCGGCCAGGGCCGACAGGCGGTCCGATTCCTTCACGCGCAGGTTGGCCACGTTCTCGATGACGGTCCGCCCGCGGGCCAGCAGCGCCAGCGGCGCGAGCGTCAGCACCATGTCGGGCATCGCGTTCATGTCGATTCGCAGGCCCGACAGCCGCGCCGGCCCCGTCACCGTCACGCCGGCGTCGGTCCAGGTGACCTCGCACCCCATGGCGCGGAGGACGTCGGCGAACCGGGCCGCCCCCTGAACGCTGGCCCGCGTCAGGCCCTCGACCGTGACCTCCCCGCCCGTGGCGGCCGCGGCCGCCAGGAAGTAACTCGCGCTGGCCGCGTCCGGCTCCACCGCGTACGTCCGGGCCCGGTACGCCGCCGGCGCCGGGATGCGGAACCGGGCGTACGTCTCCCGCTCGGCGTCCACCCCGAACGCGCTCATGACCGCCAGGGTCATGTCGACGAACGGCTTGGACACCAGTTCGCCCGTCACCTGGATGGCGACCGGTCCGTCGGCGGCGACGGTGGCCATCAGCAGGGCCGAGAGGTACTGGCTCGAGACGGCCCCGCTCACCGACACGGTCCCGCCCTTCAGGCCGGCCGTCTCGACGAGGACCGGCGGGCACCCCGTGCCGGCTTCGCTTCGGGCCCGCACGCCGAGGGCGGCCAGGCCGTCCAGCAGGTCCTGGATCGGCCGCTCGCGCATCCGCGGGGCGCCGTCGATGCGGTACCGGCCCTGCCCCGCGGCGACGAGGGCCGTCACGAACCGCGTGGCCGTGCCCGACTCGCCGGTGTTGAGTTCCTTCGGCCCGGGCGGCACGGTGCCCCCGCAGCCCGAGATGGTCATGCGGCAGCAGGCCTCGTCCACCGCCACCGCGATGCCGAGCGTCCCGAGCGCCTCGGCGCAGACGCGGGTGTCGTCGGACAGGCCGACGCCCTCCAGGATCGACTCGCCGTCGGCCAGGGCCGCTACGACGAGCGCCCGGTTCGTCATGCTCCGGGACCCCGGCGGCCGGACGCGGCCGCAAACCGGGCCGGGGGCGGGCGTTATCTCGCGGACGGTCATCGCCAAGACTGTAGCGGCCGGCCCCGCCGCTTGCAAGAGACAGAAGGTCGACGCCGCCGTTGGAGCCGCGAACGTGAGTTCGCGGGTACGCCCCGGCGCGGTCGATGCTCGCGCGCGAAGCCTTTCGAGCCCGCTGCGTCAGCAGCGGGGTACGTCCGAAGGGCAGTGCGCGCCTGACCCGCGGGAATCGTCGGCGCCGGAGACTACCCCCGACCCGTTCGGCTTCGCTCAGGGCAGGCTCTTACGGTCGGGGCTCGTTACGATCGCGGTTCGGAGGAGGCCTGAAGCGCCTCGCCTGCCACCCCGTCGAGCCGCACGGGCACCAGGTCCCGCCGTCCGGCGCCGTCGGGCAGGGGCCCGCGAACCTCCACGCGCACGTAGCGTGCGGCCAGCCCCTCGGCCGACCCGTCGCGGCGGGCGCGTTCGACGGCGACGGCCTCGCGCCGGCCGACGAGCCGGCGACGGTAGGCGTCGGCCAATACCTCGCCGAGTTCCGCCGCCCGGCGGCGGCGGTCGCGTTTCACCTCGCCCGGCACCCGGCCGGGCATCGCCGCCGCGAGGGTTCCCGGACGGGACGAGAACCGGAAGACGTGCATCCGCGAGAAGCCGGCCTCCCGGCACACGCCGAGCGTGTTCGCGAACGCCTCGTCGGTCTCGCCGGGGAAGCCCACGAGCACGTCGGTCGTGACGGCCGGTTCCTCCAGGGTTTGGCGGACCCGCTCAACGGTTCGCAGGAACTCGGCCGCCGTGTACGGCCGGCCCATGCGGGCGAGGACTGCGTCGTCGCCCGATTGGAGCGACAGGTGCAGGTGCGGGCAGAGGCGGTCCGGCTCCGCCCCCATCAGTCGGAGCAGCGCCTCGTCCACCTCGGTCGGCAGGATACTGGAGAGGCGGAGCCGGCCTAGGCCCTCGACGGCCAGCAGGTGCTCCAGGAGGTCGGTGAGGGCGCTGCGCTTGTCATTCCGAGCGAGCGCAGCGAGCCGAGGAATCTCGCCTTGCTGCTGTTCGAACGACGGCACGGCGAGATTCCTCCGCTCGGCCTCGCGCCGCGAGGCCTCGGTCGGAATGACATGTTGGCCCTGACCCTGCGGCTCTAGGTCCGCCCCGTACAGCCCCAGGTGGATGCCGCAGACGACGATCTCGCGGAACCCCTCGGCCACCAGGGCCTCGGCCTGCCGGGC
>Ga0114922_10007088_pt1 | contig 10263 bp, 11 predicted proteins | sample AartaG_FD_100975 | JGI IMG/M metagenome (GOLD analysis project Ga0114922, IMG submission 100975) | Deep subsurface microbial communities from Aarhus Bay to uncover new lineages of life (NeLLi) - Aarhus_00045 metaG | ecosystem: Environmental > Aquatic > Marine > Oceanic > Sediment | place...
CAACACCGAGTTAGGGCATCCGATAGCGAGATCGCACGGCGCGAATGGCTGATCCAGCTATTCCGAGATTGTCCTATACCGGATACCGAAATACTGGCAAATCTGGGCCTGTTCCTGAATGGCCCTGCGCTGTCTCGTATCCTGTTCATGGTAGAACTGTACCAGGAGATCGTAGACGTGCACGGTTCTATCATCGAGTTCGGGCCACGGTGGGGACAGAACCTAGCCCTGTGGACAGAACTGCGAGGCTTCTATGAACCTTACAACCACGGTCGCAAGATCATCGCCTTTGACACGTTCGACGGCTTGCGGTCAGTGAGCATCATGGATGGTGAGCATACGGTAGAGGGCGAGTACACAACGACCGAAGGTTACGAAAAGTATCTGGCGTCGGTGCTCAGATGTCACGAGGCGATGAATCCGGTTTCGCATATCCCGAAGTTCGAACTTGTTATGGGGGACGCTTGCGACGAGTTCCCCGCATATCTGGAAGCGCATCCAGAATTGATCGTTGCCCTGGCGTACTTTGACTTCGACATCTACCATCCAACCAAGGCATGTTTGGGTCTACTAATAGATCGAATGCCAGCGGGCGCGGTGATCGGCTTTGACCAATTGAACCGCTCGGACTTCCCTGGCGAAACGCTGGCGGTGCGGGAGGTCTTGGGTATCCGGGAGTTGCGGTTGCAGAGAACCCGCCACAGTCGAGATACTTGTTTCGCTGTTATGCCATAAAGGGGGCAAATCTATGATTCCAACGAGTGAAGACCTTGAACGCCATCCGTTCCTGGGTGCGGTACTAATCATATCGGCCCTGACTCTGCTTGCGTCCATGGTGGCCGTAGGTGCTCAGGTACTTGTGGGCCAACCGCTCGACCTGGGCTTTGAACTGGATTGGGAAAAGATCGTACCCGTTATCATCAAGTTCGCAGCGGAAGCCCTGATCGCGGCCTTCTCCGTCTTCCGGCTGCTGAAACCCATCGAAGCGCGGCTGGCTGTGGTCGAGGCCAAGCTTGACCTGTTGGGTACCGGTGATGGTTTGCGTGACGTTTTGGAGGGGCGTGACGAAGCATGATTCGTACTGTCCATGTAAGTGGTTTTCCGAAATCGGGATTAACTTGGCTCACAAGATTGCTTGGCAGTGCACTCAATTGTCCCACCGGGGCAACGGTTCCTGAACTGGACTCTATCGAGTGCGCCACGGAAGGGCAATATCGAAGCGGCCCATACGTGGTACGCAAATCCCACTTTACTTTGAGTGATGAAGTGGGATGTGCGGCTGTACCAGCACCCCACGTACTCGCATGGCGGAATCTTGGTCCTGATGACCGGGTAATTTTTATCTATCGGGACCCGCGAGACATCGTAGTATCCGGTGCGCACTACTATCAAATCTCCATGAAGGAGATGATCTACAACATGGTTGAGGGCGCGGGCGAGTTGGCTACACTTGGACCGTGGCTTGCCTACATGAACCAGTGGCTTGCCCTTCCCTTCAAGGTAACCTACATCAGCTATGAAGCACTGACCGCTGCACCGGTTGCGTCAGTGATCTACATGCTCAAAGACATGGACCTGGATCATGAGGTAGATATAGAGCACATCGAAGCGGCGGTGGAGTACCAGAGTTTCGATACGACCAAGCGCCGTATGCGGGATTTTGGACAACACTACAATCGGGGTCAAGCCTTTAACTTCTGGTTCTTGCGGAGGGGTGAGGTTGGAGATTGGGAGAATCTTTTCAGACTCAGTGAAGCGGTGCTGGCCTACGATGCTTGGCATCCGATGTTGCTACGGTTGAAGTACGAGTGTTCACCTGACTGGTGGCGTGATGGATGGGCTGCTAACCAATCTTTGACATTTGCGGATTTGCTCAAGGGTGCGCAAAACGATCCGTACTACCGGCCCGCCGAGACAAGGCCGTTTGCAGAATCTTGACACGGAACCGGGTAAACTTACCAACACTTGCCCCCATATATGGTGGTTTCTATCCATCCAATACCCATATATGGGGGTATGAAAAGTGCACAGAATGACAAGTTTGACGACTGCGGATACCCCCACAGGTGGGGGCTAGGAAGGCCCGTACCGCCAGGGCTAGGGCGTGGCAGCTTTTTGGGGAAATAAAGGTATCATTTGACCTGGGGCCGAAAAAGGCCCCTTAGAACGGCAGAGGGAGCCACAGGGCGAACCGGATTATTTCAAGTTAGGAGACCAGAATTGACCGAGGCTTTCAGTGGAGACAGGCTACTTCAAAATCTTGTCCTGAGTTTGATCGACACCGGGGCTACAGCCTTTGTCGAAACCGGTACTTGGTGGGGCTATACATCCGGGTGGGTTGCTACTATGCGACCGCTTGTGCCGGTGTTCACTTGCGACGTTACAGCGTCGTTTTTGGTGGGTGCACGTTGGGCGCTCTCCCCCCACGTTCGGTTGTTCAACACGTCAGGTGAACAATTCATTGAACTGGTTGCATCACAAGTTGGTGATCTTCCTATTTTCTTTCTGGATGCTCACTGGTTAGACTACTGGCCGCTCGAAGATGAGCTACGGGCTATCGCCGCGAACTACTCTCAGGCGATTATTATTGTGCACGATCTTTATGTACCCCACTGTGAGGCGTACCACTATGACACATACAATGGTGTGGCACTTGACATCAACCTGGTTCATGCCGCAATACTGGAACGTGCAAGCCACGACTACCTCGTATACTTTCCACTGCCACCAGACATCAAAGCTGGCTATGCAGTCATCTTCCAGGACGTTGAACCTTCGGGACTCTGCCTTGGAAAACGGTACGTAGAATGGGATGGGGTACTCAATGAAACTGACCTTGGCGTTTAGTATCTACAACAAAGGACATTGGCTCGAAGGTATGATGGATAGTTGGTTGTCGCGGCTATCCGGCGCTTTCGAGTATGAGGTTATTGTGGTACTGGATGCCTGTGTGGACGATTCCCAGGAAGCCGCCATACGCTCATTGGACAAGTGGGGACTACCCTACCAAATACATACAGCCGACGATATGTACGAAATCTACTGTAACCAGTTGGCCTTGACCCATGCTACTGGTAACTGGATCATATTCATTCAGGATGACAACTGGATGTACGATATGTTTTGGGATGCGATACTAAAGGATGTGATTCTCAGGACCCCGCAAGTCGGGGTGATCGGACTCTTGGCCGGAGCCGGTGTTGTCTCTGACTTTAAGTGGAAGCGGATCGAGGTTGACCGTCCGCACAAGTGCGAGAACTTTCAGGGTGATGGGACCCACGGCCTGGGTGTCTGGTTGGTTGATACAGTATGTAGGCCGTTCGTAGCCAACGTAGCGCAGTTGAAAGGCATGGGTGGTTTGGACTTTCGGTACCGCCCGACGATGTTTGACGACATAGACCTTAGCTTGAAGTTAAGCAATACGGGTGCACTTAACTTGTACATTCCGTTTGACATCGTGAACACAGTGGCCTCGAAAGATACGATGGGCACGCACCGGATTCAAGAAATCTTTAACCGGAATGTGCAGATATGTCAAAATCTGCATCGGCCACAGATACGCCGGTTAGCTCGATTGCGACAGTGCAAGATTCTCTATCACCTACAGGAAACAGGTCAAGGCGTGGGGTTTGTGTAAAATGTACATATCTCTCATATTCAGCGTATTCAACAAAGAGGAAACCATAGGGGACCTTCTGCATTCCTGGTTGGGCAGCCTGTCCAAGCAGCATAAGCTAGAGGTCGTCATGGTCTTTGACGCACCCCAAGATAATTCGCATAAGGTGGCACAAGCTGCGTTGGCATGCTATCCTCACGTTTCGGCTTTGCATTTCTCTGCTGATGATATGTACGAGATACACTGCAATCAGTTGGGCTTTCAACAAAGCCATGGTGATTGGGTTGTCTTTGCCCAAGATGATTGCTGGATGTATGATCGAGGTTGGGATCAGATGCTTGCAAGTGTGATCGGGCGCACACCAAACATCGGGGTTGTTGGGCTACTGGCCGGGTCTCGTTTCTACGATGCAACCAAATGGGATCGACTGGAGATCAACCGACCCCACAAGGGTGATAGTTTCGATACCGCTGGACTCGAAGCACAGCTTGGGGTGTGGCAATGTGATGCCGTATGCCGCCCGTTTGCTATCTCGGCTGCGCTGTTGACGCAGTTCCGGGGTCTGAACTTGGCGTATTGTCCCCTAGAATTTGATGATGTAGATGTGTGTGTTCGTGCATTGCAGGAGGGCAAGCGTAATGTTCTTGTTCCGTTCGACATCAAGAATACAACGGCAAGCAAAGATACCATCAGTACGGAACGCCGCGCTAAGATGTGGTCTGAATCGTTTTGGCGCTTCGGGTTGTATCACGCGCACTATCTAAATGGACGCGGGGCGGTAAAGCCTCAATTCTTGTACCCCTTACGTGAATCAGAAGGAGGATTAGTCTTTGTCTAAGCCAACGATTCTGTTGTCCTCTTGTAAGGGTCCTGAGCAACCCGGCGATGGTAAGTACAACGGTGGTGTCAAGAACTACAATATGTGGGCCAAGCTGTTGAAACAACACGGCTATGATGCCTACATAGTAACTTGGGATGGTTCGTATGATCCTTGGTTGTGTGAGTATCAACCGTATATTGACATTTACCGGGCTGCTGAAATTGCCCAAGAGGGTAACGCCATCCTGGTTACGACCTGGCTGGACAGCCCCGCAATCTTGAACCTCTTTGAGACGTTCTACTACAACGACCACGAAATCCACTGGTCGCATCAGTACCGTGATCTGCTTCATCTGTATTTGCACCAAGACCGGATCAAGAGAGTCGCAGTCACGAATCAACTGGCCGTGATGTGGTACATGGAACGTTATAAGATCAAACCCGATCTGATCCAGGTCTGGTACGACCGGGACTACTGGATACCGAGACCATCTAAGCGGGTGATCCATCGTATTGGATACATGATAGAGAACACCTGTCAAGATGTAGACATGGCGCAGGAAGCGCAGTTCGTGGCCGATCATTGTCGCCGTTGTGGGTTTGATATTGAACTGTTTCCAATGAGTGGGGGCAATGAAGCGGATTTGATTGAAATGATGCAGACCTGCGACATCTACATCGGCCTGGGCCAAGGCAAGCATCCTCTGTGGGGTGAGGGCGGTCCGGCTATGCACATCGAAGCGATGCTGGCCGGGGTCGTAGTCGTGGCATACGACTCAGGGGGCAATCACGAGTACTTGATAAATGGGTATAGTGGGTTTGTGGTTCCGCGTGGCAACGTGCGGAACATGGCCAACCAGGTAGTGAATCTATTGAGACATCCTAATATCCGGGAACGTGTGAGATGGATTGGTTCGGCGTTTGCTGCCCGGAACTTTACAAGTCAAGTGCGATGGCCCCAAGTGGCCCAATTTCTACGCCTACCAAGGGAGGCCAAAGAAGATGAATTTGCCAACGCGTTTGGGTTTGATTGATCTGATGGATGGTAAGCCCGCGTTTCTTCACGACCGGGACATTCCGGTACTGGCCTGGTATGCTGCCCAGGTACCGCAGGGTGGGCTGATTGTCGAGATTGGCGCGGCCTATGGCGCGTCGTCGGTGGTTCTTCTGGCAAGCAAACAAACTGATGTCATTGTGCAGTCAATTGATCCGTTTGCCGTGGACCCTATCAACGAGTGGCGTGCAACGGATCGTGAGTGTCGCGTGGCTGTGGCTACTGCTCTGGATAAGCTGTGCAAAGGAGACGTTACAACGTCGCGTTGGGCACTTATACCAGATACCAGCCACAACGTAGCAATGGCTACCGATCCGCATATGCAAATTGATTTGCTGGTCATCGACGGTGACCACCTGCTGCCCGGAGTGTTGCAAGACTTTCATGATTGGGTGGGGTTCGTTAAGCCGGGGGGTATCATCCTTCTACACGACTCACGTCACGATCCCAAGAATGGCCCGGACGTACACGCCGTTGAGGGTGACGACGGGGGGGGCCTACCTGGTCCTACGCACGTTGCTCTGATTATGGCCGAAAGCCCACTGGTTGAACTGATCGACGCTAAAGCCGGATTCTCCTACACCGCTTGGCGACGTACTGAGGTAGACGCCGGTCTCTCATTCTTTACGACGGTGAAGCACTTCACCCCTGGTCTGAACCGAACCAACCAGGCTAACGCCTTGTTGAGTTGGCAGTATATGCTACCCCGGCCAAAGGTCTATGTATTCTGTGAACAACAGGACGTAGCCGACGTAATAGCGTTCGGTGGAATGCCGGTCCTTGACTATCCCCGTACTGACCGGGGAATGCCCTACGTCAACGGGATGTTTGAGATCGCTCAAGACCTATCGCCGCATGATCAGATTGTATATGTCAATGCGGACATAATGCTACCGACCAACTTCCCTTGGGTACTACGTGCGGTACAATCGCGCTTCATGGAGAACTACATGGTGGTCGGTCAGCGGTGGGATGTAGACCTGCCTCGATGGGACTTTGACACGCCCGATTGGGAGCGAGAATTGTGCGATTACGTTGCCCAATGTGGCAAATTACACGCACCGACCGGCAAGGATTATTTCGCGTTCAAGCGTCCTTTGTCTATCGACGTGGGCGAGTTTGTAGTAGCCCGATGCGTCTTTGATAACTGGATACTTCGAACTGCGATTGAAAGTGGTATGAACGTAGTAGACGCCACCGAAGTGATTTTTACAGTGCACGGCAACCACCCGATCTACACTACAGAGAATGCTCCCGTTGGTGACACATTTCTTACTGATCCTGAGTACCTAGCCAACAAAGCGAGGGCGGGTGACAACTGGAACAGGGGGCACATTGACGAGACGCCTTGGATATTGCGGGCCGATGGCACGTTCGTTAGGAGAGTTGCATGATTACGATCTTCACTACGACCAAACCGATGAAGGGCTGTGACAAGATCAACCAGGCCAACGCGATAGGTAGCTGGCTGACGATGCCCCAACGCCCACAGGTCATTGTGTTTACCACGGCAAAGGAAAGCCACTATTTTGAAACTATGGGGGCCACGGTCATAACATCACATCGGTGCAATGGGCGTGGGACACCGTTCCTGGATAGCATGTTTACCTTGACTGAAACCAACGCGCTGTATCCCTACATCATGTATGCTAACGCTGACATCCTTTTGTTTGATGACATCTACCAGGCGGTACGTGTAGCTGTTGAACACAAGCCAGAGTTTTTGATTGTCGGCCAGCGCACCGATATTGACTGGCATAGCAAAATGGACTTTGCCAACCCGATATGGAAACCTGCACTGCGTGACTACGCCCGCAGAACCGGGACCCTCGTTGATCCTACCGGTAAGGACTACTTCATCTTTGCAAAGCCCTTCACTGTGCGTATGCCCAATCTGCTTGTGGGTCGGCTGGCTTGGGATACCTGGTTGGTAGAGAGGCCCACAACATGCGGCTACCGATCTTGGATGCAACTCCTACGATTATGGCTTTACACGTCCGTCATGGGTACGACCACTTAGCGGGGGGCCGTGAGGAATACGCTATGGGACCGGGATGTCAGTGGAACCACACCATTACCCAACGGCAACAATCGAAGATCGCGGGACACATCACCGATGCCGATCTTGTGATTGCGAACGGGCACACATGGACGCGCACGGAATATGAGGCTAGTCTATGATCTACTTTCACCACATAGCCGGTACCGGTGGGCGGTCGGTTATCAAATCCTTTATCCAACAAGCGGGAGATGGTGACCGAGGACCCAACCAGGTAAACGCCGACTTTCACAAGTTCTTTCAAGTAGAGGGTCAGGTTACCGTCAACGGTAAGCTGTTCTTTCGTGGGTCTCATCCACCACCCCACGCGTATTTCGCTTGTTCACATTCTCCGCTCTATGTCTGTGAGCTACCACCGGGCACTATCCGGTTTACACTGATGCGCGATCCCATTACCCGATTTGCAGGTCGGTATCGGCAGCACTACATGGCCCTTCGGGGTGGGTACGGCACTGATTGGGTAGGTAACAACATCCTAGAATCTGCGCGGCAGATGCCCAAATACGTGGTGCTGCGACAACTGTCTATGTTCTCCGCATCGTTTCTTGTTGGGGAGGCGTTACACAGACTACGAAATCTACATGCAGTGTGTCAATGTGAGGACATGCGGGGTAGTATGGAGACATTGACGCATCTACTACACCTTGATCCCCCACTTCCAGTGTACAGCGTGCGTGAACATTCTAACGTAGACAGACTGCGGATAGAAGGTAAGGCCAAAGAAATCGCAAGGGGTCGCGAGCGAGTGATAGCAGAAACCCGCGAACACTACGCGGCACTACAAGCGATCTTCGAACCAGAGTACCGGCTGATGGAGGCACTATGTCTTTAAGCATCGCTACAGTTCTATGCACGTATAATCGACCGATTCATACGCAACAGGTGATCGACGCTCTACGTTGGCACCAAGTACAGAACCTTTACGTATTCTGTGATAGCGGTAAGGATGAACAAAGTGCCGAGCAAGTACGAAAGGTACACGGCGTGGTCGCTACAATTGATTGGGGACTTCCGCGAGTAGAGCTTAATCAGGGTCCCAATCGAGGTTTGGCTGCGTCGGTTGTACACGCCGTTGACACGGCACTCAAAACGTACAACTGTGTAATCGTTCTGGAAGATGACACAGTACCCGCCACGCACTTCTTTACCTACATGCACGAGTGTCTTAGACGCTATCACCAACATCCTGATGTGATCGGTATATCCGGTTACACGATCCCGATCCCCAAGGTTCTACGAGATGCCCACCCTTGGGACGTGTACTTTCACCCGCGTATAGGTTCGTGGGGTTGGGCCACCTGGGGACGTGCCTGGATACAGTACGAGCGCAATGTGTCGGCAGCGTATTACCGGGCAAAAGAGGCGGGCATTGATTTGAATCAGGGTGGTCAAGACGTTCCGAACATGATCGAACAGCGTATACAGGGAACCCTGGACGCCTGGACCAGCGGTTGGTTGTTGGCAGCGTATCTCAATCGGGCCTACTACGTATACCCGATGGTGTCTCACATTCAGAATATCGGGATGGACGGCACTGGTGTACATTGCAGTGTAACAGATCGGTTCAGGACCCTTCAAGCAACCATAGAGCCAACACGATTTCCAGGTGGCGTACTAATCAATGACGCGATCAATGCCCATTTCAGAACGTACTATAGGTAGGAGGACAAAGAGATTATGATGCAGCACTACGCAACGATAACCACGGCAAACTACCTGGGCAAGCTTTTGGCGCTCTACGATTCGATGACGCAACACTGCAAGCCGTTCACGCTTTACGTGCTGGTGTTCGATATTGTGTCGCATGATGTACTGGAGAAGCTTGACCTACCGGAAGTGCGCGTACTTCCTCTGCGAACTATCCTTACACCGGAGTTGGAAGCAGCAGCAGAGCGACAGTATCCCCACCAGTTCATTTGGACGTGTAAGGGGCCATTCTTGCTTCATCTTCTCCAAGAGCTAGAGGAACCCCGTATTGCCTACATCGACGCCGACCAGTTCTTTTTCAGTTCACCCGATCTGATCTTTGTCGAAATCGGAGCCAACTCCATTGGTATGACACAGCATCACTTCTCACCGACGTATGCGCACTGTGCGTGTAACGGCAAGTACAACGGGGGCTTTCTCTATCTACGACGTAACAAGTTCGTCATGGAAACGCTGTTGCCGGAATGGATTGATCTATGCATTCAAGGGGCCGAGGGGCCACTGACCGATCAGCTAACGTTGTCACGATGGCCGGATCGCTTTGCGCATCGAATCGGGGTGCATACGATCAAACATCGTGGCATGAATGTGGGACCATGGAACCAGGGTGGCTACACAATGAATATGCGGAACGGCTGGTTGTATGCAGCTAACTATCCAGTGGTCACGTACCATTTCCACGGCGGGGCTGACGATGTTGGACAGTTTCTTGAGCCGATAGCGCCTATATTGGTGACCCATGGCTATGAACCGTATCGAGCGGCCCTGATGGATGCGAGTATCAAACTGGCGGTGCTGTAAATGCAAGCAATGATTTTGGCAGGAGGAAAGGCAACTCGACTGGGGGAGGCCAGTAGGTCTACACCTAAGTGCATGCAGTTGGTGAACGGTGTCCCGATGCTGGAACATACGATAGGGCACCTGCGGGGCTACGGGTACCATGACATCATCATTGCACTACATCGGCACCCGGAGATACCCATTGCGTACTTCGGATATGGAGATCGG
>Ga0114922_10007089_pt1 | contig 10261 bp, 6 predicted proteins | sample AartaG_FD_100975 | JGI IMG/M metagenome (GOLD analysis project Ga0114922, IMG submission 100975) | Deep subsurface microbial communities from Aarhus Bay to uncover new lineages of life (NeLLi) - Aarhus_00045 metaG | ecosystem: Environmental > Aquatic > Marine > Oceanic > Sediment | place: Aarhus...
CGGAAATGATGATAAGCTCATAGACAGGGTTGTCAGTGATTTGGTTTCCGGGAAGGTTGTGGGCTGGTACCAGGGGCGGTTTGAGTGGGGGCCCCGGGCATTGGGAAACAGGAGTATCCTGGCAGACCCGCGTTCTGAGGAGATGAAAGACCTGGTTAACATCAAGATCAAGTTCCGCGAGCCTTTCCGGCCTTTTGCACCTGTGATCCTGGAGGAACATGTGGAGGATTTTTTTATGGCCGAAAACGTTGTTCCTCAGTATCCGGCGCGATATATGCTTCTTGTTCTGCCGCTCAAGTCTGATAAGGCCGATTCTGTCAAGGCGGTGAACCACATGGGCACGGGCCGCCTCCAAACTGTAAAGGAGGAGTGGAATCCCCGGTATTACCGGATCGTTAAGGGATTCGGAGAAGCCACAGGAGTACCGGTGTTGCTGAACACATCCTTCAATCTGAGGGGAGAGCCGATCGTCAACACTCCGCAGAACGCCTACAACACATTCTCCCGCAGTGGGATAGATGTTTTGGTGTTGGAGAATTACATGATCCGCAAATCTGGAGAGTGACGCAAGGAGATTACCATGGGTGCAGTAAAGCGATTGGTATCGAAACTGGGGATATTCAGAGAGCTCCTGGTGTTTTTGTGGCGTAGGAAACTGTGGTGGATGATTCCGATGATCGTGGTGCTCGTTCTGTTTGGTCTTTTACTCATCTTTACCCAAAGCTCTGCCGTGGCTCCGTTTATTTATACGCTGTTTTGAGTAATCCTTTGAATATAGGGACGATAAAACTGCGAATTATTATACTATTGGCGGTAGATTATGTTTTCGCTCAAATGGGGGGTTGCAGCAATGTTTAACCGAAGATTGCTGTTGGTTAAGGCCTATAAATACTTCGACCTTTTGGTTATGCTCTTTTGTTTTGCCCTGGCTACCTGGATATCTAATCCCCAACTGACTGGATTCAACTCCCTCGAACAGTTTCTCTCTGTGCGGATAAAACTCATTAACTTTGTCCTTTTTATCAGTCTGATCCTGTTCTGGTACATGATTCTGAACGTCTTCAGCCTATACACATCCAGGCGCCTTTCCAATCGATGGAAAGAAATGTTCGATGTCATCAAGGCCACATTTATAGGCTCCCTGATGATTTATGCGGCTGGATTGTTGTTCAAGATCCAGATTATCAATACCCTTTTTCTTGCTGTATTCTGGCTATCAAGCTCCTTGTTAATGATTTCAAGCCGTTTGCTGTTAAGGAAAGTCTTGGGATGGATCAGACGTCGAGGCCGAAACCTGCGCAATATGCTCATTGTCGGGACCAACCCTCGCGCTGTTGATTTTGCCCGTAAGATCGAATCCAAGCCCGAATTGGGTTACAGAATAGAAGGATTTGTAGACTCCACATGGGACGGGACAGATAATTTTTTTACGACTGGCTATGAGATTGTGAGCGATTTCACCGGTTTTCTTGCATACCTTCGGGAACAGGTGATCGATGAGGTCGTGATTTCCCTTCCCCTCAAGTCCCAATACGAAGCCGCCTCTTGCATTGCCATTCAGTCTCAAAACCAAGGGATTATAGTCAGGCATCTTTCCGATATCTTCGACCTCAAGACTTCTAGGGCTATTGTCGGCTCTCTTGAAGGATTGCCCTTTGTTTCGAACTACTTGGGGGCTATGGAGGGCTGGCAGATCGAGGTGAAACGACTGGCGGACATATTTATCTCTGTATTAGCTCTCGTTATCTTTTCTCCCATTTTTCTCGTCACAGCTATCGGAATTAAACTCACCTCCCCGGGCCCGATATTTTTCACCCAGGAACGTTTGGGCATCAACAAGAGACGCTTTCGTGTCTCCAAGTTTCGTACCATGGTGCCGGATGCAGAGAAGAAACAGGCGGATTTAGAGGCATTAAACGAGCAAGAAGGCCCTGTTTTCAAGATAAAAAAAGATCCTCGTATTACACCCATAGGAAGGTTTTTGCGCAAGTCGAGTATCGATGAACTTCCACAGTTATTCAATGTTCTCAAAGGAGATATGAGCCTTGTCGGTCCCCGCCCCCTTCCTGTTTGCGATTACAACGGTTTCGATGAAGACTGGCATCGCAGACGATTCAGCGTTCGCCCCGGGATAACGTGTTTGTGGCAGGTAACTGGCAGGTCTGATATCTCATTCGAAGAATGGATGGAATTGGATATGGAATACATTGATAATTGGTCATTGTGGATGGACCTGAAAATTCTGCTTCTTACAGTTCCGGTAGTTCTCAAAGGTAGCGGTGCAGCTTAAAAAAATTAGCGCTTTTTATCTTTTTTCTTAAAAACAATATCTCTTGGCACAAGGTTTTCCTGCTCGATATAAATGAATCCTGGTTCCCCAGGTCCGGGAATTCTTCCACTTGTGTTTGAGTGTTTATCGATAGGGTTCATGTTTGGTTGTTCTTTAAACACAAATTTCCAACCCAATGGCCCTGTATCTGATAAATCTTCATAGGCTTGAAATTGGCCTGGTCCTTTGATATCTTCACCGATGGCATGGGAAAACTCATTTAATTCTGCTAAGTTTGAATTAAGTATTCCTATTCCAAATATTCCGGTATCGATATCCTTTGGAAGGATTGAAGTTATCCTCTTCCAGCTTTTGGTTTTTGAATATTTCACCCATAATCCATCATTGAATACAACAAGCAGGTCATCGGTTGCATCTGCATCTAGGTCGCCTGTAGCAACCAATTTTGCAACAACACTCGACAATAAATGCCATGTTTTACTTTTCGAGTCTTTGTAAAAAACGCCTTGGCCGTCCCAACTGCCTACAAGATCATCTCTGCCGTCTCCATTCATATCTCCTGCAGCAATATCGTGTGCAACAGGGCTTACGCGAGACCAGGAATATGTAGATGAATATTTTATCCAGACCCCATCGTTCCAAACTCCGATTAAATCAGCAGAGCCATCTCCATCCAAATCCCCAACTGCCACCCTTTGATTGGGCACTGACGGAGCCATCCTTATCCAGAGCCTTTCTATTGAATCCCGATAATAAACTCCTGAAATCCAGGAACCAACAAGATCATCCCGTGCGTCGCCATCCATATCACCAGAGGCAATATCTGATGGGATAGCCGCACAAAGTTTTGTCCATGTCCTTAATTCAGAGGATCTCATCCATACGCCATCACTCCAAACGCCCAGAAGATCATCGAGTTGGTACCCATCTAGGTCCCCTGCAGCAATCGTACTTGCCGGTGGACTTATCCGATACCAAACGCTTGTTCTTGAATCTTTGTAATAAACTCCGTCATCTGGCCAGGAACCCAGAAGGTCCTCAATTACATATTCATATGCGCCAATATCGACTGTCCTCCCATTTGGTACGTCATTTCCGATGAAATCCTGTTTTAAACCTACATCTGTTCCAGCATTGATGCATGGAGAGCTTGAATGAGGTGTAAATTGTGCAGAAGTTGGATTGGTAAAATTTGGTTCAGCATTCACGGAAGTTGTTTCAGATCCGTAATATGATTCCCAAGTATCATAGGAAGATAAAAATACCCCTGAACCCCATTCGATAAAATTCTGAGATTCGGCACCAAAACAATTAAAGGAGTAAAGATTCCCTAGACCAGCTCCAGAGTTTTCTCCTCCCCATTTAGCAGAAAATTCGCAGTAAGAATTCCCAGATACAATATTGTTCTTAATTTCATTATTACTAAAAAGATTATATCCACCGCTATAGGGACCATGGGCGCATATACCAATTTTGTTTGCATATACGCAATTATTATATATTTTATTATTGTTAGTACACGGTCCTTCAGCGTCTGCACTTATCCAAATGCCATAATCAGCATTTTTGTATGATAAATTATAATATACCTCTGCATATTTAGACTTTTCAATTACTATTCCACTATCATTGTTTTCATAAACTTCATTGTATCGAATAATATGATTAGAGAATTCTGAGTTTTGATTTATATCGAGCCAAATGCCAAAACCCTTATTATTAGCGACTGGATTTCCCAAGGCATTGATTCCATTTAGAGTAACCTTACAATTTTCTACTAGACAATTTTCTGGATGAGAGGTTCCAATAGCACCACCAATTTTGATGCCTCCACCAAAATCAAGAGGAGCTGAACCTAGAAGGGTCCCATTATGATGTGCATTACACTTGGATATTGTCCAGCGTTTTGTCTTATTACCTGCTACGATTCCATAAGCCCCATTAAAAGATGCAGTACAATTTTGCACTATTACATCATCTTGTTCATATTCGGATGAACTTGTTATCCCATGGTACCCATTTTTTTGGGCTGTTATACCATCTAGGATAACATTCGACAAATTCCCGTAGAGGAAAACTCCGTATTCGTTTGCCCCTTCTACGACGATATCTTGTATTTTAACATGACTAACATGCTCCAATACAATACACTTATCCCTAATTCCCATTTCAGTACCAGGATTTGTATATCGAATATCAGGATCAGAAACACTATATTGATATAGTGAGTTTGAATGCCAAAACCATTCTTTGTCAGATTGTAAGCAACTGGGATTATCCCCATACTTAATTATCCCGCAAACCCCATCAAAAAGTACAATATTTGGTTGAACATTAATACCGTTTTTTACCCAAACATTAGGCTCAACTTCGCTCCATCCAGAAAATATTTCAGTTCCTTTTATTATAGGATTAGGGCCAGTTCCATATGCTCCAAAAATAATTGGGCTGCTTGCTGAACCGGAACATGATATGTATAATAGTTCTCTCCATTGATTTCCGCGTTTGAATAAGATTCGATCACCAGGCAAAAAATTATAATTGTTGACCTTATTTATTGTTCTCCAGACGGATGAAATTGAAAGCCCATCATTGTTATCGTTTCCACCTGAAGCATCGACGTAATAAATCGAACTTCCGTAAACATGAAAAGCCATAAATATTAGAAAAAGTAGAGAGATAACTACTAATTTTTTCCTATTATTGATAATTACAATTTCCACTTTTTATATAAATTTTAATATTATTAAATAGAGAAGTAAATAGCCCTTAGCGATGAATTTTAATGTTTTTTTTCACCCCTGATTATTCCAATTATGATGCTGTACTATGCTATTGTTGCCGTTAGGTCGCTAAATTAGGACATGTTACAATATAATTGAAATAGATTGCCTTTTTGTAAAATTTTCCATGGAATTATAGAATGCCAAGAGAACGAAAAAAACTAGTTTCAACTATCTCAATTTTTGTAATCTTTATTTTTCTTTTTGTGATACTAGAAATATTCATACGAATTATTAGTCCTCAACGATATATGTATCCCCGTTACAAATATTCAAAAAACTATGGTTCATCTTTATTTGAAAACGTGATGATGATTGAGCGATGCCCTGGACAATGGGAATTCACTTATAAAATCAATAGGTATGGATACAGAGGAGAACCAGTTCGCTTATCAAATAATTATGATAAAAATAATATAGTCATTTTAGGTGATTCCTATTCTTTTGGCCAAGGTGTTAATGATGGAGATGAATATCCGGCTATAATGGCTGAAATGCTGAGAACAGAATATAATGTCATAAATCTTTCGGTAGGAGGATGGGCTCTTTCTCAAGAAATTAGAAAATATTATGAATTTGGTCAATTGTACTTTCCAAAAATTGTGCTTCTTCAGTTTTGTGGCAACGATCCAGATGAGAATTTCTTAAATAGAGTAACATCTGTACAGAATGGTAAGTTTATTTTTTTAGACTCTGAATATAAAATAAATTGGCTGAAGAAATTTTTATCTAACTCTGTTATTCAGAAAAGCCAAATTTATAACTTACTAAGAAACTCGGCGTATAATTTTTTTGCTCAAAAAAGGAAGAAGAGATCTAAAACGCTTTATAAAAAGGAGTCTAAAGTTCAAACTAATGTTCCTGTAGATGAAAAGCTGTATGTTGAACTTTTAGAAGTATTTGCCGATGATTTACACAGAAAAAAAATAAATTTAATTATTATTTCTGTTAATGGTCATCTTGATAAATTCCTATATATAAAAAATAAAGTCATCGAATTAAATATGACAGGAAAAATTGATTACTACGAAGTTATTCCCTGGTTTGAAAATGTTAAAAAATTTTCCTCTCCGGAAGGCCATTTTTGGGATAAAAAAGCTCATAAAATAATTGGTGAGAAACTTTCAAAAATTATATTTGAAAATTACTAAAATTGTTGCAAACATTAAACGAAATGCTCTAAGTTTATATGCTGTTTGATGTATGATTTATCGCTTAATCTATTTTGATATAAAAGCCATGAATCTCTTCTTTCTCAACAATATATTTTCTCAGTATAGTTCAGTATTCATGTATTTTACTTCTCGCTATTCAAGGAACCTAACTTTCTTGAAATCTTTATGAATCTGAAATTTGATTTTTGGAAAAATAAAGCAAATAAATTTGTAAAAAGAAATAATTTAAAATATAAACTTCCATATATAATATCTAAATCAACTGCTATCAAGAGTTCTTTATCATTAATAGATCAATCAGTTTTTAGTGTCACAAATTTTGTAAGAAATATAATAGTTGCTCGAATTCTTTCAAAAGAATCATATGGCTTGTTTATATTGTTATTTTCAGTTTTAATGTTGTTAACTGATGTCCAATCTACTTTAATATCAACTCCTTACACTATTTACAGCCCAAGGCTAAATACTGAAGAAATTTCTAAATACACAGGAAGCAGTATTATTCATCAATTTTTTTTCTCTGTTTTTTCAGTAACGCTTTTCATCTTTGCTGGATTCACAATTCATTTCGGATTAGACCAAAAAATGGTTTCTCATATTTTTTGGAGTATTTTTTTTGTTATACCTCTAGTTCTTATTCGTGACCATTTACGGAGAATATGTTTTGCTCAATTAAAGATAACTAAAGCACTTGTAATAGATACAATTGTTTTTTTTGTTCAGATACTAGGACTTCTACTGCTGGTACAATTCCATTTTGTATCCATTCAACATGTTTTTTGGATAATGGGTTTATCTTGTTTACTGTCTTCTTCATATTGGTTTCTGAGATCTTATAGCGCATTTTCAATATCATTTGGAAGAATTACTAAGGACTTTAAAAAGAATTGGAAAATTGGCAAATGGGCGTTTGCTAGTGGTGTTCTTTGGAGTTTAAAAGTTAATCTATATCCATGGATTTTAGCATATGTCCATGGTATTGAATCAAGCGGAGTTTGGGGCGCTTGTATCGGAGCTGTTGCTGTTGCTAATCCCTTAATATTAGGAATACAAAACATTATTTTACCTAAAACTGCTTATGTGTATGCCAAAAATGGCCCATTCGTATTAAGACGATTCATCATTAAATCAAGCATTATTTATACGACTGTAATTACTCCATTCTGCTTTTTAATAATACTTTTTGCTGATGAGATTCTAACTATATTATATGGTAAGAAATATGCAGGTAATGGCATAGTTGTTCTTTTTCTCGCTATCAATCTTATTATACTTGTATTTGAGTTCACTTTTTCTAGAGGTCTATTTACTTTTGAACGTGCTGATATTGATTTCAAGATAAATATTATCCCTATAATTTTTCTTTTTTTTCCAGGTTTATGGTTTATAAAAGTATACGGTGTCACTGGTGCTGCAACTACTCTAGTATTAGGAAATTTAATTGCTGCGGTAATACGTTATTTCTCAATATCAAATTACATAAATTCATTGCGAAATAATATTTACGTGAAATAGCATGTATTAAATGATTATGATTTTAAGAACAAAAAAAAATCCAAAGTATATCCTTTGGGTTATCATATTTTTGCTAGTCACAATATTTTTTGTTGCAAACCATAAAATTTATATTTCCCAAAATAAAGAATTTCAAAAATCTGCAAAATTTACAGCAAGATCAGTTTCAGAAGGAAATATCCAACGAAGGATTGGATTTTTTTTATTAGGAATAATTGGAATTGTTTTAATTTTAAACAGACAAAAAAATAAAATAGTTATGAATAGTTTGCTAAGCTGGCTTCTCATATTGTTTTTTATTTGGTGTACCTTTAGTATATTTTGGTCAATAGATTATTCGCTATCTTTACGGAGATGGACAATCCTCTTAATATTTTTCATAAGCACCCTTGGATTAGCTATTCAATATCCAATAGAGAAATTGCCTTATTTTGTTTTTGTGATTACATTAACTTTTCTATCATTTGGAGTTATTGTTGAATTTTTATTAAGATCATTCCATCCATTAGCCAATGGCTATCGTTTTGCAGGTACTTTGCACCCTAATAGCCAAGGAACCAATTGTGCTTTATTAGTATTATCCTCTTTTTATTTCATAGGAATAGAAAAAAAAAAGCGATGGTACTTTTTGGTCGCTTTAATTTTCGGCTTAATTTTCTTAACTCTTACAAAGTCACGAACATCCTTTGTAAGCATTATTATTGCTATTAGTTTTATGGTCGGATTAAAAAAACAAAAAATTAGAAAATTTTTTATTTTTTTTATCTTAGTCTGGATTATTTATATTATATATATGATGAATGGTGATATTGTATTCAGGGAGATGTGGGAACTAGTTCTTCTTGGTAGAGGGGATAGCCCTCTAACTTACACTTTAACTGGTCGGATTCCAATTTGGGAAGAGCTTTTTGAATATGTGAAAAACCGGCCACTCTTTGGGTATGGATATAATAGTTTTTGGACAACTAAGCATATATTTGAGCTTGAGCTAGCTACAGGTTGGCCTGTGACACATTCCCACTCTGAATATTTGGAAGTATTACTAGGAATTGGATTGGTTGGTACAGTTTTATATCTGTCAATCGTTATTGTCAGCATCTATATTTCCTTAAAAAGATTTAAATTAAGAAGTATTTACGTATATAGTTTTTGTTTTGCTTTCCTAATTTTTTACATGTTGCGAGGGATTCTTGAGAGTGGGATAATGCATGAAACATTTGAGAAATTTATTTTTTTATGGATAGTTATACAATTAACATTTATCTCCAGTGGCCTAAAAGAAAAGAATAAATTTAAGGTGAAGCGTTGAAACCTCTAATTAGTGTTAATATTTGTACATATAATAGAAAAAAATTATTAAAAAAAACTATAGATAGTTTACTAAATCAAAATATTGATGAGCATTTTTCCTATGAAATAATAATAATTGATGATGGTTCAACTGATGACACCAAAATTTTAATTAATGATATAACAACCGCTTCCAAAATAAAAATTAAATATTTTTATAAAGAAAAGCACGGAATTGCAGATGCAAGGAATAGGGGGCTTAATGAGTCATCAGGGGAATGGATAGCATTCATTGATGATGATGAAATAGCTGATTCTAATTGGCTTAATGAACTAATGAAAACTGCAATTAGTGAGAGTGCTGATTGTGTTGGAGGGGCAATTCAGCTCCTCATTCCTGAAAGTTCGGTAGTAGAAGTAAAGAGTGCAACGAGAAAACATTTGGGAGAAAGTTTAGCATCTAATCCCTTTAAAAATATATTTAATTATAAGGGGCCAGGGACTGGAAATGTACTCGTCCATAAATCTGTTTTTGATAAAATAGGTAGTTTCAATAGTGCTTTTTATGATGCAGGAGAAGATCAAGATTTTTTTATAAGAGCCCGTTCAGCAGGTTTTTTTATAGCTTTTACATCAGATGCAATTGTATATCATGTGATAACAGAAGATAGGCTTTCTGATGATAGCCTTAAATTAACTGCCAAGAAAAACGGTACAAGCCTAGCTTATTTTGATTGGAGGGATCGAGGAGCTTTAAAGACAACCTTAATATCATTAATCAGAATAGCACATTCAATTTTTTTTATTTTTTCTCGTTACCTTTGGTTTTTTTTAAAACGTGACAAAGGTCATATCCTAAGCTCAAAATGTTCAATTTGGACAATGAAAGCTTATATTTGTTATGTTTTTGATCGCTTGACTTTAAATAAAAATAAATGATGCTTTACTAAATTAAGAGCGTTCAATAATACAGATTTCAGACTTTGATCACAGGGCTAACTTTTCCACCAGTTTTATATCCAAAGATTATGTCTTGAGTCAAGACGATGTCATGCTCAATAACATGCATGGCCACATTATCGATCCCCATATAGGTATTCGTATGTTCCATACGGTAGCGATTTTCTTTAAGCAGGCCAAATCCACGTTCTATTGCTGTGCGAAAAGGCTTCAATTTTTTGTAGATAATGGTATCTGGAGTAGCTGGC
>Ga0114922_10007090_pt1 | contig 10260 bp, 21 predicted proteins | sample AartaG_FD_100975 | JGI IMG/M metagenome (GOLD analysis project Ga0114922, IMG submission 100975) | Deep subsurface microbial communities from Aarhus Bay to uncover new lineages of life (NeLLi) - Aarhus_00045 metaG | ecosystem: Environmental > Aquatic > Marine > Oceanic > Sediment | place...
GACATTCGACCGTGCTCACCTGGCGGATAACCCCGATCTCGCTCAAACGGGCACTTGGGCGAGAAGCACCGCTGCCCCTTCAAAAACAGTTTTTCACCTTCACGACGGCAGATCTTGCAAACAGGGCCTGTATATCTGGCCATACCTCTACTCCTAGTCCTTCCGATTCAACCCAGCACTACACACGGCGCTTCTTGGGCGGACGACAGCCGTTATGCGGGATCGGGGTGACGTCGGTGATAGACCGTACCCTCAGGCCCGCTGCCTGGAGGGAGCGAATCGCCGCTTCCCGCCCAGGGCCGGGTCCCTTGACGAAGACTTCCACCTCTACCATCCCGTTGTCCATGGCCTCCTTGGCCGCTCGCTGAGCAGCCTGTCGAGCCGCGAAGGGAGTGCTCTTGCGTGATCCCTTGAACCCGACCGTGCCACCACTGGCCCAGTTGATAACGGCTCCGTGAGGATCCGTCATCGTAACAATCGTATTGTTGAACGTAGCATGAATGTGGGCCTGCCCACGCGGCACATTCTTCCTGACCCGACGTCCACCCCGGCGCCGGCCTGTCTGTCTTTCTCGTGCCATTACCCCTCCTGGAATAAACCTGAGACTACTTCTTCTTCATCCCACGGCGCCGTCCACGACCAGGCACCGTCTTCTTGGGCCCACGCTTGGTGCGGGCGTTCGTCCGCGTGCGTTGGCCATGCACAGGGAGATTGCGACGATGACGCAAACCTCGATAGCACCCAATATCCAACAAGCGCCTGATGTTCATCTGCAACTCACGTCGCAGATCGCCCTCAACCTGGTGCTCACGGTCAATGACCTCACGCAGCGCGGTGATCTCCGATTCCGTCAGATCCTTGACCCGCGTATCGGGATCCACCCCGGCCTTGCGCAGAATATTGCCGCTCAGGCTACGCCCAATGCCATAGATGTACGTTAAGCCGATCTCCACCCGCTTGTTTCGCGGCAAGTCTACCCCTGCTATACGCGCCATACTTTCCTCCAGTCAGAACTCCCAGTGACTCAGCCCCAAATCCCAACCACTCAAAGCCTCAACCCGTTGGGTTCTGGGGTCCGAGATCCGGGACTCGAGTTACCCCTGACGTTGCTTATGCTTCGGGTTATCGCAAATCACCCGTACCACACCACGCCGCCGAATGATCTTGCACTTCGGACAACGCCGCTTCACTGAGGGCGAAACCTTCATCGCACCACACCTCCTATTCCCAAACCCATTCGCTTACTTACAGTCGCGACAGAATCTCCGCCTTGCCATCAGCGATGGCGATCGTGTGCTCGAAATGGGCCGTCCTCTTCCCATCACACGAAACCACCGTCCAATGATCGTCAAGCACCCGCACACAACTGTCTCCGGCCAACACCATCGGCTCCAGTGCCACGGTCATCCCCTTGCGCAACCGGGGTCCTTTGCCCGGTGGGCCATAGTTGGGCACCTGTGGCTCCTCGTGCATCTGTCGCCCAATGCCGTGACCGGTATACTCACGCACGACGTTGAACCCACGGCTCTCCACATAGGCCTGGATGGCAGCAGAGATGTCGCCTGCCCGGTTTCCCAGCCCGGCTGCAGCAATCCCGGCATAGAGAGCGCCTTCCGTCACCTCAAGCAACCGCTGAGCCTCCGGATCGACCTCCCCCACCAGCAGCGTAATCGCCGCATCACCGTGGTAGCCATCCAAGATGGCCCCAACGTCTATGCTGATGATATCCCCTTCCTGGAGCACTCGCGGACCAGGAATACCGTGCACCAGTTCATCATTCACCGAGGCACAGATGCTGGCTGGGAATGGATGGACACTGCCAGGCGGATATCCCTTGAACGACGGAATGGCATTGTGCTTGCGGATCACTGCCTCAGCCCTTTTGTTCAGTTCCGCCGTCGTCACGCCCGGCGCAACCCGCTCACGCATGACATCCAGCACCTCGGCCACGATCCGACCGGCCCGCCGCATTTTGTTAATCTCGGCTGTTGACTTCAGAGTGATCAACGGTATTCCTTATCCGTACCCGCAACCGCCCTGTCTCGGCTACTTGATGAACCCCTCATAGTGGCGCATCAGCAGTTGAGCCTCCAACTGCCGCATCGTGTCCAGCACCACGCCGACCACGATCAGCAGACCAGAAGCGGTAACAAGCAACACCCTCGTCTGCAGGAACAGGTCCACAATATAGGGCAACACCGCCACACCGCCCAAGAAGAGCGCTCCCACCAGCGTAATACGTCGGTACACGGAGTTGATATACTCGGCCGTTCTCTTGCCCGGTCGGATTCCAGGGATAAAGCCCCCCTGTCTCTGCAGTGCACCCGGCAGATCCTGCTGCTGAATCAGTACATCAGTGTAGAAATAGGTAAAGCCCACGACCGCCACGAAATAGAGCAACCCATACCACGGGCTCTGCCCACTGAAGAAATTCATCACTCCCTGGGCAAATTGAGCCATCCGGGCGTTTTCACTGCCGGCGAAAAACTGCGCAATCACCGCCGGGAAAGTCAAGATCGACTGGGCAAAGATGAGCGGGATCATCCCTGCCGTGTTGACCCGCAGCGGAATATGGGTACTCCCACCCGCGTACATCTTGATGCCCCGCACGCGCTTACCATATTGCACAGGAATCCGGCGCTCCCCCTCCTGCACCACCACGATCACGAACATGGTGATGGCGGTGATCACCAGAAAGACTCCCACCATCAGCACGCCCATCCCGACGCCGCCGCCTTCCCTCGCCTGGGCCTGCGTCCAGATGCGCACCAGGTTCTGGGGTACGCGGGCCACGATACCGCTAAAGATGATCAACGACAGCCCGTTGCCGATGCCCTGCTCGGTGATCAACTCCCCCAGCCAGATGGCAAACATCGTGCCGGCCGTCATCGCCACCAATACCGAGACCGTCGGCAGGATATTCTCCGGCGGACTGAAACCGAACCGCGGCAAAATGGGTGCGCCACCACTCCCAGCGCTAAAGACCCGCGCCTGACTGAAAGCCTGCAACAGCGCCAGCGGGATAGTGACATAATACTGCCACTGATTGAGCTTGCGCTGACCAGCCTCTCCTTCCTCGGCCAATCGCTCCAACTTGGGAAAGATCGGTCTCAGCAAACTAAAGATAATCGAAGCGGTGATGTACGGATACACACCGTTTGCCATGACCGAGAAATTCGCCACCGCCCCACCCGACAGAAGGTCCAGCAAGTTGAATAACTGGCTTGTGCCACCGGTCCCCCCGAGTAGCTGCTGCAACGCCGCCTGGTCTACACCAGGCACCGGCACATGCGACGCCAGCCGGTACACGATGAGAATCAGCAGCGTGTACAGCAATTTACGCCGCAGATCGGGCAAAGTCATGGCATTCCGCAGGGCCTGGATCATAAGCTCACACCTCTATCCGTGTATCCTTCAACCGCCATCCTGTGACGCTAACGCGTTCGATAGCCACCCCGCCGCCAGGGCAATTCTTCCACAACTCCCCCGGCCGCCTCGATCTTGGCCCGCGCACTGGCCGAAAACCGATGCGCTTTCACCGTGAGCGGGTGCTTGACATCTCCGCGCCCCAGGATCGTCACTAATTCATCCGCACGCTTGATAATACCCGCCTCGACCAGTACCTCCGGTGTAACCTCGGCCCCCTTCTTGAAGACAGTGAGCCGCTCCAGGTTGACTGGTGTGAACCGGACGCGCCATGGATCGCGAAAGCCCACCCCTCGGACAAAGGGGAGCTTACGCACCAAGGGTAACTGACCACCCTCGAAGTATGGCCGCACCCCTCCGCCACTGCGGGCGTTCTGGCCTTTCGTACCGCGTCCCGCCGTCTTACCCTGCCCAGCGGCAATGCCTCGCCCCACGCGCTTGCGCTTCTTTACCGCCCCCTCTGAAGGCCTCAAATCGTGTAACTTCACCCCGCAACCTCCACCAAGCAACTAATTCACTTCTTCCACCGTCACCAGGTGACTCACTTTGGCAATCATCCCCCGGATGACCGACGTGTCCTTCTGCTCCACCATCTGGTGCATGCGCCGCAAACCCAATGCCCGCACTGTCCCCTTCTGTCGACGGGAGTAGCCGATGGGGCTCTTGGTGAGTGTGATACGCAACACCTTTTCCTTCTTCTTTGCCGCACTCATCGCCCTCGCCTCCAGAACGGCATCACCTGCACCTCGGGCACGCCACGCTCGCGGGCGATATCCTCCACACGCCGCAGTTGCATCAAGGCATTCATCGTCGCCTGTACCACGTTGACGACGTTCGAACTGCCTTGGGACTTGGTGAGCACATCGCGTACGCCAACGGCCTCCAACACGGCACGCACGCCGCCGCCCGCGATCACGCCCGTACCTGGCGCAGCCGGCTTGAGGAACACTTTCGCACCGCCGCACCGTCCCACCACTTCGTGTGGGATCGTGGTCTGCACCAACGCCATAGGACTCATATCACGCCGCGCACGCTCCGTCGCCTTGCGGATCGCATCGGGCACGGAGCGCGCCTTGCCCACTCCCAGGCCGACTTGCCCACGGTGGTCACCCACTACTGCCACAACACGGAAGCCGAAGCGACGGCCACCCTTGACAACCTTCGCGACCCTCGTGATATCCACGATACGCTCGTCCAGTTCCTCTCGTTCTTCAAAGACCTCGCGATCTCGCACGTTCCCTCTGGCCATTCTGCCTCCGTTCGTGCCTCGGCAGTCTGCTGCCGCGCAGTCTGCTGCCGCTAGAACTCGAGCCCGCCCTCACGGGCTGCGTCCGCTAGAGCCTTCACCCGGCCGTGATATTTATACCCGCCACGGTCAAAGACCACCTTCTTGACACCCTGGCCCAATGCACGCTCCGCCAACACCTTGCCCACCACCTGCGCCTGCTCAGTTTTCGTCAACCCCTGAAGTTGTGCTGCCAGCTCTGGGTCAATGGTCGAAGCAGAGATCAGCGTGTGCCTCTGGCCATCGTCAACCACCTGAGCGTAGATGTGACGCAAGCTGCGAAAAACGTTCAACCGTAGTCGCTCCGGCGTGCCCACCACGTGCTTCCGCACACGCTTATGTCGCCGCAGACGAGCTGCCCGACGATCAATCTCTGGCATATCTCAACCTCAATCTACCACCCACGTATTCACACACTAGTCAATCTTACCGGCCTTGCCGGCCTTGTGGCGAACGTACTCACCAACGTAACGGATACCCTTGCCCTTGTAAGGCTCCGGCGGCCGCCAGGCGCGGATCTCCGCCGTCACTTGCCCGACCAGTTCCTTATCGTTCCCACTCACCGTGATCACCTTCGAGCGGGGCTCGACCTCGAACTGAATCCCCTCAGGCGGGACGACGTGCACCGGATGGGAAAAGCCCAGTTGGAACATCAGGCTCCCATCTCCCTGCAACTCCACCCGATACCCTACGCCCTGGACTTCCAACTGCTTCTGGAAACCCTGCGTCACGCCGATCACCATATTATTCAGCAGTGCCCGCGTCAGACCATGCAACGCCTTGTGGTGTCGTTGATCGGTCGGACGACGCACCACCAACTGGCTGTCCTCCAGCACAATCTCCATATCCGGGTGGAACTCGCGGGAAAGACTGCCCTTGGGCCCTGTCGCCGTCACTCGACTACCCTGAATATCCACCCTTACCCCCTCAGGTAAAGAGATAGGCATACGACCAATCCGTGACACTACCTGCCTCCTCCAACACTTACCAAACGTAGCACAGCACTTCACCGCCTACACCCAACCGGCGGGCCTGCTGTCCCGTCAGCACCCCCTTGGGCGTCGAGAGAATGGCGATACCCATACCGCTCCGTACCCACGGTATCTCCGATGCGCGCGTATAGACGCGGCGGCCTGGCTTGCTAACACGCTTCGACCCTGTGATTACCTGGCGACGATTCTTCTTCTCGCCCACGTACTTAAGCCGGATGACTAGTTGTGGCTGCGGGCGCTCATGCGTCACGTAACAAGCTTCAATGAACCCTTCGTCTTTCAAGATGTTGGCAATCGCTACCTTGATCTTGGATGAAGGCACGCGTATACCTGGATGTCCCACCGCCAAGGCGTTGCGAATGCGTGTCAACATATCAGCTATTGGATCAGACATCGTCATCGGATGAGACCTCGTTTCAATTTGCTCACCAACTCGACTTTACCACGCCGGGGATCTCTCCCTTCAAAGCCAGTTCCCGGAAGCAGATGCGGCACAGTTGGAAGCGCCGGATATATCCCCGCGGCCGGCCGCACAGCCGGCAGCGATTCCGTACCTGCACCTTATACTTGCGTCGCGTCTCGCGAATCGGCAGACACTTTCTCGTCATGCTTACTTCTCCAGTCCAGATTACCGGCCCCTGCGACGGAACGGCATTCCCAACAACTCCAGCAGCATTTGCCCCTCCTCGTCCGTACGAGCCGTGGTAACCACGCTAACCTCCATGCCCCTTATCTTGTCAATCGAGTCATAGTCAACCTCGGTGAACATCAGTTGCTCGCGCAAGCCCAACGTGAAATTCCCATGTCCATCTAAGGTATCAGGGACACCACGGAAGTCACGCTGGCGCGGCAACGCCACGTTGCACAGCCTGTCCAGAAACGCCCACATGCGTTCTCCGCGCAGCGTCACCTTGACGCCAATGGCCCGGCCTTCTCGCAGCTTGAACCCCGCGATGGACTTACGCGCCCGGGTGACCACAGGCCGCTGCCCGGTGATCGTCGCGATGTCTTGCATCGCGTGATCCAGCGCCTTAGCATTCTCCAGAGCCTCACCCACGCCTACGTTGACTACGATCTTCTGCAAGCGCGGCGCTTCCATAATGTTCCGGTAGCCGAACTCTTTCATCAGCGCCGGCCGGACATCTTCACGGTAAAAGTTCTGCAAACGCTGCATCAGTCTGCCTTCCTACCCAGATATGAAAACCGACTACTAGTCAATCATCTCACCGCATTGCTTACACACGCGCACCTTAAGCCCATTCTCCTGCCAGGTAAACCCTACACGCGTGCGTTCATCGCACCGTGGACACACCAGCATAATGTTAGAAATATGTACTGGAGCCTCAAACTCAATGATGCCAGGCCGAACCTGGGCTCGTCCAGCACGGATGGGACGCTGGTGCTTTTTGACAATGTTGATTCCGGAGACGACGACTCCACCGTCCCCATCTTCCCCGGGAAATACCCACTGCACCGTCCCCCGCAGCCCCCGGTCGTTGCCGGAGATAACCTCTACCGTATCCCCTTTCTTGATTCGGTTACCCACTATGCACACTCCTGTCAATCGTCCCTACAATACTTCAGGAGCCAGCGAGACGATCTTCATGAACCCCTTTTCCCGCAACTCACGAGCTACCGGCCCAGAGATGCGCGTGCCTTTCGGATTCCGGCTTTCCCCATCCAGAATCACTGCCGCATTGTCGTCGAAGCGGATGCTGGAGCCATCAGCACGGCGGAATTCCTTCTTTGTGCGTACAATCACCGCCCGCACAATATCGCTTTTCTTCACCTGCCCTCTTGGGATGGCCTGCTTCACGGTAGCCACAACCATGTCGCCTACGCCACCATACCGTCGCCCGGAGCCACCCAGCACACGGATGACCAGAATCTCCCGCGCCCCGGTGTTGTCGGCCACCCGCAAGCGACTCTCCTGCTGGATCATCCTCCGACCTCCACAGCCGCTTCACCCTCGGTACGCTTCAATATCTCATCCACGGCCCATCGCTTCTCACGGCTCAACGGACGGAATTCGATAATACGTACCACGTCGCCAACACGACAGGCGTTCTCCTCATCGTGGGCCTTATACTTCTTCGCCCGGCGCAACACCTTGCCGTATCGTGGATGGCGTACCAGACGCTCGACCCGTACCACCACGGTCTTATCCATCTTATCACTCACCACGCGACCTGTCAGCCGCTTTCTCGTAGAAGTACGCCGTCCCTTCACTGTACCTCGCCTCCCTCCGCCAACTCGGCGCTCAACTCGCGCTCGCGAAGGATCGTCTTCATCCGGGCGATGTCACGCCTCACAGCCTTTAACTGATTGTGATCTTCCAGACGACCTGAAGCTTTTTGACGACGCAGGGCGAAGAGTCTCCGATAATCCTCTTCCAATCGCCTCTGTATCTCTTCCGCAGTCCAAGTGCGAATCTCTCGTGCTTGCATCCGACTCCTACTCCTCAGTAGAGATGCCTTCACGCATGACAAACTGACACTTGAGAGGCAACTTGTGGGATGCTAACCGCATCGCCTCGCGTGCCACTTCTTCAGGCACACCGCTCAGCTCAAACATAACACGGCCTGGCTTGACCACGGCTACCCAGTGATCCACCGACCCTTTGCCCTTACCCATACGTGTCTCGGCTGGCTTAGCGGTGACAGGCTTATCAGGGAAGATACGAATCCAATACTTGCCACGCCGTCGCACGTGGCGCACAATTGCCCGCCGCGCCGCCTCGATCTGTCGCGCTGTGACCCACGACGGCTCCAGGGCTTGCAATCCATAGTCTCCGAACGCGACCTTCGTCCCGCGTGAAGCCTTGCCCTTCATCCGACCGCGCATCTGTTTGCGGTACTTTACTCGCTTTGGCATCAACATCGTCTTACCCTCTCTACAACGAGTCCAGGCCCTCGCACACCTAGACGATAAAAGGTTCCTCCTCCGTTGTCGTCGCTGGCAATACCTCGCCCTTATAGATCCACACCTTCACCCCAATACGGCCGTAGGTGGTGAGTGCCTCTTCCTGAGCGTAGTCAATGTCGGCACGCAGAGTGTGCAACGGCACCCGTCCCTCGCGGTGCCATTCCCGACGCGCCATTTCGGTCCCATGCAGACGTCCCTTGCACATAACCTTAATCCCCTGCGCGCCGGCACGCATCGCCGCCTGCACCGCCCGCTTCATCGCCCGGCTGTGAGAAATACGTCGCTCCAACTGGGCTATGATATTCTCTGCCACCAACTTGGCGTCCAGTTCAGGCTGTCCCACCTCCTGCACATCCACGGAGACGCGTTTGTCTGTCAACTCCTCCAAGTCCCTGCGCAGCAATTTGACGGCTGCCCCCTTGCGCCCGATGACAATGCCGGGCCTCGCTGTCCAGATCGTCACCGAAACCTGATTTGGGGAGCGCTCAATCTCAACGCGAGAAATCCCCGCACGCTTCACGCTGTGGTCGACAAACCGGCGAATCTTTAGATCCTCGTGCAGCAGATTAGCATAATCGTCGCCCTCTGCATACCAGCGTGCCTTCCAATCTCGAATCACTCCGAGCCTAAAGCCATAAGGATGAACCTTGCGTCCCAAGCAATACCTCCTTGTTACTTACTTGCGCTTACTCGTCCGCTATTCTCTCTTCCAGTACCACCGTAATGTGCGAGGAACGTTTGCGGATCGGTCGCATGCGGCCGCGCCCACCGAAACGGCGTCGCCAGCCCTTTCCGGGCAACACACCCGGTCCCTCATCAGCCACCAGGTGCGACACGTACAAGTCGTCACGCGATATTCCAAAGTTTTCCTCCGCGTTCGCGATGGCGGAGCGAATCAGTTTTGCGACTGGACGTGCCGCCGCGTGGGGCAGGAAATGTAACACCTCCAACGCCTCGTCAGCATCCAACCCACGCACCTGGTCAATCACTCGCCGAACTTTACGTGCCGGTATCGGCACGTGCTTCGCCCGGGCCATCACCTCTGTACTCATACCCTACCTCATCCTTACTACGTCCTTACCCGGCCCTTCCTCTCCCTAACGATATGACCCCGAAAGGTGCGGGTGGGGGCAAACTCACCTAACTTGTGCCCTACCATATCCTCTGTGATATAAATCGGCACGTGCCGCCGACCGTCGTGAACGGCGATGGTATGCCCAATCATATGCGGGAAAATCGTCGAAGACCGGGACCAGGTGCGGATCAGCCGCTTTTCCGCCATCTGATTCAGTCGCTCAATCTTCCGCAACAACTTTGGGTCCACATACGGTATCGGCCTCTTTAATGGTGATCGTGACATTATCCACCTCGCTTGTCAATCCTTTGCCTACCGTCGCCGCTTGCCACGGCGGCGCACAATATACTTATCGGTGGCCTTGTTGCGCCGCGTCCTCTTACCCAGCGTCTTCTTCCCCCAGGGTGACTTGGGGCTCGGCATACCGATCGGTGACCGGCCCTCGCCGCCGCCGTGAGGATGATCGCGAGGCGACATAGCAGAGCCGCGTACCGCCGGACGGTATCCCAGCCAGCGTTTCCGGCCAGCCTTGCCCAACTTGATGTTGCCGTGATCTA
>Ga0114922_10007091_pt1 | contig 10259 bp, 7 predicted proteins | sample AartaG_FD_100975 | JGI IMG/M metagenome (GOLD analysis project Ga0114922, IMG submission 100975) | Deep subsurface microbial communities from Aarhus Bay to uncover new lineages of life (NeLLi) - Aarhus_00045 metaG | ecosystem: Environmental > Aquatic > Marine > Oceanic > Sediment | place: Aarhus...
AATGCAATAAGTCCATCGGTAAACTCCAGTTTGCCTAACTTGAGGTTTTTAATTGTGAGGATCTGATTGCCCGGGGTTGAAATTGGAGAGAGGCTGGTAAGTATAACAGAACCGGCGATGCCTTCTGCTTTCGCTTCGTAAAGACTGCTCGATAGCGAGGTGTTAGCAGCAGTGATTTCAAGTCTGGGCGTGAAGTGTCCTCCCCTCCAGTTCAAATCAGCCTCTAACGATAAGTCACCGCCGGCTGCAATGCCAGTGGATGCGGCCAGCATCTTGATGGCAGCTTGTTCCTCATCCAGATGTAATGCATCACAGACAGCCTTTAGCGAAACTGAGGGATGTTCTTCATTGAGGTCCAGATTACCCTGAATGCTCAATATCGACCCATTCTGAATAGACCACTTTGACTGAAATTCTCCATCCAGACGCTCCAGGTCAAACGACCCCGAAACAGGCTTGATTCCCTCTTTGTCCGCGGCTAAAAGTATATCTGATTTCTCATTTAGCAGGGCGGCTTCGTCGAATGTGAGAGTTGTCTTTACGATTTTTTCTTCGGTGCCGTTAAGCTTGCAATCAACGTTCAGTATTGCATTTTGCAGGTCCATATACAGCCCTTGATAGCCGGGATAGTACTTGATTGTATCGACTATGAGCTTGCCGCCTGCTTCATCTTGCTCCGGGGAAAAGGAGGTATCAAGTGACAGGTGAATGCCGGCCAGCTTCGCTATAAGTCTGTTATCTGTGGTCTGAACTTCGGTGCTGTCAGAGCTTGCCTCGAGATTGATACGTGTAGCGAGGCCGTTTTCGATAAACTTGAAATCGGCTGTATTTTTATCATCGGCCTCTTTCAAGTTTAAGCTGGTTTTCCCGAGCTTTATGTTCTCAAAATTGGCGCTGTCGAGATTCAGAGTACTGTCGGGCAGCAGCGAGAGCTGTGCTTCTTTTTTACTGTAATTGCCCCGTAACTTTAGAATGCCGGAGAGGCCCTGCAATGCCAATCTTCCGTGGTCTATATTCAATGTGCCGGGCTCCAAACTTACCTGAAGGTTGTTGAGGTCAATATCCGGTTCTTTTGAGACAGTGGTTGATAGCAGGCCGCTTATATCCATTTTGCCAAGTCCGGAGACATCGAAACCCTTAGCAGCGAGCTTCCGTGCGACCGGCTCAAGAAGTTTTCCTTCGAGCTCCCAGACCACCTCAGCCTGGTTCATTTGGGTCTTTTTTGCAGGGAATGCAGCCGGGAGTATGGCGGAGAAGCTTTTGAGATTCCATCCTTCTCCCTGAGCCTCACCCGAAAACAACAGCTTGTCCGAGAATTTTTCCAGTTCTATATGAACATTGGATGCGGGTGTTCCGGCGTATTCCACTGTTTCGGCGCTGAGTTTAGCCGTGATGTTTTTTAGCTGGGAAAGCCTTTCCAGCTCGACTTCGAGCTCGCAGTTTACTCCTTCTGCATCGAGCGGAAAATCAGCAAGAGTTGTCTTGCACCATGCATTGCTCAGTGATGCTCTGAGCCGGGCGTTTGCGTTGCTTGTTGAAATATCTCCTTGCAGTTTAAGGCCTGTCTTTCCGGCCAATCTGGCCGGTATAGAAAAGCCTTCGAGAGGTAATGCTGTCATCAGGGCTTGTAAATCAATGTCTTGCTTTTGTAAGGAAAACGCGAGAGATTCTTCACGAGTATAAAGAGAAACTTTCAGTTGCAGAGGGGTGCCCTGGAAGTTGAGGTGGAGGTCATGCATAATCCAGCCTGCCCCGTTGTTGCGAATAAATCCCTCGCAGGGGATGCAAATCTGTTTTTGCGGCCAGTCAATGGATAATGTGCAGGCCTGCAGTTCGATGGAATCGAAAGGAGCTTCCGTGGCCTGCTGACTGCTTTTCACTGAGATTTGCGCCAATTCACCAAGCTCGATTTTACCCTCCCTGATGCGTAGAACGAGTTGGCCTCCGGTAACTTGTATCTTGTTTACCTTGCCGCGAAATAGTGAGCCAAGGGAGTAGTCGACAGTCAGGGCTCCGATACACGCGCAGCGCTCTTGCCCAAATTCGACGTTAGCCAATTCGGCGCTGCTCAAAGAACAACTGCGAACCTCTAAAGCAGCCTCTGACAGCCCGATAGCGGCTAATCGGGAGAGAATCAGGTGCCGGACTATGCGGGGCAGTACTACCAGTTGTATTGACAAGATTATGATGACCAGGATGATTAAAGCAAGGACGTAACGAACTGACTTTTTGACCCACTGCCTCATAGCTCAACACTTTCTGAAGTCGAAATATGCTTACAACGGACTTTCACGGCCGCAAAGTGTGTCGCTGCATGGAAGGTGCCGGCAATAACATTTTTGACATTCGTCAAACGGAGCAGGAGGGATTCGAACCCCCGGTACCTTTCGGTACAACGGTTTTCAAGACCGTCGCCTTCAGCCGCTCGGCCACTGCTCCGGATGTAACTGTTTACACTCTCTAATCCTAATCGGTTCAAACGCCCCATTTTGAGCAATTTTCCAGCTATTTTATACAAGGCTTCTGCAAAATTGAGGTTAGGCATATATTATTTAAGAAAATCTGTTTTTTTGATTTTCTTAAATAATCTGCTAACTACTTATTAAACAAGAACATACTGTTTGAAAAGAAAAAACAAGAAGCGATTTTTTTCTTTTCAAAGTATGCCTAACCTCAATTTTGCAGAACTCATATTTTATACAGAAAAGGAGATTTTGCAAGAAATTTTAGTAGAATTGATGCCTATGTAGGCGTTTGGAAAAATATTTTTAATTATTTTATTTTTTAGTTGACATTGCATAGTTTGCATAACATAATATGTTAAACAATGTATAATATCAATCTGTGGTTACAAAAGGAGAATTTTATGAAATTTGAAAGTCAACTATTGAAGGGGATTGCCCCGGTGGTCGTTCTGGAGATTCTCTCTCGCGGCCCAATGTATGGCTACGAGCTTAGCCAGGCCATCGAGCAGAGGAGCGGTGACATCCTGACGCTCGGCAAAGGAACGCTGTACCCGCTGCTTTATAATCTGGAGGCAAAGAAACTCGTTAGAGGCAAGTGGGAGAAAAACCAGTCCAGCCGAAAGAGGAGATATTACTCAATCACCAGCAGGGGCAAAGGCCAATTGGCGAAGCAAAAGGCCCAGCTTAGGGAGCTGACGGCCGGCCTGAATCTCGTCTTCGGCGGAGCACTAACGACAGCCTGAGCTGTATTTAGTCCTCAGTTTTAACTTGGTGTTTGTACAACAAAATACGAACAACAGTAAGCGAGGTCAGCATTATGACAAAGGAAAATGATAAAAATGATTCGCAAAATCTTCCCGCCTGTGCAGTTGAGTTTATAAAGCAGGTCTTAAAAAAGATGTGTTATCGCCGTAAGGTTCGGAAGGATGTGCAAGCCGAACTGACGGCTCATTTTGAAGATGAGCTTAAGAGCTGCAAGACTGACCAAGAGAAGGAACAGAAAGCTCAGCAGCTAATCACCGACTTTGGTGACCTGAAGTTGCTCGCTATTCTTTTACGCCGGGCCAAAAAACGCTGCCGGCCCCTCTGGCGAACAGTGGTTGCGAGGACATTTCAGGCTATCGGAGTTCTGATTTTGTGTTTTATATTCTATGTCGTCTGGTTCTTGACCGGCAAGCCGGTTATCACCACCGATTACGTTGCCGAGCTTAATCACATGGTTCGCCCTGTAGCTGACGAATCTCTAAATGCAGCTCCGTTATACCTCAAGGCGGTTGACTTATATAAAGAGCTGTCGGATGACTTTCTTCTTTTCTTCGCGCAGAATCAAAAGGCAATCGTTGATGAGGAATTCACGCGGTTTGCAGATTTGCCCAGTAAAATTGATATAGTAGTTTCAAATAAAAAACTTTGGAATTACCAGGAAAAAAGGCAAGACGTCCAGGACGAAGTGTACAGTATATTCTATAAGTTCCTGCAAAAAAAATATAATGAACTAACCGTTGAGCAGAGAAATATCGCCGAAAGATGGCTCCAGGAGCACAACGATGCTCTGGAGCTTGTTATTGAAGGCTCTCGAAGGCCATATTACTGGCGAACATATGACTCCAAGACGGCCCAAGGCGGAATGAGGAGTGTTCTTTTACCAAATCTTTCTGTTTTTCGCAATCTGGCTCGTTCTTTGCGTTGGCGGGCGCGGCTTCGGGCCGAACAAGGCCGATTTGAAGATTCTTTTGCCGATATTAAATCCTGTTACCGCCTCGGCCAACATCTCAGAGGGGATAATTTCTTTATTGAACAGCTTGTAGGAATTGCTATTGAAGCATTATCTGTTCGAACTGTTCGGGAAATTGTAGGCGGTTATGAAATTGATTCGACGGTATTGGCGGACTTTCAGCGCGACTTTGAGCAAATTATCGCTGATGAGAACTTCGCAATAAGTCTCAAGGCCGAGAGATTGTCTATGTATGACGAGATACAAAGATGTTTTACCTCTGACAGGATAGGCAAAGGGCATTTGTATATACCAAGATTCAGAAAAATAAGTGATATGGCCAGCAATTATGAAGGGGCGGGGGTCGAGCCTTTTATTTTGGATTTGGTGTATTCGGTGCCGTTTCTTTTCGGCCATCCGAACAAAGAGGAAACTTTGAAGTCAGTGAATGAACTTTATGATTATTATAAGCAGTTGTCTTTGAAAACCGCTGCACAGATACACGCGGACAACGAAGCTATTGACGATAAATTAAACAAAATTTCCAGCGACAATATCTTGATAGACATACTTACTCCAGCTGTTAGGAGGATAATTGAAATAGGCAATAGACTTCCTACTGAAGTTGGAGCTGCTTTGACAATAATTGCGGTATTAAGATACAATGGCGATACAGGCCGGTATCCACAGAATTTGAATCAACTGGTTACTGCTGGTTTCCTTAAGCAATTGCCGATGGACTCTTTCGGTGGTAACCCGCTGTCTTACAGAAAAACGGAAGATAATTTCATCCTCTACAGCGTCGGCCCTAATTTTACCGATGAAGGCGGTGAATACAGCAGGGACTCGAAGGGCCGAATTAAGAATTGGCTGGACAATGGCGATGTGGTCTTCTGGCCTCTGCCAAAACCTGACATAAAGCGATAACTATATTCCGTATAAGAATGGAAAGTGAGAACGAAACAAAAAGCCGGCTTAATAGGTTGCCTGCCTGTGCTAAAGAGTACATAAAGCAGGTCTTAAAGAAGATGCGGTATCGCCGAAAGGTTCGCCGGGATGTACAGGTTGAACTTGCAGCGCATTTTGAAGATGAGCTAAAAAATTGTAAAACCGACCATGAAAAAGAGCAGCGAGGCCAGCAGTTAATCACTGAGTTTGGCGATGTTAAATTGTTAGCTGTTTTATTACGCCGGGCCAAAAAACGCTGCCGACCCCTCTGGCGAACAGTGTTTACAAGGACATTTCAAGCCGTCGGCGTGTTAATTTTATGTTTTATCATTTACGTCGCCTGGTTCTTGTCCGGCAAACCGGTTATCACAACCAATTACGTTGCCGAGCTTAATCGCATAGCGAGTCCTGGTGTTGATAAAGGCCTCAATGCCGCTCCTTTCTATGACAATGCGATTGCCCTATATGTCGAAGAGCCAAACATTATGAGTCAGCTTGTTACGAACTGGCCGAGAGATTTCAGCGATGAGGAAATGGTTACCATAGAAAATTGGATAAACAACAACTCGGCCTGTTTCGAGCAAATTAAACTGGCCAGCGAAAAAGCCTATTATTGGCGGAAATATGAGTCAAAGTCAGGCGATATGTTATCGGTTCTGGTTCCTTCACTGAGTGCGTACAGAAGAATAGCCCGTCTGATTGTCTGGCGAGCAAAGATAAGGGCATATCAGGGCCAAGTAAAAGATGCCTTTGACGATATATTGATGTGCTATAGGCTGGGAATGCACCGAAAGGTGCCCACGACGCTGATTGAGCAGCTTGTAGGATTTAGCATCGAGGCGATAGCGGTCGATACTGCCCTTACGGTCTTTGATAAAGTTGACGTTGATAGAGAGACATTGGATGGTTTTCAAAGGAGTTTCGAAAAGCTGGTCGAGAAAAATAACTTCAAGATGCAACTGGATGGTGAAATGCTGAGTTTATACGACGAAATCCAGAGATCGTTCACAGGGGGACTCGGCGACGGACATATAATACCGAAACATATCGGGGAACTGTTTCCCAAAGTACAGATTATCACGACTCTACCTTCAAGTGGCGCAAGCGTGTCTCCTCAAACAAAGCAAAAGCCGGGTTGGTTGTCAAAATTCATTTCGAACGTCCGACATGAAATCTGCGAGCGTGGCGGCTTTATTTATGAGGGTGGCCGCTTTGTCAAAAAAAGTGGTTACATGTTATTCTTGCATCCCGACAAGCAGGAGACATACCAGGCGGCACAAGAGTTGTACGATTACTGGGAAAATCTGACAGTTAAATCTCCCGGTCAAATTCGCAAAGAACAAATAGATACTGAAAAAGAAACCGAGCAAATCATTAAGGGAAATATATTGCTGGAAATGTTGGAACCGGCGCTTGGCAGGATGAGCGAAATAACCCATGAAATAAAGGCAGAGACTCACGCACTGCTGTCAATTCTTGCCTTAATGCGATATAAGAATGACAAAGGTCTCTATCCTGAAAAACTGCAAGAACTGACAACCACTGGCTATCTCAAAGAATTGCCGATGGACCCTTTCAGTGATAAGCCGCTGGTTTACAAAAAAACCGATGACAATTTCATCCTATACAGTTTTGGTCCCAATTTCACAGATGACGACGGCGTATCCGCTAAGGACAGCAAAGGCCGAGTTAGACCCTGGAGAGACAATGGCGATACCGTCTTCTGGCCTGTGCCAAAATCGCAGGTAAAGTAATAACGGCAGTTTAGAGTTATATAGCCAGGAAAAAATCTTCAAAAAACTCTCCACGACGGGTGGCAGCCTTAAAGCCGCTTGTCTCGGCGAAGGCCAAGCTGTAGCCGCCGAAGGCTTTGGGGATGGTTTGTTTACGAGCATCGAGCATCAAGTATCGAGACAAGGAAATTCTTGAAATTCCTTTTCGCTGCCAAATTCTTATTTTTGCGATTATTGTGGCTGAAATATCCTCGAAATGAAGTCGAAAATCTTGACTTTCCGAGATAGGTTTGATATTCTAATGGAAATTAGGCTTAGCGGCGCAGCTGAACGTTTAATATGGGAAATGTCAGCTTATTGGAAAGGAAGGACACAAATGGAAAGAAGGGCTTTCACACTAATCGAGCTGTTGGTGGTCATCGCGATCATTGCCCTGTTGATGGGCATCCTGATACCTGCATTAGGCAAGGTAAGGGCTCAAGCCAAACGTCTCTACTGTGCGAACAACATTAAAAATCAGACTTTGTATCAGAAAATGTATGCAACAGACAATGACGGAAAATTTCATCCACATGATGACCACAGTCCGGAATATGTACGAAGCCGCGGCAATCATAACAGTCTGTACGATGCAATGGTCCCCTATATGAAGGATCTTGACGCCCTGCTCTGCCCGCTCCAACGTGATCTGAAGATGAGGTCTGTGCAGGGTTACCTTGCTGATTTGGAATGGTATTCAGCCGCCGGCTATGGACATTGGGGTTCGGTTAAGCCTGAAGAAGGGCAGGACCCTGCCAATATCTTATCCGGGTACCTGTGGTTTGCGAACTACACATACTTTGGCCAGGATCCCGAATATAATTTTACGACTTCACGCGGAGCTATCACAAACAATGTGCGATGGCCCAAGAATGATGCGCAGGCAACATCACGCACTCCTATGATCGCACATCGTATTAGCAACGCGGTTGGCGCACATTTCTGGGATCTTTCCCATGGAGGTAACGCCCTTGAGATGAGTACAGAATTTGAGGTATTCTCTACTTCAACGGAGAATCCTTTAGGCTATGGCGATGGAAGTGTGACGTATAATAAGAAATCTGAAATGAAGGCCCGGGCAAGAATTCCACCGGGAATCTACTATTATTAGTGTAACGATTTTTCCAGTTATAAGAGGTTTATAAGATGCCATGAGTTTTGCACCTGGATGAATTTCAACGGCCTACACATTTGTCTGACTTAATTATCCGTAAAATTTTTTACAGGAGGTAACTATGAGTTCTTCAAGATGTCCCTTACATTGTGATGCCCATCATGGGTGCACTCGACGTGATTTTCTGCGCGGCTCGACGGTATTACTTGCAGGCTCGTCTCTGCTGAACGGCTGCACATCCCTATGGCCGCAGAAAATAGCAACCGGGCCGATGCGTCCATGTGGGCCGGCCTCGAAGTACGTCCCGACAATCAAGGCGGCGTTCGTCCGCCGAAAAGAAGATTACGGAATGTGGTGGCCCGGCGCGGTCTATGACGGCCAGGCGGCCCGGCAAAAGTACACCGCGCAATTACTTCAGACGGCCGGGACGCTTGGCGTGAAATTCGATTTGCGTTCTGAACCCATTTATAGCCCCGCTGAGGCCGACACCTGGCTGGCTGAGGCCAAAGCTGCCAAGACCGACGGCCTGATGGTACTGCTGCTGGACAGACAGCAGCACGCCTGGCCCACAGCCCATAAGGCGGTCGATACCGGAATCCCAACGGTCATCTTTTCGCCGTTAGGCACGTCTTTTACTACCAACACAATCCGTCTGGCTGAGACCTCCGGTTGTGTGATTTATGCCACAAACGATTTCAGCCAGGCTGCTTACGGTATGAAGATGCTCTCCGCGGCGGCCAAGATGCACCGAACGCGCTGCGTTGTGATAAGGGGCAGTAAGCGCTCCGAGGCAACCCTTGCCGATACGGGCATTGAAATGCGAGTCGTACCGGCCACAACATTTATCGAGCAGTACAAACGGACCGCTGACAGCAAAGACATACTGGCGATGGCCGACGATTATATTCGCCGGGCCCGCAGGGTCACCGGTGCGACCCGGCAGGATGTCATCAACGGCGTAAAGAGCTATTACGTAGCCGGTAAGATTCTCGAAAACGAGCAGGCCGATGCCATAACGATGGATTGTCTCGGTGCCCTTGGTAAAATCGATGTGAGCCTGCCCTGTATCGCCTGGTCACGGATGAACGATGATGGCATACCCGCAGCCTGCGAGGCCGATTACGGCGCGGTGGCTTCACATATTATAACGCAGTATTTGTTCGACCGTCCGGGATTTCAGCAGGACCCGGTGGCCGATACCGCCGACGATTCAATAATTGGTGCGCACTGCTGCTGCGCCACAAAGCTCAAGGGTTTCGACGAATCACCTGAACCGTTCGACCTTGTGCATCACCACGGCAACCGGGACGCGGTGCCGCGTACTCTCTGGCGCAAAGGCCAGCGGGTAACGAGCATCGATTTACTACCTGGTAACCAGAAACAGAACCGTAAAACAAGAATTCTCATTTCAGCCGGTACCGTTCTTGAGAATATGGACGTACCGCCCAGCGGCGGATGCGTCGTATCGGTCAAGGTCAAATTTGACGGCAATCAGGAAGTATTGAGCTTCCCCGGCTTTCACCAGATATTCTTCTACGGCGACTACAAGGACCAAATGAAGGACTTCTGCCAGTTGTGCAAATTCGATGCACAGGTCGTTTAGCCGTGGCCGACACGACGACCTAAATGAAGTTGCGTGATTTTCAGGCCAGGGCACGTACCGATACATCAACCTGAGCCGAAGGCGAAGGGATCTGGGATTAGTAGGCAAATCACAATTATGCTCTTTCTTTGGCCAGATGCTTCCCCTTCGACTTCGCTCAAGGCTAAAGGCTTTTTTCGCTCAGCATGACAGTATCATCTGCCTTCTTTGGCTCAATATTTGTGCAACTTTATTTAGATTTTTCGGCTTGTCTGGAAAGAAAAAGCCGAGCAAGATTTGTTTGCTTGCTCGGATTGAATACGACTAAAAAAGTCTTTCGCGAAAGGAATTTTTATGGGGGGTGGTTTATAGTTCGCTGGGCTTTACGCATACGTCGGCGATTTTTTTCTGAGGGCTTTTCGTAATAGGCCATTCTCTTCATGTCTCTGATTAAACCCTCTTTTTCACACAGCTTCTTGAAGCGTCTGATCATTTGTTGGACTGATTCGCCTGCCCGCGATTTAACTTTCAGCATAAAAAAACAAACCTTCCTGTGCTTCTTATATCAGAAGCAATCACAAAACCACAATATACTTAATTCGTCAAAAATTGTTCGTTTCATTACTCTAAACCAGATTTTGCATTTTTTCAAGTCAAAAAATGT
>Ga0114922_10007092_pt1 | contig 10259 bp, 9 predicted proteins | sample AartaG_FD_100975 | JGI IMG/M metagenome (GOLD analysis project Ga0114922, IMG submission 100975) | Deep subsurface microbial communities from Aarhus Bay to uncover new lineages of life (NeLLi) - Aarhus_00045 metaG | ecosystem: Environmental > Aquatic > Marine > Oceanic > Sediment | place: Aarhus...
CCTGTTTCTGATTCTCAACGACCCGATAAAAGAGATCAGCGGCGGCCTGGAGAAATACGGCCCAATCGAGCTTTCCGCATCCAGCGGCACATAAACACTCCAGGGGCAAATACCCGAAACAATCGTTGTTTACATGCTGGTAACAATGAAGCTGTTTCTTGATAATAGTCTTTTAATACCTTAAATTTCTGCATAATTTAAAATTCTTTCCACTTCCCCGATTATGTTATTCTTTCAAATTTTAGCCGGACAGACTTTGTTGCGATCTTGTTGTCTCCGTTGCCACCAATCCCCAAAATCTGGAGGCCCAAATCCAACTCATTTCATCCAGTCATGCGCTGAAAACCGTTTTCTTTCATATTAGCTATTCATAATATGGCCGGGAAAATCCCCGGAAGGAGCTGTGCAATGGACAACAACCTGAATCGGCGCGATTTTCTCAAAGTTACCAGTCTCGGTGCAACCGGCATGGGGGCGCTTTCCTTGCAGTCTAATTCTCATGCTGCTTTGGCAAAACCGGTTGGAGGAGCGGCCTTGCGGCACAGTTCTCCTTTAAGGGTCAAACCGGTTCTGGTTTATACTATCCACCAGAGAAAGGAAGCCACCAGCTGGCGTCCCTGGGGCGGGATTCACACCGAGGGGGATGCAGACGCCGAAGCCAGAAAGATTGCTCAGGAGCTGAAAAACCTGGCCTCGGGTGCGGACTTTCCATTCGAGGTCCTTCCCGTGGCCAAAGTGACCAGTCCAGAACAGGCCGCCGCAGCATGTGACACCGACTGCGACACGATCCTGATCTATGCGGCGAGCGGCAGGCGGGAATGGATCGAGACCCTTGCAGGAGGGGACAAAGAGAGTGTGATGTTCCTGCGGCATAAATCCGGCCCGGTTTACACGTGGTACGAGATTGCCCATCCGCGGTTCCTGCGCAAGCTCTCGGATGAATACAGGGAAAAAAACATGGATGTCTGGGATATCGTGGTGGACGACTATGGTGAGCTGCTCTGGCGGCTGCGCTCGCTTTACGGGCTGAAAAACACCCTGGGAACGAAAATAGTGGCTATCGGCAGTGCAGGCGGCTGGGGTGAAGGCAGCAAATTCGGCCCGGAAACCGCGCGGGAGATCTGGAAGCTCGATATCCAGGAAATCCCCTACGCGGAGCTTGAACCGCTGATCAAGAAAGCGCTCTCGGATAAAAAGTGCGTCGAGACCTCGCGGCGGCAAACGGATGAGTATCTTGCGCAAAAGGGCGTCTCGCTTCACACGGACAAGAAATTCCTGGTCAATGCATTTGTCCTGACAAAGGTGTTCAGGGATCTGATGGACCAGGCCGGCGCCCCGGCGTTAACGATCAACGGCTGCATGTCAACGATCATACCGATTGCCCGGACCACGGCCTGCATGCCCTTGAGCCTGATCAACGATGACGGCCTGCTCGCCTTTTGCGAAAGCGATTTCGTGGTGATTCCATCAGGTATCCTTCTGCATTATATCTCCGGCAAACCCTCTTTCCTTCAGGACCCGACCCACCCTCACAACAGGGTAGTCACCTGTGCCCATTGCACTGCTCCCCGGAGAATGAACGGCCACGATCTGGAACCTGTGGAAATCCACACACATTTCGAGTCGGATTACGGCGCGGCTCCTAAAGTCAACATGAGAAAAGGCCAGGTTATCACAAGCCTCTGTCCAAGTTTTACCTCCAAAAAGTGGCTGGGCTTCAGGGGAAAAATTATCGACCACCCGTTCTACGATATCTGCCGCTCGCAGATCGATATCGAAATCGACGGCGACTGGCGCAGGCTCCTGGAAGACATGCAGGGATTTCACTGGATGATCTGTTACGGGGATTATCTGCGTGAGGTGGGCTACGCGCTGAAAAAAGTCGGGATCGAATGGTACAATATCACCACCGGTAGAACTGTCTGAAGATGGAATTCGGATTAACAGTCTGCAGCTTCGTTGTGGGGAATTCTTGGGGAATTATTTTCAAATAAAATACGGAGGATGGATCAAATGAACCATCAGGAATCGAAACTCTCACGGAGAAAGTTCATGGGCTCCCTGACCGGACTCGGAGCAAGTGTGGCGATTAGCTGTGAATCATCGGGCAAAGAAAAAAAAGGGCCGGAATTCACCGGGCCGCTTATCAGGGAAAAATTACCCCGGGAAATTGAAGTTTCCAAACCAAACGGCCTGAACCTGATCGTGATTATCGCAGACACTTTCCGCTGGGATTACCTTCACATTAACGGCAACGAGCGTATCCGCACTCCCAATCTCGACGCTCTGGCAGCCGAAGGGGTCTATTTCGAAAACTGCTACGCTGACGGTCTGCCCACCATTCCGGCAAGACGCGTGATGCATACCGGCAATAGTATCCTGCCGGACAGGAAAAAATGGCGGCCGCTCGAGGAGAGTGATGTCACTTTCGCCCAAATTCTCGGCAAGGCCGGCTTTACCACGGGCTTTATCGTGGATACCTACCACCATTTCAAGCCGGGAATGAATTTCCACCGTGGTTTCAACAGCTGGGAATGGATCCGCGGCCAGGAGACAGACCCCTACAGAAGCGGCCCGGGCGGTTCAGTGAAACCGGAAGATTACACCCCGGAACACCTTCTCAACGACCGCTTCCGCCAGCGGATTACCCAGTATGTACTCAATACACAGGAGCGCACAGGAGAAGATGATTATTTCTGCGCCCGCTCCTGCCGGGCTGCCGCCAGGTGGCTGGAGCAGAACAAAGACAACGACGGCCCGTTCATGCTTTTTATCGACATGTTCGATCCCCACGAGCCGTGGGATGCCCCGCCCAGGTTCCAGAAAATGTACCGCGATAAGTATCCCCGCCAGCGCTATATTTTCGGTTACGGCGTTGATCACAAAGATGTGCGCCAGGAGGATATCCCCGTTCTGATCGACCTTTATTCAGCCGAGGTGAGTTTTACCGATTACTGTATCGGCAGACTCATCGAGCAGGTGAAACGCCTGGGCCTGTGGGATAACACAATCATCGCTTTCAGCACCGATCACGGGACCCACCTGGGAGAGCAGGGCTGTATCCAGAAACAGGCCAAGCTGCTCAACTCCTGCGTGGCCCGCATTCCGCTGATAATCAGGCACCCGGACGAAAGTACCGGCGGCAGACGTATCGCAGCTCTGACAAGCCATCTGGATTTTATGCCTACGTTTCTGTCCCTGCTCGGGGTCGAGGGCTATACGGACACCGACGGCCGGAATATGTGGGAGGTGGTAACCGGCAATAAGAGGGCGATTTATGAACATGTAATTACCGGGTTCAATAATTTCGGCTCCGTGCATACTTTGAAATGGCACTATTTCCAGAATGTCTGGGAGGATGATCCCGGTCTGGGGCCTGCGCTCCACGATCTGGAGAAAGACCCGGGAGAAGAAAACAATGTCGTAGAGCAACACCCCCAGACTGTAGCTGAAATGAAAACTTTGCTGAATGAGGCTTTCAAGCTCAGCCCGGCCTAGTTCTCCCTGTTTGATACAGGATAAATAACAAGATCATCCTTTCAGTTTCAAGATCATGCTTGCTGAACATTTCCTTCAAGCAAGGAGGAGAAATCATGAAATTTCTGATCATTGCCATCGTTGCAGCCCTTCTTTCTTTTTCAGCGCGGGAAATTTTTGCAGAGCGAGCTGAAATCGCCGCCTCCGCGCTCCGACTCACTGTGGTTTTCAACAACGAGCCTTGCAAGAAAGCACTGCAGACCGCCTGGGGCTTTGCCTGTGTAATCGAGGGCCTTAAACAGACCATTCTTTTCGATACCGGCGGCAATGGGGATATCCTGCTTGCCAACATGAAAAAACTGGGTGTCGATCCTGGGATAGTTGAGCTGGTAGTTCTCAGCCACTTTCACGGCGACCATACTAACGGCCTGGAAAATTTCCTTCAGCAGAATCCGGCGGTCACGGTCTGTATGCCGAAATCCTTTCCAGACTCTTTCCAGCAGAGAGTCAAAGGCCAGGGAGCGGTTATCAAAACCGTAAGCGGGCCGGAGCTGCTTTTCGACGGTGTATACTCCACCGGGGAAATGGGCCAGGCTATCATAGAACAATCTCTGATCCTGGACACCTCACTGGGTCTGGTGGTTGTCAACGGCTGTTCTCACCCCGGTATCGACAATATTGTCAAAAAGGCCAAACAGATAGGCGGCAAGGAAATCTATCTGGTACTTGGCGGGTTTCATCTCGGGCAGGCCAGTGATGGAAAAATCCGGGAGATAATCCGCACTTTTAAGGAGTTAGGCGTGAAAAAGGTCGGCCCCACTCACTGCACCGGTGACAGGGCAGCGGGCCTTTTCCGCCAAGCCTGGGGGGATGATTTTGTCGATTGCGGCTGCGGTGCGGTTATCGAGCTGGCTCAGAAATAAAATGAATTCAGCCTGATTGCTTGTCCAGCCTGTCCTGATCAGCTGAAATTGGGTGAGCCTATTCGGCCACATGAAAGAATAATTCTACCATTTCCAGATTTTTTAATAAAGAAATTCATCTCATTGGAAATAAGAGCAGGAGCCGGAGCGGCATTGAATGCGTGAATATGGCCGGCTGCCGGGTTATCGAACTTTTTAAATATATGGCACGGGGTTTCAAAATGGAAAAAGCGGACAATTGCCCTTACTGCGGCGCAAGCCTAGCAAAAAAGCATCCACTGGTTGAAGTAAAAAAGCATCCACTGGTTGACTATACCGGCAGTGCGGACCAAGGCACTGCCACCAGGAAATGCGAGGAAACTGGCATGCAGATTAAAAAAGACCTGCTCGGCCAGAGTGCAGAGTTCGCCCAAAGGAAATATAACGAAAATAAAGACAACCTGAATATTCCGGACCACGGGATCTGGGGCGAATTGAAAAAAGCCTTTCGAATCCTCGCGCGGCTTCCCTGGCCGTGATTTCAATCCTGAGTTGCAGGGCCGGGGTTAATCTTTTGTGAAGAAATCGAATGTTTTGGAGCATATTATCTTACTCAAATATCCGGAGGCAATTAAATGAAAAAGTATGCTATCATCCTGCTGGCAGGACTTGTTTTTGCGATTTTTTCGAATTATTCACCCATCGCTGCTGAATCGGCCAAGGTAGAGCCGGCAACATATCACTACACTCTCAAGCGCACTCAGCATGCGATCCACGTGGACGGCAGGCTCGATGAGGCTGTCTGGAAAGCTGCCGAAGCGGTCAGGCTGAGTGCCAAAAACGGTGGAGAGCCGAAGCAGGCCACCACGGTGCGGATGCTCTGGGATCAGCATTACATCTACTTTGCCTTCGACTGCGTTGACAGCCATATCTGGTCGACCATGAAAAAGCGGGATGAGCCGCTGTACAACGAGGAGGTTGTCGAGGTTTTTATCGACGCCGATGCAGACGGCACAACTTATCTGGAACTCGAGGTCAATCCTCTGGGTACATTATGGGACGGTTATATTCTTAACACGGAAGAACACAGGGTCGGCATCCTGGCCTGGAACAGCCTCGATCTCAGGTGGGCCGTTCATCTTGACGGCACCCTGAATGAGCGTTCCGACAAGGACAAAGGCTGGAGCGCGGAGCTGGCCCTGCCATTGACAGATATTTATACTGCTTCGAATATGCCTCCCAAAGAAAAGGATCGCTGGCGGCTTAACCTTTACCGGATCGACCTGCCGGATGGTGCTGGAAAACCCGGCGAGGGCAGTGCCTGGTCGCCTGTTTCAGGACGGACTTTTCATGACCCGGACCGCTTTGGCCAGGTGATTTTTTCAGACGAGGTAGTGAAATAGTCTGAAATTTTATCTAATTCCGCTATCGCCTGATTTTCCCTCATCATGCTGCCAGATACGCAGGCCGTATCGGCTGAGGTAGATAGGTATATTCTGGAACAGTGGGCTTTCCTGTTCAATCTCGCGGATCATTTTTCTTTTGGCATAGGAGACTGATCCGCAAAGAATTGTGACTGATCCCCCCTCCCCTCCCGCACCGTTTATTTTCCAGCCCAGGGCACCGTGCTCGCGGGCTATCCGGATCACCCGCCCGGCATCAGCGCTCACAAGATCCGGATGCAGCCGTGCCTGGGCCTCGGTGTTTTCGATCATCGCCTGGCCCAGACTGTAGAGATCACCCTTGTATACAGCATCACGGCTTTTCTCTGCGGTCTGCCGGAGGTCCTCCAGTTGCCTGCAATCAGGCCCCAGGTTTTCGAGTTCACGGATAACCCGCTCGTGGATTTCCGAAGAATCGTGCGACTTGCCGAGATAGATCAGCACCAGGCGCCGCTCCAGTTCCCACCAGATAGAGTTCGGCACGCGGATTTGAGATACCGAGGCGTAGGGGTACTTGAACATCTCGATAAAATTGATGCCGCCGAAGGTTGAACATAACTGGTCCTGTATACCACATTGGAGCTTGAGTATGTCCACCTCCACCGAGTGGGCCGTGTAGGCGACCTCGTGAAGTGAGAGCCTGCCCGGGGTGAGACAGTCCAGCGCGCCGACCAGGGCCACTGTCACCGCAGCAGACGTGCCGGTGGAAGCCCCGCTCGGAGCCTCGGAAAAGATGGTCACCTGGAAAGCATACTCCTCAGAGATGTTCATCTTCTTTATCGTGGCCTCGAGCAGGGGATGACGGTCCCAGCCCGGGGCTTCCGGATGCACGGTATAGCGCTCACCGAAATTCTCGGCATTGATCACGAACCGCTCCTCGGTGCTCTCGGCTGTAAACACCTCGAGCTGCACCTCCACGATCGGGTAAACTCCGATGTTGAAAATCTTCCCGTGGTCGGCAAACCAGGTATCCGTCCAGCCGCCGTTATCGCAAATCCGGATCGGCGCTGCGCTGTTGATTATCCAAAGAGGCTTTTCCATATCTTTACCGCCCATAACATTATCAAGAAACAGTTCTCAGAAAAGAAATATCTGGCAGATGCTGTGACATAGAGGTCTAAAACCTTTCAGCCAGTATATGCCGCTTTCAGCCGCCAGACAAGCATTATCTCCCAGGAAACTTTGCAAGAAAGCCCGCTTGAATGATTTTTCAAAGGATATTCTGCCCGGGGCACGATAATTTAAACTTGATTTCAGCAGGCAATTCTAATAATTTTTAAGGCAAAATGAGAAAAATTTGTTGAATACTGAATATCAGAGCTTATATGAATGGATTCTTTGGGTTTCTCCCCCCCCCTTTTATTCGGTTTTTTCCGGGTTCCGCAAGTTTTATTCCCAGGATTGACAACTATTCAATATGAACCAGTATCCGTACGAAAGTTGGGGGAATTGAGCCGATTCTGTATATCTGGTGAATGGATAACCCGGTACTCAAATATATTAAATTGATCTTTTCCGGATGACAGCCAGGCTGGCGGGACGGGTTCTTGCATCTTCCTGATTTTTCTGGCCTGTCGAATAAGTCTCAATTTTGAATGACAACTCAGAATCGTTAATTGCTAATAACGGAGGGACAATCATGACAAGGTGCAGTATCAAGAACTACTGGAAAAAGTATTCAGCCATCTGGGTATTTATTGCAATGGGATTGAGTACCGGAGCGAATCAACCATTGCGTGCCGAGCAGGATATCGTATTGACCCTGGACTCTGCAGTGGATATTGCGATGGCCAGCAGCTACCGAATAAAACAGCTCGAGCTGGGAATCGAAAGGACCCGTAACTGGCTTAAATCGCGGCAGGCCTCGCTGAAATCAAAGGTATCGATGAATCTCCAAGCCCCGGCGATTAAAGCCGTGTCGGAAACAAAATGGAATTCAACGCTGCAAAAGGATGAAATCATTCATGAGAACACCGCCCGCTGGCAGATGGACCTCTCGATCAGCCAGCCGGTGATACTGTTCGGCTATCCGACAAACGGTTATCTCTCCCTGAACAATAAGCTCTATCGCTACCTTCAGAAAAACAGCTCCACGGAGGTGGATTACTACAACAGATATTATATCAAATTCGAACAGCCGTTTTTCCTCCCGAACAATTTGAAAAATAATATCGAGGATTCTAAGCTTGACTTAGAAAGAAGCGAACTGGCCTATGTCCAGGACCGTGTCAGGCTGATCGATAATGTGGCCGATGACTACTACGATCTGTATGATGTGATATACAGGGATATGATTTTCAAGCGGCAGACCGAAAACCTGGAAAAGGTGGCGGAAATAGCGGCTGAAGTGGCGGAGCAGGATAGCGACCGTGCGATAGAAACCGTTCAGGTCCGGGTCGAACTTGCAAACACAAGGGAGACGCTGCTGAAAAACCAGAGTGCGATTCGACGGGAAAAGAACCGGACCAAGCAGCGCCTTCAGCTTTCTTTCGAGGATTCGGTAACCATCAAGCCAACTGTCAGAATCTCTCCGGTCACTGTGGATGTGGATCAGGCGATAGTATACGGCTACTCCTTGCAGCCGCGGTTACGCATGCTGACAATCGACAAAAGAAAAAATGAAATCGATCTCAATAACTCCAAAGGTTGGGACTCTTTCCATATCAACCTGGAGATGACCTATGGCCTCGAAAAACAGAAAGACCGGTTCCGGGAAATCTGGGAAGAATACGACGATAGCCATTCGATATCGCTCAACGCCTACGTGCCGATATGGGACTGGGGACGCCGCAAATCACGGATAGAGGCAAATAAAATCACCCTGAGAAAAACCGAGCTGTATATCGAGGAAAGCCGGAATAGTATCAGGAGCAATATAATCAACGCCGTGGCCAATCTGGAGGATTACCAGCAGCGTGCCCTGAATATGCAGCTAAACTTGGACATGGTGCAGGAAATCAGCGATGTCGGTATGAAACAGTACAGGGAAAACACTATCTCCCTCCAGGACCTGCTTCAAATGCTCACCAGGCAGACTGAAACCGAACTCAATTTCCTCGCCGCCTATCTGGGTTACAGAAGGTCGCTGCTGTCGTTAATGACGCAGACCTTCTACGACTACGAAAACGAAATATCGCTGATCGACAAATATCGCCCGGCAAGCTGAAATATTATCTTTCTCGCAATAATATGTTTTAAACGTACAGAGGCCGGCTGAACAGCCGGCCTCTGTATTTTCTTAACAGCTTCCAGGTTCGATCTGTCCCGGCTCCTTACGGGTCAGTTCGGCCAATGCCAGTAATTCTTTTCTGACATCACCCGCTCAGCCCAGCTTTGCCTTGATCCGAACGATAACTGTAACCTGATTGCCCGCCATTGTTGTTCTCCTTCTGAAAAATTATTTGTACTTTATCACCAGCTTTTGCTAAAATAGCATTTCGGGCAAGATTGGTGAATAATTTTCCTGTCCTGATTTATTGCAAAAAAGCTGAGAATCATATTACACGCCTTGACATAAATACATAGGGTAAATAGATTGCACGTGTTTTGGCACTCTTTTAAAAAGGTGAACTCTGACAGCAAAAAATACAGAAGCCTTTGGTGGCTTGAATGGAGGAAAAATGAACAGTAATGTTTCAGACCTGATCTACTCGGTCAAAGCCGGGTTGGTGTTTTTTGTAATGGCTGCGGTGGTACTGGCCCTCGGATGTGGGAAGGACGAAGTGGTTATTAAAGATGGAAACAAAGTTAAAGTCATGTATGAAGGAACCCTTGCGGATGGTAGTGTATTCGACAAGTCCGAGGAGGATCAGCCGCTGGAGTTCACCACCGGCAGAGGCGAGATGATTCCCGGTTTCGATAAAGCGGTTCTGGGGATGAAACTCAATGAGAAAAAGGAATTTACGATACCGCCGGAAGAGGCTTACGGCTTGAGGAACGATACCTGGGTCCGGAAAGTTCCACCCTCCTTTTTCCCTGATGATATGACCCCCCAGATTAATATGATGTTAAGCCTCCAGGACGAAAGAGGCAGGCCTTTCCCGGGAACTATAACCGAAATCACCGAAGACAGTATAACGATCGATCTCAACCATCCTCTGTCAGGCAAGGAATTGACCTTTAAGGTCGAGATCATCGGAATCGAACAAGCTGAGAAATAACCGGGTCTTCGCGGAAGATGTGAGCGATTAGGCCTTATTTTCAGCTAACGGAGAACGTACTGGAATGAAATGGACTTTTTGCAGAATATAAAAAGGACCGCTTTACCCAGCGGTCTTTTTTTTCCAGCCTTAACTCTCAGGCCAGTGGCTGCCCAAAAAGGATGAAATAAATTGCCAGGGCGGCAAGCGCTTGGCTGACAATCTGTAACGTTTCGCGAGCATTCATTGTGTCCTCCATGTTTTTTCAATTATTGTTTGATGTTTCTATCTAGTAGGAC
>Ga0114922_10007093_pt1 | contig 10259 bp, 7 predicted proteins | sample AartaG_FD_100975 | JGI IMG/M metagenome (GOLD analysis project Ga0114922, IMG submission 100975) | Deep subsurface microbial communities from Aarhus Bay to uncover new lineages of life (NeLLi) - Aarhus_00045 metaG | ecosystem: Environmental > Aquatic > Marine > Oceanic > Sediment | place: Aarhus...
ACAAAATCCACAACCGATTTCAGCCCCTTGTGAGATTCATCGACGTCAAAAACACTGATATGTTCATCAAAGACCACATTGCGCTCTTCCATATTCCTGAGAAAGCTATTCTTCTCTGACTCGAGTACAATCAGAGCTGTTTCAACCTCTTCCAGTTCCCCCTTCTCTTTCTGCAGCAGTTCATACACATTCTGCTGGACCTGAAGCCTTGATTGGTGGGAGAGATAGGGAAGCACATGATCAGGTGCATGCACCGACCTGCTCATGCCGGGCAGGCTCCCCGGTCGCAATTCATCAAAGTACTCCGAACGGAAAATGAAGAACCCAACAGCAAACAGTGCGGTGAATGACAATGCCAGCAGCACATAGGAAAAACCCCCTCCCCCTGCCCGTGTCGCATGGCGGTTGCCCTTTTCTGAGCCAACCTCCACCCCTTCCTGCGCACTCACGCTCTCACCTTCCATGGTATCGACATGTTCAATCTGCTCTTCAGGTGATGCGTGTGTTTCCTGGTCCGCTGGCGACTCGATGCCGTTTTTTACCGATTCGAGCGCCTCACTTTCAAGGGGGGGGTCCAAATGAAGGAGATCCGGCAGGTTGAACACGGGGATGCGTTCGTTATCGATTAGGACCTCTTTAATGTAGTCAAATCTTGTCGGGAATATGTCATAGGTCTTGACCCGCCGCTTCTTCCATATGCTGTCCACGGTGAGCAGGTCTCTGCCCTTGTGAGGACGTATGAGGATCGGTTTGGCTGCGTACATATCCTCCGGGATGGAGAGATATTCACGGAAGCTCCGGATGTCATACTCCTCTCCACCCTTCCCGATGCTGGCTAGCGCCTTATCCGAATAGCGCCTAATCCTGGCTATATCATCCTCGAAGAGACCAAAACGGCGCTCATCGGCCTTGAAGATTAATATTCGCGTCGAGCTTTCCCTATTCTCCATATCTCTCGTTCGGGACCTATACTCTCAATAGATACGTATCTGGTCCTGCTGTTTTTTTTATCGGTATGGAATGAAAATCAGCTAAACACTAAATACCTGGCAGGAGACTCCGGGATGAAGACCAACCGCTGATCAACAGGTGAAAGTACTTGCACATGCGATTTTGTCTGGGTACATTAGAGCGAGCATTAAACCTTCAACTGACAGTGTAGAGGAACACAGAGGAAAAAACTAGAATGGGAGGACAGGCATGCCTGCAATAGAGAGCATTACTGCAAGAGAGATACTCGATTCTCGCGGAAACCCCACTGTGGAAGTGGATGTGGTATTGGAAACAGGCATTGCAGGGCGGGCCGCTGTGCCTTCCGGAGCATCAACGGGTGAGAACGAGGCTGTTGAACTCCGTGACGGAGATAAGGCCCGTTATCTTGGCAAAGGCGTACAGAAAGCGGTGGACAATGTTAACGATGAGATCGCACCAGAGCTGCTCTCATATGATGCAACCCTGCAGGTTGATATTGACAGCATCATGATCGAACTCGATGGTACGAAGAACAAGGGAAGACTGGGAGCCAACGCTATACTCGCTGTTTCCATGGCATGTGCAAAGGCAGCGTCCAATGAACTTGGGCTTGCCCTCTACCGCTATCTGGGCGGGTCCAACGCAAAGGAACTGCCGGTCCCGATGATGAACATACTCAACGGCGGTCAGCATGCCGACAACAACGTGGATATTCAGGAGTTCATGATCGCTCCTGCCGGCGCTCCCACATTCAGGGAATCGTTGAGGATGGGCGCCGAAGTATTCCATCACTTGAAGAAAATACTGAACGAGATGGGATTGAACACGGCTGTGGGTGACGAGGGCGGCTATGCACCGAATTTGAAGTCCAATGAAGAGGCCCTGCAGGTAATCATGAAGGCCATTGAGAAGGCGGGCTACATACCTGGAGATGACATACTTATCTGCCTCGATGCGGCCGCAAGCTCATTCTACGAGAAGGGAACATACAATCTCGCCGCTGAGAAGGATCCAATCAAGGATTCCGCGGCCATGGTAGACTACTATGAGTATCTCGTTGGAAAATACCCCATTATCTCTATCGAAGACGGCTTGGACGAAAATGACTGGGACGGTTTCAAGCTGCTGACCGAGAAACTCGGCAACAAAATACAAATCGTGGGTGATGATCTCTTTGTCACGAACATAGAGTTCCTCAGGCGGGGTATCGATGAGGGTGCTGCCAATGCAATCCTCATCAAACTCAATCAGATCGGTACAGTTACCGAAACAATCGAAGCCATAGAGATGGCGAAACGGGCCAATTACACGGCAATCGTTTCCCACCGTTCCGGTGAAACCGAGGATGCGTTCATCGCCGACCTGGTCGTGGCAATGAATGCCGGGCAGATCAAAACCGGTTCTGCCTCACGCTCCGACCGTATGGCCAAGTACAATCAGCTGCTGCGCATCGAAGAGGGCTTGGGCGAGGCCGCCGTATTCAAGGGAAGATCGGTGTACTACAGCATCAAGAAGTAGAATTAAGGGGACACTTCACCAGCGACTAATTAGCAAATCCGGGGGAGTTGATTTCCCATGGGCATGGTTATCACGCGGGTCGTCCCATAAAGGGTGCGCAGCGTAAGCCTCGGTTTCCCAGAATGGACCTTCCCGATCACCCGGCTCTCTTTTCCCTCGGGCACACTTCTCATGGCAGCCAGACACGCTTCAGCACTGCCACCCGGCACAACGACAACCATCTTTCCCTCATTTGCCATCATGAGCGGATCCATGCCGAGTATCTCGCATACCCCCTGCACCTGTTCTTCAACAGGGATCTGCTCCTCGTCAATGGTCATACCGAGGCCGGAATGTTCAACCATTTCAGTAAGTACGGAGGCAATCCCTCCCCGCGTGGGGTCACGTGCACATCTAGCTTCTGGTACTGCTTCTATCACCAGCCGCATCAATTCTGCAAGTGGTGCACAGTCAGACGCAATCTCCACATCAAGGGAAAAGTCCTTACGGGCACAGAGTATGGACGCCTCGTGATTCCCCAGAGGACCGTTAATGAGAATAAGATCACCCTGCTCTATATGCCCTGGTGAAAGTTCCACCCCCTCAGGAACCACACCCACACCTGTGGTGGAGATATACACACCGTCAGCCCTCCCGCGCTCAACAACCTTTGTGTCGCCCGTTATGAGTGAAACAGGAACGCGGTCAGCGGTGGCCTTCATGGACTGCAGTACTTTCTTGAGCTCGGCGAGGGGGAACCCCTCCTCGATGATCAAACCGACCGACAGGGCCAGGGGGCGGGCAGCGGCAGTGGCGAGATCATTGACTGTCCCGCATATGGATAGCTTTCCAATATCGCCTCCGGGAAAGAACAGTGGGCTCACCACATATGAGTCGGTTGTCATGACGAGCTCGCCCCCGGAATCCCTGGCTTCCTGAATAACCGACGAATCCTCAAGCCTCTGGAGTACAGGATTATCGAATATCTTCACGATAACCTTTTCGATCAGGTCTCGTGTACGCCGGCCACCACTTCCATGGGTGAGAAGCACCTTTTCTCTATGCATGCCCCGTTCCTTCGTATTTATAGTACGCAGCGCATGATCCCTCTGACGAGACCATACAGGGGCCGACTGGTGACACAGGGGTACAGCGTGAGCCAAACAGGGGACATTCGGGAGGTATGAGGAGCCCCTTCAGTACGTCGCCGCATCTGCATCCCCGAGGTTCCGGGATGGATATGAGCTTCACATCAAATCTTTCCAGTGCGTCAAGATGGGCATACTCCTCCCTCAGCCTCAGGCCGCTAAGAGGGATGGTCCCGATGCCGCGCCATTCGGCATCGGTCGGTTCGAACACGGCTTTAATCACTTCGAGGGCTTTACTGTTTCCCTCGCCCTTGACAGCCCGGGTATAGGCATTCTCAACCCGTGCTTCACCCTTTGCAATCTGCATGATGAGATGATAAATCGCCTGCAGCATGTCCACCGGTTCAAAACCTCCGACCACACAGGGTATATGGAACTGACGAGCAACGGGCGTATAGGCATCGGACCCGATGATGACGCTCACATGACCCGGGCACAGTAACCCATGTATACTGATTTCCTTTGAAGCACAGAGAGCCTCCAGTGCGGGAATGACAAGTCGGTTTGCGGCAAGAAAGCAGACGTTGCGCAAACCCCTCTGTGCCGTTTCGAGTACTGCAAGTGCGATACCTGGGGTGGTAGTCTCGAAGCCCACGCTGATAAATATGAAGTTGTTCTCCGGCTCCTCCTCAGCCATGCGCAGGAGATCGTATACGGAGTAGAGAACCCGCACGTCCGCTCCCTCTGCTCTCCGTTCCTCCAGTGTTTTGTCGGTTCCGGGGACCCGCATCATATCACCAAAGGTCGAAATGACCGTGTGGGGGACTTCGGACAACATCTGGGCAGCATTGATAATCGATGTCGGGGTCACGCACACTGGGCAGCCCGGGCCTGAAATGAGCCGCAGGCCATCGGGCATCAGGCCCCTGAGGCCATACCGGGCAATAGCCATGGTATGTGTTCCGCACACCTCCATGATATTGACAGTGGTTGAAGGGCACAACCGGGCGATATCCTGAGCCAACTCACGGACCCGTTCCCTATCCCTGTACCTGTCGAGATCCATTACTGCTCATCCTTCGGAAAGATATACTCTGCGAGGAGCTCGGCCGTCTCCAAGGCCTCATCCTCCTCTATGACCTGTATGGCAAACCCCGCATGCAGGAGAACATAATCGCCGACCTTTGCCCCAGGTACGAGTTGCAGCCCCACGTTGACCTCAACACCGCTCATATTGACGACACCTGCCACCCCATCGATGGACAGAATTTTTCCGGGTACGGCAAGACACATTACAAAGCACCTCCTTCAAGGAGTGCCAGGGCAGTGATCCCCTGGCCGTAGGATATGCCACCGTCGTTGGGTGGCAACAAGCTGTTTACATAGACCTGAAAGCCCTTCTCTTCCAAACCGCCCAGAAAATGGCCCAGCACGATCCTGTTCTGAAATACACCGCCACCAAGGGCAACCATGCTGATGCCCGTTTGCTCCTGAATACGTAGGCACATATCAATACCCGATAATATAACAGTGGAATGGAATTTGGTGGCGATCTTTTTATGCTCCACACCCTTTACCATGTCGCCCACAATACTCCTGATCATGTCATCAAAGTGAAGAACACCCTCATGAATCCTGTAGGGATAGGGCTCGACCAGTTCATTGCAGTCGCCTGCTTCCCTTTCCAGCAGAATGGCTCCCTGTGCATCATAGACAGGTGCATAACAGAGCCCCATGATCGCTGACACTGCATCGAAGAGCCTGCCGCATGACGAGGTGTAGGGCGTGTTGAGCCCTGCGCCGATCATCTCCTCGAAGAGCTGCAGCTTTCTCCTCCCAAGATGCTCGGTCAAGGGCAAGGTGGGTATCTGTTCCGCTGAGCCGTAGGCGGTGAGGAGGTAGCTTGCCCCCATGCGGTCGATCTCCTCTATGCTCTTTTCACCTCCTGGCATGGGAACTGTGGCATAGTGCCCGACGCGTTCGTAATGTGCTGCATCAGCCAGGAGGAACTCTCCACCCCACACCGTCTCATTGGGACCGTAGCCTGTACCGTCATAGGCCACACCAATTACCCTTTCCCCCACGTTGTGTTCGCCCAGAACAGCGCTGATATGGGCATGGTGATGCTGTATGCGCAGGAGCGGAACCTCCCACTCCCTGGCAGCCTCTTCAGCGTAGTGTGTGCTTTCATAATCAGGATGCAGGTCACACGCCACAGCCTCGGGCTTTATCCTGAACATACTGAGAAAATCGGTCACGCCATGCGTGTAAGCATCCAGACTCTTCTCATTGTTCAGGTCCCCTATGTGATGGCTCAGGAAGGCCTTTCGCTCTTTGAACACACAGAAGGTGTTCTTCTCGGAGGCTCCTGCAGCGAAAACCTGCCGTTTCGAACGCTCTGCCCTGATCATTTTGGGCACATAGCCGCGCGATCTTCTGACAGGTACAACCCTGTTCCCCACACCCGACACAACAGAGTCGTCACAGGGACGGTGTACGTCACGGTTGTGTATGAGGAAGGCATCGGCAATATTCGAAAGGTTCCTTCCTGCATCATCGTCACGGTACACCAAAGGCTCCTCACTGAAATTGGCCGATGTCATGATGAGAAGCGGGGGGCCCTCCTGCATGAGCAGATGATGCAGGGGGGTGTAGGGAAGCATGATCCCGAGGCGGTCTGTATCCGGGGCGATCTCGGAGGGGAGCGTCTCAAACTCCCCGCTTCTCTGTACCAACACGACCGGCCGCGCCGGAGAGGTCAGAAGTTCCTCCTCCAGCTGAGAAACAACACAGCACCTTTTCACTGTCTCCAGGTCTCTTGCCATCAGTGCGAAAGGTTTGCCTGGCCGCCTCTTTCTCTCACGCAGACGCTGAACCCAGGCCCCTCTTTCGGGAGAGACGGCAAGATGATACCCGCCGAGGCCTTTAACGGCAACAATGAGTCCCTGCCCGAGCAGATTGATCGTTTCTCCAATGGGATCGCCCTGCACCTCTGACCCGTCACCCAGCATGAGCCTTAGTTCGGGACCGCAGACTCCGCAGGCGTTCGGCTGCGCGTGATACCGTCGGTTCAACGGGTCCCCATACTCAGCACTGCACTGTTCACACATGGGGAATACCCGCATAGTCGTGTTCTCACGGTCATAGGGGATGGTCTGAATAATGGTGAATCGTGGACCGCAATCAGTACAGTTGGTAAAGGCATAGCGATAGCGCCGATCGGCGGGATCCATTATCTCCTGCAGACAGGAATTGCAGGTGGCAATGTCGGGAGACACAGGGGTAAATCCTCCCCCATTTTCCCCGCTCCCAATGATGACGAAATCCTTATATCCGTATGATCGGACAATATCAATGGAGCTTTCATGAATCTCTGCAAGTAAGGGGGGGTCGTGTAGAATGCCCCTGTAGAACTGCCGAATGGATGTTTCGGTACCATCAACCTGAATGAATACTCCTCTGTCCGTGTTCCGTATGATGCCCTTGAGATCCAGAGAGAGTGCGCGCCGGTATACCAGGGGCCGGAACCCGACACCCTGTACAATCCCCTGAAACCGGATGACTGCACCGATTATCCTGTCCATCTAGGGAAGCCTTTGAAGAATCCAATCGAGGAGCCGATCGAAACCGTCTCCGGTTACGGCAGAGACCGGTATGACGGATGCATCGGGATTGGTCGCGGACATACCCCGCGTGAAGTTATCCATACTGAAATTGGTGGCCTTCTCGAGGTCCATCTTATTGAGCACCACGAGGTCAGCCGTCCTGAACATGGAAGGATACTTTTCCGGCTTGTCGTCCCCCTCTGTTATGCTCGATACGATGATTCTTCCCCTCTCACCGAGCTGAAAACCGGAAGGACAAACAAGGTTGCCCACGTTTTCTATAAAGAGGAGTGATATGCCATCGAGCCTGAGTGTTTCGATGGCCGACCTCACCATTGCAGCGTCGAGATGGCAGGCACCGTTCGTATTGATCTGTGCCGACTGAACGCCGGTTTTGGCGATCCGCTCGGCATCGTTGGAAGTTGCCAGGTCACCCTCGATGACTGCAGCTTTCACATCCCCCGGGAGCATGGGAATCAGCTTTTCCAGCAACGCAGTTTTACCGGCACCGGGTGAACCCATGATATTCCACGAAACAATATTCTTTTCATGAAGCAGGTTCTCGATATCCCGGGCAAGGAGATCATTGGCCTTCAGAATATCGCTCATGACATTTACCTTCATTACATCTCCTTTCAGTCGACCTTTTTACCAATCCTTCAGTCGACTCTCAATCACCCTCGAAGGAGAGCACCTGGAGCTCATTGCCGGGGGACTGCTCGATATCAATCCGTGCGCCTTCCGTCATGGTGTCCTTCGAGAGCATCTCAAAAGCAAAGATGAGTGCATCGGGTAGTATTCCTGAAAACTCACCGATCTTCAGATTGATCTGTTCTATCTTTCTTATGCCGACCTGTGAGGCTTTGTTCGTGATGATCTGAAGGAGCTCTTCGGCGATTGATAACTCGTGCATTTAGTGCTTGACAAAAACAAAATAGCGGGATTACTATAGTTTTCCAAAACAGGATATTGTTAGTTAATTGTTTAACAATATCTCACTCTAACTGAGAATTTTCCCACGTTCATCGTGGTTTTAATGTAATAGCGGTACGTTTTCCGGTCAAGCAAAGAAAAAAACACTCCAGATTCAAGAGATGGCACATTTTCAGTACCTGCCGGATAATACGCATCAGCACAAGAGCCTGTACTTTCGAAGGTATTTGAGCTAGCAAACGTGCTCACAACCCAACACATATGACAGGGGGTGATAGGACGGGCTGGAGAAACCCAAATCCATGATCAAACCAACATTCTCACTGTATGGATGAGGAACTTAAAGTCATACAGGTGAGAGGTGCAAGACTGAAATGAATACCTATGTGGAGGTACAGTGATGGCAAAGGATCAAAGCAGTACCATCAAGGCAATCGTAAAGGATTTCGGTGATGATCGCCACCGCTTGATGGACATTGCACTCAAGGTGCAATCACAGCTCGGATATATATCCGAAGACACCATGGAGACCATAGCACAGGCTCTGGGCATTCCGCTCGTCGAAGTCCGTGACATGGTCAGCTTTTACTCTTTCCTCCCTCGTGAAAAGGAGGGCAAAAATGTAATCCATCTCTGCAATGCAGTAGTGGAAAAGATGCATGGTATGGATCTTGTTGCCAAGGCATTTGAAAAAAATCTGGACATCCCTTTTGGCGGCACCACTGAAGATGGGAAGATCACTCTCAAATACACACCGTGCATGGGTATGAGTGATCAGCCTCCTTCGGCACTCGTCAACTGCATTCCTGTCACAAAGATATGTCCGGAAGATGTGCAGGGAATCATTGAAGATATTAAAAAAGGATCCAAGTACAGCTTCGAAAAACAAGCATCCTCCATTCCTGCCGCCCAGGTGGAGACGAACCTCATGAAGGAGGGCGAGGTCATCTTCTCGCCTATGGAACGGGGTGCGGCAGTGCGTTCTGCTGCAATTCGCACTCCCGATGAAGTTATAGCTGAAATTACCAGTTCAGGGTTGCGCGGCCGGGGAGGGGCAGGCTTCCCCACGGGTATGAAATGGGGCTTCTGCAGAAAGGCGAAGGGCGATGCACACTATATCATCTGCAATGCCGATGAGGGAGAGCCGGGTACATTCAAAGACCGGGTGATTCTGACTGAAGCACCGGATCTTCTCTTCGAAGGAATGACGGTTGCAGGTTACGCACTCGGTGCGAAGGAGGGGCTGCTCTATCTCAGAGGTGAATATACATACCTGCTGGGTTATCTTGAGCAGATTCTCGAGAACAGAAAACATCTCGGTCTACTCGGGAAAAATATTGTTGCAAAAGAGGGTTTCGACTTCGATATCAGGATACAGCTCGGTGCCGGTGCCTATATATGCGGCGAGGAGTCTTCACTCATCGAGTCACTCGAAGGAAACCGGGGATCACCGAGGGACAGACCTCCTTTCCCAGTAACGGACGGCTACATGCATCAGCCCACTTCCGTTAACAATGTGGAAACGCTTTGCTGTGCAGCGCGAGTACTCGAAAAGGGAGCTGACTGGTTCAAACAGCTTGGGACGAAGGACTCCACAGGTACAAAGGCTCTGAGCGTATCGGGTGATTGTAAGAGCCCCGGTGTGTACGAGGTCGAGCTTGGTATTGCAATTGATGATCTTCTCCAAATGGTTGGCGCGGACCACCCACAAGCGGTGCAGGTCGGCGGACCCTCCGGTACCTGCGTTGCACCGAAGGACTTCGGCCGCAAGATTTGCTTCGAGGACATCGCCACCGGAGGCTCGGTAATCGTTTTCGGTAAAGAGAGAAATCTCCTTGAGATCGTGAAGGAGTTCACCGAATTCTTCAACGACGAATCATGCGGATGGTGTGTCCCCTGCAGAGCGGGAACCACAATCGTCCTGAAAATGCTCGACAAGATACTGGAGGGCAGGGGCTCCACACAGGACCTGGAGATGCTTGAAAAAACCGGCAACACCATCAAGACGATGAGCCGCTGCGGCCTCGGTCAGACTGCCGCGAATCCCATTCTCACGACGCTGCAGAACTTTCGGGGCCTCTACGAGGACCTTTGCAAAACCGATGAGTACATACCACCCTTCGACTATGAAAAGGCAATTGCCGCTGGGATTGAAATAGCCGGA
>Ga0114922_10007094_pt1 | contig 10258 bp, 9 predicted proteins | sample AartaG_FD_100975 | JGI IMG/M metagenome (GOLD analysis project Ga0114922, IMG submission 100975) | Deep subsurface microbial communities from Aarhus Bay to uncover new lineages of life (NeLLi) - Aarhus_00045 metaG | ecosystem: Environmental > Aquatic > Marine > Oceanic > Sediment | place: Aarhus...
AACAGTTTTTCTTGCCGGAACGGTTTTTCAAGAGCAGTGACGTAATTTTTCATTCCGTCCTTATATTGATAAGGAGCGTATCCCAGCTTTTTCAATAACGCATTGGCAGCGCTTAGCCCGGTTATTGCCACTGTGGGGGTGCCAGTTCCCATAATCGTAGATTCTCCACAGCAAAACAGATTATCCCAATTGGTTCTGGTATGTAACCTTTTGAACATATGCTGCCCTAGCATCTGTTTTGGCCCAGCAACGGCACCTCCGTTCTTGTTCAAATATCTTTCGATGGTACGTGGGGTTGCTATCTCGATATATTTCACTCCATCCCTAAACTCAGGAAATCTCTTTTCCAGTACTCCGATAAGCCTTTCTTTCTCTTTTTCCTTCTGTAATTTATATTCTGGTTCGTTGTACGGAGCCCATTTTCTCAGGGAAGGTCCGATGGCAACTACGACATGACTATCAGCATCGCATAGTGTTTTATCGTCGATACTGAGTATATAAGTTGTAACCTCGCTTTCATCCAGAAAATCGGGATTTCCTACCAGCATCTCAATCGGTGAAGTATCATTAGGGATGACTCCTTTATCTACCTGAGCATAAAGGACAGAGCTAGGATAAGTCGGTATTTGGTTTTCTGCCCATTTTCTTATTTTTGTGGAAGTATACGCTTTGTCTATCAATTTACCATACAGGTTCCATACTGTTCCCGAGTATATTAAATTATGCGCAAATATCTCTTCACCGCTTTCAAGTTTAACTCCAGCCGGCTTGTTATCCCTGAAAAGTATCTTGATGACCTCCTTTTCGAGCAGCATATCACCACTGTTTTCTTCTATAACTTTTTCCAGTTTACCAGGCAGGAACAGTGTCGAACCTGCAGGGTAGTAACTTCCTCCGACGTGATTATCTACAAACATAACCGCGGCCAATATGGCAGGGGATTCTTCAACTGTGGTATAGCAGTACATCGAGGTTAGTTTATCGAAGAACTTAAATATTTCCGGATCGCTGAAATATTTTTCGAGTAAACTCTTTGTGCTTTTATTCAAATAGCTTAAAAATCTTGCATAGGAAACCGGATGTTTCAGTAAACTTTTTAAAGCTGCCAAAGCATCGGTTTCGTCTGGGGTGGTGTAACTTGGATTTTCAACCATCACATGTTGATATATTTTCCCTATATCAAAATAAAATCTCTTGATATTTTCCTTTTGTGATGGGAATACCTTTGCCAATTCCTCGGAGAACCTGTCTAAATCAGGCCAGAACTTGATTCGATGCCCTTTGAAATTAAGGCAGTAAAGCAGATCATGCTTTATGATGCTAAACGGCTCTTCGAGGTAATTGAAAACAAGCCTGTGTGCATTGTAACCCTTTTCACCAAAACCGAAGAGCATCGCAGCACCCTGATCGAAGATAATATTATTTCGCTTAAATATCCCGCAGGAACCACCTGGTTTGTAATTATTATCAATGACAGCTACCTGCAAGCCCCTTTTAGCTAACAGGCTTGCAGCAGTTAACCCTGATAATCCTCCACCGATCACTATAACGTCATAATTTTTCAAAAATATAATTCCTTATATTTAATGAATCAATTATTACCTTTGGTGAAAAAGAAATAATTGAATTGAATAATTAATGATAATTTGATTTAAAACTCGAATCAAATTACTCGTTTAATTGTTTGACTACTGCCTCCACAGCTAAGATAGTTGGTTAAAAGCTACTGTAAGCCCTCATAGACCTGGGCAATTACAATGACTTGATATAAGTTCTTCAACATTACATTATCTAGTGTCTTCATTTTATATATTGCCTTTGAACAATGCAATAATATATCCTTTTCAATCTTATCCTGTTGTATCGCTGCGTGACAACGCAAGGGACATTCACCACAAATCCGTAGGCTATCATGATCATCCCGATCCACCAATCATTCCAGATTAAAAAGAGAGGTGAAAAAATAAAAATCCCCCAATGTATTAACTCAGCTCGACAAGTTTCCACAATAAATCTTTGTATATACGCGGCATCCGGGTTACCGAGATGTTTTTTTCTAAACTTATTTTTAGTTAAGGCGGCGCCATCAGGCAGAATTCCTTTCAATGTTTTCACTCTCAATAGTACCTTATAAGTTCTCCCGCCTTTCTCCCAACTACGTTCTCTATATAGCCATGATTTCGGATTGAAAGATTCTGGGGGTATCTTATCAATTGACAAGGAAACGCTTACGTGGATTATTAGCCAAGCGATGATGTCAATTATTATGTTTAGAAGACTGGTTAAATGAAAAATCATCTCTTTGGGTCCTTATCTTTAAGACTAATTGTTGCCCCTTTCCACCTAACGGTTTTCCGAACAAAAACTAAAAAGATTGAATACAAGAAAATTGACAGGAAAAATAATAGAAAGATTGGATAAAAAAAAGCGGTATAGAACTTGAACGTACCCAATCTGAACAACATCCAATAGATTTGGATAACATAACCTAAATAGGCTAGGGTCCATACTAAAATTAAGGTCGTATTCATACTTAATATAGCTTCGATAGTGTAGATTGTCGCGCTTATCCCACCGCCTACCCATACTATGATCGCCAGGAGTACTGGAATGTACGTCTTAACAGCCCCAGTGGCGAAGCCTTTGCTCCAGCCGTCTATAAGCTCTCTCAGACCGTTAGGGTACATACGAAAAGAGACGGTCCCCTTCCCGCCATAACAGTATATGGGGATTTTCTGTTTCTTAAGTCTATTCCCGAGAGCAAGATCCTCTACGACTTCACCTTTTACTTCTTCATGACCACCAAATTTAAGGTAGTCCTTCCTTCTCATTACAATGCAAGGGCCAAACAACCCTAGCGGTTTTATTAGCTTACCAAACACAGTGAAAGTGCCCATCGCTCCCATCATAATAATGTTAAAAAATGCCGACAGCTGTTCGTATAGCTTTTTCGTCGTATGATATGGTTCAACCGAAATAACACCTCCTCTTTTGATGTAAGTGTTTACGATGTATTTGAGCCCATAATTTTCAATACATGTATCCGCATCAAGGAAAACGAGAATATTCCCCTTTGCTGCTTGAACACCCTGATAGCAGGCCCATGGTTTTCCTATCCATCCTTCTGGTGTTAGTTCTGATTGTATAACTTTTACATTGTTTCGCTTGGCTATCTCCATAGTCCTATCTTCAGAAGGGCCGACAACGACAATGATTTCGTCTGGTGTGCAGACTTGTTCTCGAAGAGAGGTTAACAGAATAGGGAGTGACTTTTCTTCATTACGAGCCGGAATTATTACGGACACGGATGGATAGGATTTAGTCTCTCCGTAAATTATCCCACAACGCGGGATTCGGAATAGGAAGAGAAAACCTAAAAACCAGAATACAGTCTGAATAATAAGGTCTTTATAATCCATAATACTCACTCTGCATAATAAACAATGGAGATATTTAGGCAACAATCATTGTTGGCTTTCTCACTTAATTAACCCTTCACAAGAGTCTTGTTCTGCTACCTGTCATCAACTTGGTTCACCTGGATGTCCGCAGTAGTTCTGTCTCTTGACTATCTTTATCATATTATTGCGAAAAACAAGATATAGCTTCTTATGGAGAGGCATTTTCACCGACATATTTATGAAGAATGCCTGTAGAGTTGGCATATCTACTCCTTAAACATGAAGTTGCAGGGCTATTTCCCGACTAAGCTCGTTAATATTTACTGCCATAAATGAACCGATAGGCGACTTATATTTCCACCATTATGTCTTGGCCTTCAATCTTAATATTGTATGTAATCACTATTAAAATCCCCCATAGTAATTGCATCTTTTTCTCCTGTAATGTTCTTGTGAATTTTTCATAATTATTCCTTAATCATTATCTAAATAATAATCCATTTAATAATGAGTTTAGGTATTATGGTAGCATAGTGGCGAAGTAAAATTAAACAAAAAACAGGATCAGGATCATTTAAAAGGTATCTGACACGCCATTGAATAAACGCAATAGGAACATCGGGATGCATACATGCACTTCAATATGAGGAGATTGTTTTTTCATTTGCAGTATGTGTCACCATCTGAGTGTTTGTTTAGTATGGGTAAAAAGGTGCGGTTCGCTTTGCGCCTGAAGCTTAAGCGTGGAATTATAAAGTGAAAAAAGGAACGATTCTAACTTACTAGAAGCTGGTTTGACAAGTATGGTTAATAGAATAGAATGAGGGTACTACACATCAAAGGAGGTGGTGCCTATGGATAAACATAGTAAATGTATCCTAGGAGTTGAGGCTCCCAGGGTACAAATTATTAGGCATCATTGGAGAAAAGATAACCGAAAGTTAAATCGGTATTAATATACGATTAGACTAGGTTAAAAACCAATTCAAAGGTTCTACCTATCGTATAGTACCGCCCATTTTGACACCACTTCACCTTAATCATAACTTGCCTCTTGACATATTAGATATTTTAGTTATAATATATATAATTATATTAATTTAAACAGTTTTTGTCAAAAGAGGCGAGTACAATGAAACCTTCAGAGCGCAGGATAGAGCGAAACAAGGATCGGATTTTGCGGGCAACACTTGACCTTTTCCAGGTTCACGGGATTAGAAAAACCGCCACCAATGACATTGCACGGAAGGCAGGGGTGTCACCTGCTACCGTCTACAATCATTTCGGCAGCAAGGAAGACCTGGTGCGCGCTGCCGTTAAATATTTCCTTTCCAGCACGGCAGCGGACTTCAGCAAGATTTTTGAAGGAGATCTCTCCTTCCTGGAGAAAATGGAGCAAATTCTTTCATATAAATCAGATATGCTTGGCCAGTACCAGGGAGAGTTTATGCAAACGGTAATATCCGAAGACCCTGAAATCCGGTATCTTGTTGATTCGGTTTACCTGACGGAAATCAGGCAGATGATAATCGACTTCTATGAGGAAGGTAAGAGACAGGGGTATGTTAGCCAGGAGTTGTCAACGGAAACCATCATGCGTTATATGTTGATAGTCCGCAGCGGCATGGCCGCTGAATCTATCCTCTCTGAAGACCCTGAGCATAACCGCAAGCTGATGCAGGAGCTGACACCACTTTTTCTCTACGGTATATTGGGCAAGACGGATAAGCAGTATCTAAAATAAGCCAAGAAAGAAATGAGAACAACATGCGTGATTGTTGCCTAGAAACTTGCCTATCGGTATAGCAGTCTGGTGGCAGTCATCCATCGCCAAAGCTTTGGAGAGTACTATATAGATAGAGTGGTTGAGGCCGGGAGTCTGATGTCGAGGTGTGTAATTTGATCAATACAAAATCACTGAGAATGGTATTAGCTTCAATTGGACTTACACTCATCCTGCTACTAATAACTGTCTCTAACACAGTCCTGTTGACAGCCAAGGCTGGCCCCAGGGCCGATGCCTGGGATGAGTATCCTATCCCTCAGGAGGGTAGGATGGGTGATTGGGTGCTTACTAGGAGCGAGACCGGTGTTCCCGTTATTTATGCCGTAGTAGATTCGAGGAGGGAGGACTATCAAAATGGTCTTACACTTTAGCCAATAGCTTACATATGATGATTCGTTACCATTTTGCTCACTCCGGCTAACATTCATTTTGAGGGAGGTATAGAGATGAAAAGATGGGGTCTTGTCGGCGCTCTACTAATGTGTTTGGCTTTAGTTAGTCTTCCGGCATCTAGCCAGTCCGGTGATAAAAGCGGGGTCAACCAGCAGCCGGACGAGACAAACCGCAGTGACCAGCAGGTTACTGTTAGCGGTAGGGGTACGATGGTGGCCTCTACCCATCGGAATCTGGCCTTTAACGTTGACGGTAAGATACACGAGATATATGTCAAAGAGGGAGATAAGGTTAGTAGTGAAGACGCGCTGGCCAAACTTGATACCACTGCCCTGGAATTGGCTTTTATCGAGGCAGAAGCAGACCTGGTCCATGCACAGGCAGCTCTGGCTCAAGCAGAATACAATCTGGAGAAGACTGAAGACCCATACACCCGGGATGATATTAAAACTGCCCGAGCGGCAGTGGATGCGGCTGAGGATTATCTGGAATACGCTGAAGAGATGCTAGATCAAGGTGGAGGGATACAGGGCGAGGAGTTTTGGGCAGCAGAGGTATCCCGTGCCTGGGCAAATTTACTTGCTGCTAAGGCACAGTTAGAAACTATGTTAGATGCCCCAGATGAGGGCGCAGTAGATGCCGCCGAGAAAGCGCTCGAGGCCGCTGAGGTAGAAGTTAATGTAGCGGAGCAATTAGTTACTGAAGCCCAAAAGCAGTTGGGTGAGGCGACACTCACCGCCCCGTTTGGAGGGGAGGTGGCTAATATTCATGCCGATAGAGGTGATAGCGTCCTTACCGGGACAACAATCGTTCATCTGATTGATCCTACCAGTATGCAACTCGTCGCCCGCGTTAACGAGCTTGATGTCGTCAAGGTGAAAACCGGACAGAAAGTCATGATCAGCGTTGATGCCATGCCGGGGACGACACTTGAGGGATTGGTTACCTTTATCTCTCTGGTTCCCAGAGAACCTGGGATCGTATTGTTTGAAAGTGATGATGAAGAAAAAGACTATGAAGTCAAGATTGACTTCGATATTCCGAAAAACTCACCGATCAGAGTTGGAATGAATGCTACTGCCGAAATAATCATCGAATAACTAAAACAAGATAAGTCATTTTAAATCTTCCATTCACTAGCCGAATCAATAAGATTTGGGAGGATTAAAGATATGATCTCAGTCAAAAACCTCTCTCATTCATACAGTGAAGATGAAAAACTTGCTGTAAAAAACATAAGTTTCGAGGTCGAAAACGGGGAGACGTTTGGCTTTTTGGGCCCTTCCGGCGCCGGAAAGTCCACCACACAGGGTATTCTAACCGGTCTCTTAAAACTGCAGGCAGGTGAAGTGTTTGTTGCGAGCTACGATATCAGAAAAGTGCAAAAAGAGAGGTTCAATAAAATAGGCGTATCTTTCGAGCAGTCGAATGTATACGGCAAGCTAACGGCCATGGAAAATTTGGAGTATTATGCAAAACTATTTGATGTCCCTACTCGCGACCCAATGGAACTCATTCATTTAGTCGGGCTGGACGGAAAAGAAAATGTTAGGGCCGGTGAGTTTTCAAAAGGAATGAAGCACCGTTTAACATTTGCCCGTTCCATGATCAATAATCCAGAACTCTGGTTTCTCGACGAGCCAACAACGGGACTGGATCCGGCAATAGCTGCGACCATCAAGGATATCATCAGAGAGCAAACCACCAAAGGGACAACTTCGTTCCTGACGACGCACAACATGTACATCGCCGACGAGCTGTGTGACCGGGTTGCCTTTATTATCGACGGTGAGATAAAGCTTATCGACTCACCGAAAAACCTGAAGCTGCAGTACGGCCATAAGCTGGTGGATATCGAATACATAGACGGCGACCAGGTAGTCAAGGAAACGCTAAAAACCGCCGACGAATTGGGTAGAAAACGCATTGCTGAAATCATCAAGAACCACGAAATACAGACAATGCATACCAAAGAGGCGACCCTGGAGGAGATATTCATTCAAGTTACCGGAAGGGAGCTTGTATACGATGAAACTGCTTAGTAACTACATCAAGGAGATGAAGATAGCCGCCAGGGGCTTCTACTTCTACATTGAAATCGGTATGGCTGTCCTCATACTGGCGATCCTCCTTTTCGCGGTAAGTGAGACTTCTACCAGCAGCCGAAAGCAGTTCGTCTACAGCGACATGCCCGATGAAATTACGGAATACCTCAGGGACAGGAGTATTGAAAAAGGGGAGGCAAGGCTGGCCAATCCCACCGAATTCGAACTAAAACCGGCAACGTTCGAGATTACCAGCCAGGAAACGGGTGAAACGACAGCATATAGCTTCGATGACGAAAAGACAATTGAGCTTGAAACATTGCAGATGTTGGACTCGTCTACCGGTGAGTTTGAAGAAACGTTATATTACGCTGAAACCGAAGAGGATATGATCAGGCTTGCCTATAGCGAGGGCGAAATAGGCGCCACCACGGCGATGGATCCGTACGGTAAGGTTTCATATATATACTACCTGCAAGGATACGAAACGGACAGGCTTAAAAGCCTGCTCTATGCAAGCCACAGCGAGTCACCCGGAGCCGTAGAAGCCAGGCAGGACCGTCAGGTGGTAAGAACGCTGAGGGTATCGGAAACGCTAAATAACCGGGAGAATTTGGTGCCTCTTTTTATTGCTTATATGGGATCTCTTATGGGCTTTTTCATCGTGATGGCATATATATTTTACGACAAGGATGAAGGCGTAATCCGCGCCTTCGCCGTGACGCCTGCCTCGATATGGAAATATCTCATTACCAAGATATTCGTGATATTGACAACCGTGGTCGTGTCCTCCTCAATTATCACGATACCCGTTATGGGCGGGCAGCCCAATTATTTCCTCTTCTATCCTTTCCTGATGGTAACTACTTTCGCCATCGCGTCTTTGGGGCTGCTGGTGGCCAGTTTCTTCGATAATATTTCGAAAGCGTTCGGGGTTATGTATGTGATTATGATTATTCTGATGATTCCGGCTTTCTCTTACTATATTCCGGGCTTCGACCCCTTGTGGATAAGGGTATTTCCTACCTACCCGATGCTCCAGGGATTCAAGGAGATATTGCTGAACGGCGATGCCAGCTACGTGTTAACTTACACGTTTGCCTTCCTAGCGGGTGGTCTGGTTCTGTTCGCACTAGCGGATAACAGGTTCAAGAAAACGCTGACCGTTTAAGAAGGGTAAGAGATGATAAGAAAGATACTCGCCATTTTCAGAATGGATCTCCTGTATTCTAGAAGGGATGCCATGGTTACCTACATCATAGTCGTACCGCTGCTCCTAGCGGTAGGTATAACGTTGTTTGCACCGGGGCTCAGCGACACCACGGTGAAACTGGCGATGCTGAAAAGTGACGATACCGAGCACATCGAATATATGGAACGGTTCACCAGAGTGGAATTGTTCGGCAATATGGATGAATTGGAAAGGCGTGTGGCGAAGCGGGACGACATTGCCGCCATAGTGCCCAACGGCAACAGCTACGAAATCATCCTTGAGGGCAATGAACCTGAGATGGTGGAGGAATACGCGGTACTACTGAATGCTTTGTACGAGCTGGGTTCGACGGAGGAAGATACCACCGCCCACCTGGCATCTTTCGGTAGAACAGTGCCGCCGCTGAAAACAAAGCTTGTTAATATGTTGATATTATTGACAATAATGCTGGCCGGCATGTTGATCGCCATAAGTATCGTCGAGGAAAAGGCTGCGAACACGATAAACGCCATAAATGTTACCCCTGTTTCGCAAACGGCATTTGTGGTGGGGAAAAGCCTTTTGGGTAGTACGGCTGCGATGCTGGGAATTATTGGGGCCATTTTAATTACAGGCTTCTATAACATCAATTGGTTTATGATCGTACTGGTCGGTCTTACGTCTATGTTTTTAAGCCTTGTGGTTGGCTTCCTTCAAGGTCTTTCCAGTGAGGACGTAATGGAAGCCGCAGGAAGTGTAAAAATCCTGTTTCTCCCCATAGCTGGTTCAATTGCAGTTTATGAGTTCGTGGCGGATAAATGGCAGTGGACGATGTACTGGAGTCCTTTCTACTGGGCGTACAAAGCGAACACCATGATACTTTCCAAAACAGCCAACTGGGGAACGGTACTTTTTTGTACCGCGATGGTAATCGGCATATCGTTAATTGTCTACTTCGTATCTCTTCCAAAAATAAGAAAGGGATTGAGCTAAAACGTGTTGAATAGTAAATATTCTTAAAAGAGAAGGGGGATTATTATGGGAACTGGATATCTGCTTGGAGGAATAGCCTGTTTACTTTACGCGGTTTTAGTCGGGTATTTTGGAGGAATTAAGAAATCACCCGGACTCCCTAAATTGGTTAAAATGAAGCTGAACAAGAAAATGAGCGATGCAACCGCTGCAAAAATTACCTTGATAGCCGCCGGAATTGTGGTTAAACCTTGAGGCTACCTTATAATAGGTAAGCCATTCGCCTTCTAGCTGGTCATAGCCGTTGCCGTTGTGGTCGGCTTGCTTTCGCCTTCGGTTTGACCTAGACTTGATACTGCGGGGCTTTGTTTGTGATGACTGGCATATTGCCAGATGACCGCACCACTGACAAACGCCCTGCCTTTCGTTTAGAGTCCAGACCTTATGACATCGGCTACAATGACCTTGA
>Ga0114922_10007095_pt1 | contig 10258 bp, 9 predicted proteins | sample AartaG_FD_100975 | JGI IMG/M metagenome (GOLD analysis project Ga0114922, IMG submission 100975) | Deep subsurface microbial communities from Aarhus Bay to uncover new lineages of life (NeLLi) - Aarhus_00045 metaG | ecosystem: Environmental > Aquatic > Marine > Oceanic > Sediment | place: Aarhus...
ACAATGTGGAGCCGCCGGGCCTGTCGGCGGTGCAGAGCCCAGGCTGTCGCAGAAACCCGCTACCCAGCACCGTTATCGCGCATGCCCCTCTGATCGATCGTCGATGCGCTGAGCACCCACCTTTGCCTGCCCTTTCTCGTGTCGGCGACAGCACGCCACGCGGCTGCAAGCGCAGCCATCCGTACCGCCGGTCGGGCGTCGGCCCAGTGCGGTCTTCGACGGTAGGAAAACCGTAATCCCTTGCAAAAAGGCAGGTTAAGGTCGCATTTGCCGGCAGGGCATCGCGGTTTGCCATGTCCAGGATATGATCGAGCCACTGATACGCCGCTCAAGATCCGCTCGCCGGCTGCCGATTGGAAACAAGGCCCGCGGCAGCAGTAAGCCAAATCGGACACGATGGGGGCGGTACCGGCTTACTCTCGCGATCCCCGACCCGCCGGTACCGTCCCCCATGTGTTTCGGGCCAAACGCCGCCCCTCCGGTGCATGTGGCAGGGCAAAAAGATGCACGAAACGGAACACGCGTACGACCAAGCGATTGAACAGAGCTTTCGAGAGGTCCACGAGGCTTTGGACTCGCTGGAGTCTTTTCTCAAACAGCACATTGGGCATCACCCGGCCTATCGTCCGAATCCCGTAGACGCTGTGGTGCAGGTTCGGCAAGCGCTCATCGCAGCGACGTCGCGTCGCGAAAGCCACTGCCCGTGAGCTTCAAACCATGCATCTCGCGTGGAGACCGCGCCGGCCCATGTTCGCGCGGGCGAGTCTCGTGAACGAACGCGGGCTCACCCGGGCTGCCCGAGCAGCCCCCGCGCACAGGGCAGCGCCCGCATGATAGGCGCGGACACCGACCCGGGCGAGGTTGCCTTGGCTCGGTTGGGAGAATAGTGCGGAAATAGGACAACGCCGAATGGCATGAAGCTAACGGGCTTCTGGATCGCCGTGGCGTCTGTAGGAGGCGATGTTGTTTGGGCTGGCGCTTGCGGGCGGGTGGCACTGTCAAGCGATAGCTTGGCAGTGCTTTCCTGTCCTGCCAGGCCACCGGCGGATACCCCGCCGACGACGAGGCGAGCTAGGATTTCTTTCTTTTGGCTTTCTTGGACCCTGCTTTGGGCTTCTTCGGCCTTGCCCGATCTGGTTTTGGTGGCGTACCCGCCGCAAGCCTGGCGAGCTCGTCCGTTGCCCCCATCCGCTCAAGTGCTTCAACGGCCATGCGGGAAACATCCCCGCGTTTTTCCAACCCTTCGTCGGGTGGCCAATCCGTCTTCGGGTCAAACAGATACTCCACAGTCGTTCCCATCTCCCTCGCCAGACGGATCGCCGTCTGAACTGTCTCCCACGCGGAGTCTTTTTCCATCGCTGCCTTGAATCCGGTGTAGCTGGCTCCAATCAAACCGGCCATCTTCCGCACCGAAATCGACCGTTTGGCCAAATATTCTTGAACTTTGTCCTGCCATCGCATGAAACCAGTCTAGTGTACAACCTTATGATCTGACAGGGGTTAGGTAAACTAGGGCAGAATATACGAAAACTAGTTGACAAAGCGCGGATTATACTTCATAATACGCGTCTAGTTGCAGGCAGGAATGCCTTCACGTCGGACGGGTAGGTACCTGTCCGCAAGTGTGTCTGTAACAGTGCGTGTTCGTGGCCGCAACCCACGATACCTCGAGGCGCCGCTACTGCACAGTGGCGATTCTAGGTAGGATGCAGGGCCACGGGCTTGCCGGTTGGCCGAACCCCGCTCTTTTGGGGTACGGTGTGCTCCGGGCGTTTTTTGGTCCCGGTCATGCCGCCTGCCTAAAGCGTGCTTTTTCGACGCTTTGTGTCGAAAGCGCGGCGTTCTGATTGTCCCCAGAACGCGGGGGGAGGCCGGCCGGGACGCGTGCGTCTGCATCCTTCGTGGGTTGCGCGCACGATGTCCCCGGTCGGCTTCTCCCCGCGTTTTTTTGCGCGGACCCTCGGGTAGTGCGCCGCCTGGGCATATCGTTCCGCCGCATGTGACATCACCAGGGGTCCGCGCGGGAAGGAGTTTGGAGGATGATGGCATCCGATGCGGGGTCCGGGGGTGGCACTGTCAAGCGCCAGCTTGGCAGTGGTCTGCTATCCGGCGCCAGGAAAACACTGCCCCGCCCGCGGGACAGCGCCACCCGGCGAATGACGATGTTCTGTTGTGGTGTGCGTGAAAGCACTGCCCCGCCTGGGGCGGGACAGTGCCACCCGGTGGGAGGTTCCGATAAGCGTGAACCTCCGGTGGCAAAAGGAGTTACCCACGCTTTTTTTTGCCACGGCCTCAAAAAAAACTTATCCAGGATATGTATTTCGCCCTTGACATGTGCCGGCGGTTTGGATATTTTTGGAGATCGGCGGATCGTCGGCGCGGTCACGGTCGAGGCCAGGGACGGCCAGGAGGAGGAGAGGAGCGGCCTCGATCACCCAGTATGCCGGGCCGCACCTCAGCGAGGAACGGGTATGGAAGGCGGTGTCTTGCGCGAGAGCGCCTTTGGCGGCCCGAGGGCGGGTCCGTGCTCCGGGACAGCGTTGTCGCCGTCGTTCCAGAGTACCTCCACACCGGCTTGGCCACGGCACTCGGCCGCGGGCCGGAGCGCAGGGCCTCACTCTCGGGGCCAGGTTGGCCGCGATCGTGGTGCGGCGTCTCCGTACCGGCTTGGTCGGATCACCCTACGCCCGACCAAGCCGGTGCCTCTTGACGCCGCGCTCGGCTGGGCATGCGCCGAGCCTCCCCGCCGGACACCCACCTCAGGCAACTCGCAAGATACCCGGCCGCCCAAGCCCAACGGCACTTCCCGCCCGGGCGGCCTTCACCAAGGAAATCCAGGAGACGCGAAGATGCAACGACTAACAGCAGCAATTCGGCCCCGCTGGCGCCTGGGGTGCGCCGTGGTCTTGTTGTCGTACATGGTTCCATCCGCAGCCGTGGCCGATCTTGAGGTGACCGGCATTTCGCCGGCCATGTCGCATAACTACGAGCCGCTGGACGACGCCCGGATCTCGGGCAGCGGCATCGTCGGCGGGGCGACCGTCAAGCTGGTCAGGGGCGACCTGGAGATCGTAGGCACCAACGTCATCTACGACGACTTGCCATACTCGTTCCAGGCCGACTTCGCCCTGACCGGTGCGGAGGTGGGTTACTGGGACGTGGTTGTCACCAACCCGGGCGGCGGCGAGACGGCCACCCTGGCGGCGGGCTACCGCGTGCGCGAGGGCATCAAGATCAAGCAGATCGGCGGCCACTTCGGCGGCCGGATCAACAACGTCGCCGTCCAAGGGGATCTGGCCTATCTGGCCCAGGGCGGGCACCTGGCCATCATCGATATTTCCGACCCGGCCAATCCGTTCGAACTGGGCTACATCAATCTCACCCTGGGGTCGCCGGATCCCAATATGTACGCTGACGTTGTGGACGTGGCCGTCCAGGGCGGCTACGCGTTCGTGTGCGTCAACGGCCTGCCGAGCCTGTTCACCATCGTTGACGTGTCCGATCCGACCAGCCCGCGCGTGGTCGTCAGCGGTCTGTCGCCCGGTGGTTCAAACCCTGCGCATCATGATCGACCCAATAGGGTCGAGTTGCGCGGCGGCGTGGCCTACGTGGCCATAGGGGAAACGGCGAGGGACTACAGCGCGGGTCCCGTATACGCGGTGGACGTGAGCGACCCGGAGTCGATGGACCCTGGCCAGCCGGGGTTGTTTCACCCTGTGCAGAACGAGGTGGGCAAGCCGCATGCCATGAGCGTATCCGGGGATCGGCTCTATTTGTTCTGTGACGCCCCGGATCAGGGAGACGGCTGGTCTGCGTGTCAGCTCGAGATCTTCGATCTGTCGGTTGATCCGCTGAACCCGGTGCGGCTGGGGACCGCGGTGGTGACCGAGTGCGGCGGGAAGTGGTCCAGGATGGCCATCGACGGGGACCTGGCCTGGATCCCTCAGAGCAACCAGTCGGGGACACATCCGCCCGAGTTGCTGGTCATCAACGTGGCCGACCCCCAGTTCCCGTTCGTCCTGGCCCGGCACGACTACGAGGCCCTCGGCTTGCACGGTTACTACCACGCCCCCGACGAAACACAAAATGGTTGGCCTACCCGGGAGTTCCGGATATCCGGCGGCCGGGGCTACCTGGTGACCTCCGGGACGGGGGGTGTATCACCCTCCATGCAAGAGGAGTTTGTGATTCTCGACGTGAGTGATCCGTTCGCGCCGAGCGTCCTACATCTAGCCGGCACGCCTATCGGACCGAGGGCCGGGGTGACGGTGGTCGGGACGACGGTCTACCTGCCGGACGCGGCCGAGGGGCTCAACATTCTGGACGCCTCCGACCCGGCGAACGTCGTCCCGCTGGGCAATTACCCGTCGCCGGCGAACATGAGGCGGGTCAACAGGCGCGGGGACGTGCTCTACGTGACGGACCTTTACCTGGGCGTGACCATACTGGACGTTTCCGAGCCGCGCAGTCCGGCGCTGGTCAGCCAGTATCAGTGCGGCCGGGGCGAGACCCCTGAGGGGACAGGCGGAGCGGACGGCATCGAGGAGCGCGACGGCCTCCTGTACGTGGCGGCCCACAACGGGGGGGTGGAGGTCCTCGACGTGAGCGATCCGGCCAACCCCTTCCTGGCCGGGGCGTTTCCGTTCGGGTGGTATACGACTTCTCACGGCCTCGATCTGTTCGGGGACCTGGCCATCGTCGGCGTCCGGACTCCCTCGGCGAGTTGGTTCGTTGTTTTCGACGTCAGCGACCTGGACAATATAGTGGACGTCGATTCCTGGATTACTGGTCCTGGCACTCCCGTTTCGATCGAGACGATGCCCGATGGCGTAATACACTCCGCCACGGGCGACGGCCTTTATCACGCTCGCTGGACCGATACTGACCTGGCCGCAGGTGCTTACGTCCAGCGTGGGGACCTGAGGTACTACGGCAGGGGTTGGAGCAACATTAGGGTTGCCCCAGTGGCCGACCCGCCGGCGGAGTGCGCCGACCCGGCCGTTGCGTGTGCGGACCTAGAACCGCCCCCGCGGGATTTCGGGGGCATTTCGGTACGGGACGACCAGCGCGTCCATCTGGCCGGTCACCGGCTCTGGGTGTTCGATGCGTCACCCTATCCGGGGGACCCGGTGCTGTGGGCCTCCTACATCGGCCCAAACGACTATTTCGACGTAACCGCCGAGGAGGGCATTTACGCCTACGCGACCGGGCCGGGTACCAGCGTATGCGAGGTCATCTCCGCCGACGGGGTATCGGTCTTCCAGATCGTCCTGCCCGGCGACGCGGATGATGACGACGACGTGGACCTGGCCGACTTCGCCAAGTTTCAGCAATGTTTCGCCGGCGCCGATGTGGCCCCGCCCGACGCTGACTGCCTGGTCTTCGACGTCGACGACGACGCCGACGTCGATTTGGACGACTTGGCGGGGTTCCACACGGCGATGACGGGAGTACTCTAAACGCCAAAACGTCAAAAAGTGAAAACGTCGAAACATCAAGAAGTCAACACGTCAAAGATCTGAAAACGGGATAACGAGGTAGGGCCTTGATCGGTGAAATGCTGGGCGGCGCTCTTCGTGTCTCCTGATTGTGGCGGCTTCTGGTCGTCACCGGCGGGTGTTGCGGCGGGCTAGTCGCCGCACCCCGCCGCTCGCGCGGCAGACTGTGCCTCGCCCGGCTAGTTGGCTCTGAACTCCACGCTAGAAGCCACGTCAATCGTCCCGTCCACCCAGTGCAGGTGGCCCGAGGTGATCACGTTGGCGTTCACGTCGAGCGTGCCGTCGAGCACCGTGAAGTCGCCCCAGAGTTGCGTGGCCTTGGCGTCTGAGGCGAACTCGATCTCTGTCCCGGACGTCGGACCGACTTGCCACTGCCCGTAACCCGTGTAGGTAAGGTCCTCCAGGAGGATCCTTGCGCTGGCGCTGTCTGCGATGACCAGGCCCCTGTTCACGAACTTGCCCGTCGTGGCATCGCTGGTGCCGGCGATCGTCAGAATGCCCTCGATCCGCATCTGGCTGATCAGCGTCTTGGTGCTGTCCACGCTGACCTCGGCGCCGGCCACAAATCCCTTGATCCTGCCGGCGCCACCCAGGATAGCGTGGGTGCTGATCTCGAGTACCGACGTCGAGGTTGAGAGCCCGACTTGGCCGTCGATGACGTGCGTCCCGCCACCGGCGAGATCGACCTTCCCACCGGCCCCGCTGACATTGAGTAGGCCAGCGCCTTCGATGAGCAGGCCGCCCGCTGCCTTGATCTTGAGCGTGTAGCCGCCGGTGTAGACCGCGCCGCCCTGCCCGATGAAAACGTAGTCGTACTCTTCGTTGGCCGTCAACGTGTGCGTGTCTCCGCAGTCCACGAACAGGGTGTCGCAGCCGGCCAACAGCCTTTCGTCGCCGTCGGCCGGCGGAAAGGCGGCCAGGGCCACCGCGACGGCCCCCAGGCCGACGAGGCAGGCCCCACGCACTGTCTTGCTCTTGCCTGATTGCATCATTTCCATGGGAATATCTCCTGACTCCGCGGGATGGCCCGCGGATTTGTGGGACACAGAAGAAGGCCCCCGATCCGCCAGGGGCGGATCGGGGAGCCTTCGTCCTCAAAAAAACCGTGCTCGCTTCCCCTCAGCCGGCGCGGTTGGGGTGGCACGGTCAAGCGAAGCTTGGCCGTGCTTGGACTGCTCCCACCGCCCCGCCTTGGGCGGGACGGTGCCGCCCGCCGACCCAGGGAAGCACAAAGACGCCCAGGGCTAGTTGCATCTGAACTCGATGCTCGAGGTCCTCACGATGATGGACCCGTCTAACCAACTCAGGAGCCCCGAGGTAATCACGTTGGCGTAGATATCCAGGGTCCCGTTCTCGCCCAGCAACACGAAGTCGCCGGCCAGTTGCGTCGCCTTGGCATCTGAGGCGAACTCGATCTCTGCCGTATTGGTGCTCGGACCGATTCTCCACTCCCCGCGACCCCTGAAGGTGAGGTCCTCCAGCAGGATCCTTGCGCTGTCGATGTCCGCCACGACCCAGCCTTCATTATGGAAGAACCCGGTGAGCGCTTCCGAGGTGCCGGCGATCGTGACGAAGCCCTCGATCCGCATTTGGCTGGTCAGCTTCTTGAGGGCGTCCACGCTGATCTTGGCACCGGCCACGGTTCCCTTGATCATGCCGGCGCCGCCCAGGACGATGTCGGCGGTGATCTCGAGGAGCGCCCCCGCGTCTGAGAGCCTGAGCTCGCCGTCGATGGTGTTACTCCCGGCGACGGTGAAATCCACCTTGCCACCGTTCCCGCTCACGTTGAGCAGCCCGCCGGCCTCGATGAACAAGCCCCCGTCCTGGTTGATGGTCAGCGTGTTTGTGCCCGTCACTACACTGGCGTTGTCTCTGATCTCCAGGTAGCTCACGGTCTTGGCGCCGTCGACCGTAATCGTGTGTCTAGGATGAATCTGTGCGAAGTCCGTGTCACCGGGCTCGTCGGTCGTGGTAGCCCAACTCGCATCGTTGGCGGTGTATATCAGCCAGGTCGTATCGTCGCTCCAGTTGCCCGATGCCCTCGACCTGAAATGGTCCTGCGCGCTGGCCGGTGGGCCGTCGAGGATGTACAGGCCCGTCAGGGCCACGATTGTCATGAGTAGTACGTGTGGTTTCATGGTTTGCAAATCCTTTCGTTTGAAGAAGCTGTCAGCTTTCAGCTATGAGCTATCAGCCTTCAGCTTTCAGGTGTTCACCATACGCTATTGGCCAATGCCCTTTCGCTACGAGCTGAAGGCGACCCCCGTGCCGTTCTTGTTGTAGGTGCCCTGGTTGAAGACGACCTGGCCCATGTCGAAGGTCATGTTGGCCGCAACGTCGATCTCGCAGTTGATGCTGGCCCCGCCGCGAAAGATGGTGCGCCCCGTAACCGTCAGATCGGCGCTGATCAGGAGTTCCTCCTCACCCGCATCCTCATCCTCCGTGCTCCCGGTAACGTCGAGGGTCCCGATGTAGACGTCGCCAACATCCGCGGAGGTGACGGTGAGCTGGGCCGCATTGGCCCCGCTGCCCTTAAGTACCACCTCCCTGAGGCAGTAGAAGCCCTGGTTGGCATCGTTGTCCAACGTGAGCCTCAGTTGACTGCTGCTGGCGTCGACGGTGACCCGGTCCGCGTAGAGACCGGCCGAGCTTTGGTTGTCGATCGTGGCGTCCGCCGTGACCGAGACGTAGCGGAGGTAGAGCGGCTCAGCGCCCGTCAGATCCCACGACCCCGAAACGGTGGTGAGGCCCTCGAACTCAAGCCCGCCGGACCTACTGACCGTCAGCGTCATGCTGCCGCCAATGGTGAGCGTGCCATAGGGCGACGCGGCCGCGCTCGAGTCGTAGATGCACGTGCTAGTGGTGCTATTGTCAGTGATCGTGATGTCGTCGCTCGTAGCGGGTGCGACGTCACTGGTCCAGTTGTCTCCTTCGCTCCAATCGGAGCCAATGTCGCCGTCCCAGGTATGCAGGTCGGCGCTCGCGATCCCCGGCGTAAGCACGAGTGCGCAGATTCCCAGCACTGTGATCAATGGTTTCATTTTCAGTTTCCTTTGTGCTAGAATGATCCTTGTCTTAACCAGCCCCTCGCGGTCGCGCGGCTTTGGCTCGCCGCCGCGAGAGGGCACTTTCGATTGCGGAATGCGGATTTCGGATTGCGGAGTGCCGAGGGGCGAATCCGCGTCTGGATGTCCGCAGGCCGCTCCCTTGACTGGTACACCCGTGTCAAGGGGTTTCGCTCCTTTCCGGATCCGGCTCTGCCCCTCCCGCGTTTCTCACTTCTCACTTCTTACTTCCACTGCACCTCCTTTCTGGCCGACCGACCGATCCTGGGCGGGCCACCAGGACGCTGTGCGGCACAGGCGCGTAAGTCCGGTAACCCACAGCGTTTCCGAAAAAAAAGACGGATATAGCAACATGTCCAGGACATGGTTGACAGGGTGACCCCGGCTCGGTAGAATAGCTCCTGAGCGCCTCAGTGCGCGGAGAAGATGGTGGTACGTTTCTCAAAGGAGGAAAGCGATGAAGCGGCAGGTACGGAGCGGACGATGGCGGTCGTCTGCGGGGAAGAAGCAACGGAGCAAACGAGCGGTCCTGATGATGGCAGCGGCGGTGGCGATTGCCGGCGGAACGCAGGCCAACGCCACGCCTGTCCGGTTCGACAACGCGCCACACGGTGATCCGGGGCACTTCCACTGGCCCCCAGCAACTCCCTCCCCGGACATCACTTGGCTCGATATCACGCTGGACGCGAGCGCGCAGCCGGGGGCTTCCGATGGCCCGGCAAGCTTCGGGCACAAATGGACTATCGAAGGCGACAACAGCAGCGTGAGAGCGACGTCGTCCTCCGTGGGCCAACTGGAGGTACAGGACACGAGTAGCCGTTTGCTGGTTCCACTTGCGTTGGGGGACATGATACCAGCCGGGAACCCACTGCATTACTACGCAAAGGCCTACGATGGTGGCAGCCTGCTGCCCGAGGGCGTCGAGACCTACCTGGGCGTGCACTTCAACGGCCCCGACTGGCAGTACGGCTGGATCGGTGTGGTGCGAACGGGTCTCGAACTCGACGCCTTCGCCTGGGGCTACGAGACGGAGGTTGGCGTTCCGATCGCGGCCGGTGCCCCGGAGCCCGGGACGCTGGCGACGTTGGCCGTTGGTGCGGCCGCCCTGCTGGGCCGCCACCGCCGTCGTGCCAGCCAGATCGACTGACGCCGGCGCAGGCGCGTAGCCAGGACGCCCGGACGTGGCGGTCGCTGGCCGACCCGCTGTGGGAAGGCGGGGGGCGGAGACCTTCAGCGAGGAGTCCCCGCGCCCCCAAGGTTGTGGCGTGCGCGCCGCCTCGGTCTCCTGCCCGAGATTGGTGCGGCGCCCTCGCGCGGTCAAAAGCCTCAATGGAGAGTCGTTTGCCAAGTGGCGCGGCGTCGCTGGCGGCGGGAACGAGAAACAGAAGTCCATTGCGGTCAGCGTCACGGCGTGAATCCTTGGCGTTGGATGATCCTCATTTCGCTCTCCCTTGACGCCTGCGGCGTCAAGAGCATTCGTTGGCACGCGGCGCTGGCCGCGTGGTTCCTCGACGATCGGCCCCAGAGCGCGGCCCAATTGGGCCGCGTGTCAAGGGCCACCGTCCATTCGACAACCCGTCTCGCGACTGCCCGCGACGGCGCCGCGGACGGTCCCATCCCCCTCTCGGCCTCCTGCGTACGCGCCCGCCGGGCCATCGAAATGGCAGGCGTCGCGACCGTCCTGCCCCGCCGCAG
>Ga0114922_10007096_pt1 | contig 10257 bp, 6 predicted proteins | sample AartaG_FD_100975 | JGI IMG/M metagenome (GOLD analysis project Ga0114922, IMG submission 100975) | Deep subsurface microbial communities from Aarhus Bay to uncover new lineages of life (NeLLi) - Aarhus_00045 metaG | ecosystem: Environmental > Aquatic > Marine > Oceanic > Sediment | place: Aarhus...
CATGAATCGTTGGCTACACTGTTGAAGCTTTGCAGGCTGTTCATAGATTCTATACAACCCCCTGGCCCCCTTTTTTAAGGGGGAATACTAAGCATCATCACCCAGAACCGAATTCGCCAACAGCATCATTCCTGTCCCGCCTATCGGGTTAATCGCTTTTTCTGATCCGTTGGCAAAAGCTTAAGGACTCTTCGCATATTTGCTTACTCCACCGGCAGAATAACAGTGACCTCCGTTCCCTTTCCAATTTCACTTTCTACCTTTATGTCACCCTGGTGTCTCTTGATAATCCTGTAGACAATGGATAACCCAAGCCCAACACCCACGCCTCTGGTTGTGAAGCCGGGGTCAAAAATTCTGGCCAGATGCTCCGATGGAATCCCCTTCCCGGTATCCGAGATCTTAACAGTGACCTGGGTTTCGTCCGAAGTAGTCGTTATCTTTATGGTACCCTGATCCTCGATGGCCTGAACGGCGTTCCTCAGAAGATGCATAAGTGCCTGATTCAACTCACTGGCATAGCCCTGTATCCGGGGGATTTCAGCGTAATCCTTTATGACTGCCACTCTATCCCTCAGTTCATACTGCAGGAGGTCCAGAGCGTTATCAATGCTTTCGTGAAGATCGACCTTCTGGAATGTGGCTTCATCCAGCCTGGAGAATGCCCTGAGGCTTTCGACGATCCTGGCAATCCGTTTACTCGCTGTTGCTATGACCCCATGGTTTGACTCAAGAACACTTATGGATTGCTGAAGCTCCTGCTCGTCATACCGGGATCGATCAGTTTGCAGCAGGTTCTTTAGCCTGCGAACACCGCGATTCGCGACGTCCGCTGCGCTATGGATAGCCCCGATGGGATTGTTCATCTCATGAGTCACCCCAGCTACCAGGTTTCCCAGCGATGCCATCTTTTCCTGCATAATAAGTTGATCCTGGGTCTCCTGCAGTTGCCGGGTGCGCTCCTCTACTTTTTCTTCCAACGTCTGGCTGTATTCTTCCAGCTTCTCATTGGATACTTCCAGTTCCCTGGACTTGGTCTCAAGCTCTTTTGAGTAGGCTTCCAGACTTCGTTGAGCTTGCGTGAAACGAGATTCCAGAATGTAGCCAAGACAGAGAATGAAGGCAAAAACTCCCCAGGGGAAGATGGCGTGCCATTGGGGAATTATCTCGTACCCCGCGAGTACGTCATGCAGGCCGGACAGAGCCAGAATCACCACACCGATATTAAGCGCTTTCGATTCGGAACCGCGATGGTATTCGCCCTTACCTATCCTGTAAAATCCCACAGAGATGCCGAACAGCAGTAAAATACCAAAGAATGAGCCAGCCTTCGGCATCGGGATTACATGGGTGATGTCTAGTAGTAAAAGCACCACGACGACAAAAATGTGAAATTGCCATAATCGACGAATGAACCTGTCTCCACCTTCAGATACCTGCTCAATGAACATATAAAGGCCGATTGGAAATGAGAAAAGCGCTATAGATCTGCAATAATAAAGTATGGCGGCAGATTGGACCATTAGTCCGCTTATGGGAGACACAGCAAGGTAGAGTATACCAACACAGCTAGCGAAAATGCCCAGAGAAATCACCGGGTAGGGCTTTTGTGCCCTTCGCCTGAAATAAATGAAAACCGAGAACGAACCTACAAATATAAAGAGCAAACCCAGAATGAAGAACTCGGCGCCGGCTCTTATGACTCTCCTGGTAATGTCCATCTGAGAACCCAGCAACATAGTATTACGCAGGATTCTGTCCGGATGGGCATCCTCCGCGTAGACCCTTAAGAATAGAGTTTTTCCCCGGACGGCATTATCCAGCGGAATATGATGCAGCTTCCCGCTCAGATACCTGCTCTGAGCCGATGGTCTGAACTCCCCGGATCGATAGATCAGGCGATGATCAAAGTACACTTCAAAGCTCTGAAATGTATCAGGTACAAAGAAAGTAGGTTGCTGCCAGTTCCCCTCAGGCAACCGGGTAAGCAACCACAAAATCTGGTGCTTCTGTGGATTCTTGTGGAAATCAGGATAGTCCTTCACGGGTTTCCATTCAGGGCTTGCGGCTTCCTCGTAGACCCAAAGAGGTACTCCCTGATCGCCCACAGGAGAATCTCCCCAGCGGTAATACCAGTTCTCTTCGGAGATCTCCTTGATAGGCGAGAGAGCAGAATCCGAAGCTGACGCATAAGTAAGAGGTAGAACCATCAAGGCAAAACATAGCATCAGAGAAGCATGGAAATGTCTTGAATCAGAAAACGTCAAGCTAATCACCCAATACTTTCACGCCCTGGACTTTCAACTGCACTTTGTATACCGATGTTCGGGCGGTGAGAAAGAGGGTCTTATTGTCAGGTCCACCGAATGCGAGATTAGCTGGCGCTTCAGGGGCTACAATGTTTCCCAGGTGCTTGCCTGCGCTGTCGAATATCCATACGAAGCCGGCCGCGATATACAAGTTGCCGTTTACGTCCACCTTCATGCCATCAGGGCCGTGTCCCGCCTCAAAAACGTCTTCAGCGAAGACCCGATCATTAGCTAACGTGCCATCCGGCTGCACGTCGAAAGCACGCACGTGCTTGCGGTCAGTATCAGCTATATACAGGATCTTCTCATCGGGCGAGAAGGCCAGGCCGTTGGGCTTTTCAAAATCATCGGCAAGTAATGCTATAACACCGTCTGGCGCGACGCGATATACCCCCTGGAAATCCAATTCCCGCTGGTCTGGCTTAACGCCGTAAGGCGGATCAGTGAAATAGACACTGCCATCGGACTTGACTACCAGGTCGTTCGGGCTATTGAGCCGTTTCCCCTGGTATTCGCCAGCCAGAGTTACAATCGTCCCATCCAGTTCCGTGAGCGAGACGCGTCTGTTGCCATGCTCGCAGGCAACCAATCTTCCATGCCTGTCAAATGTTAGACCGTTGGAGTTCCCACTGGGCGAACGGAACTTCTCAATGCCACCATCAGAAGTCCATTTATAGATGGTATCGGCAGGAATATCGCTGAATAAGAGGTAACCGTCAGGATGCCATACCGGCCCCTCGGTGAACTGAAGCCCCGATGCGATGCGCTCCGGCTCCCCGGGTTCAACCAGGGCAGAGAGACCGGTATTTGCTGCGCCTGCGACGAGAAGGACAAAATATAATATATCCATAAGATCTCCACCTTTCTTTCGTGGATTCTGAAAAGGTACTCAACTTATGCGGCTTGTAGTTCCAAATGAGACGGTTTCAAAATCCCCCGGCCCCCTTGAGTTCTCTCAGAAAGTCAATAGCAGAATGACAAGTGTTTCTGTCGTCCCTACGGGACTGTGGGTTTTTGGGTGCATCCATTCCCAGCGATAAATCGCTGGGCTATTATCGTAAGTCCCTACGGGACAAGGTTTCTGATCAACATATCCGGACTTTATGAGAAAGCTCCCTTTTACAAGCGGGAGAAATGGGCTCCGCCCATGGGGCCAGACCACCGGGAATAGTCTCATCCAGAACTTACAATTCGTATTACTTGCCATATTATATACAACCCCTGCACTGGTTTCAAGCGAAAACCTGGCGGGGACATGTCCGCATCATCTTAGTCGGTATGGGAGGGCGAAGCTCCTGCTGAGCCGTAAGACGTAATCAGCGGCAGGTGACAGGGCTAGAATTACTTTCACCGATCACGAATCCTGGCTCAGCAGGAACTTCGCCCTCCCATACCCAATCTGACCGACAGAACTGAAACAGTTATGGCGAAAACCTTTCAAAAGATTTGACAAATGAAAGATGGATATGGTAGAATTCCAACAGAAATTAGTGGCTGCAATGCACTCTATTCGAGGCATAAGATCCAACTTTTTAGATAGTTTGTGCTCTTGGTTTGATAGTTTAGATGTGGAGAGGTACAGAGATGTCGGAGCCCAGAGATTTTGAGGCGGAGATCGCCAAATTGCGGGATAAAATGAATCAGATTCTCAGCGGCGCTTCTATTGATGCTGAGCAACCTGAGTTGCTGGATGAAGTTGACTGGATGCCATACCTGGACGTCCTGGAAAATAGTGATGAGATCATAGTCAGAGCTGATATACCGGGTATGAAGCCTGATGAGATCGATCTATCCATTTCCGGGAATATTTTGCAGATCAAAGGTGAAAGAGAAAGGGAAATAGAGAGAGAAGATGAGAACTATCATGCCATCGAACGAGGCTACGGCAGGTTCAGCAGACAGGTGACGCTGCCTGCTCCGGCGAAGGTCGATGCAATCGCCGCATCTTACAAGGACGGCGTCCTTACTGTAAGGCTTCCCAAAATTGGAGAGAAGAAGACCGGGAGAGTAAAAGTCGATCTTGAGTAGCCAGGTCTGGGTTTGCACTAGCTGTAGGTTGGGTTAGGCCATTGGGGAAAACTCACTTTTACTCATGAAGCGAATCTTTAGACCTTAATAGAGCGAGGCGAGAGAACTTAACCCAACTTACTATAGAAAACTAGATTTATAGAAAGGTAATAGAATGCTAACTGATAAAGAAAAGGCTGAAGGATGGATATCGTTATTCGACGGAAAAACCTTGAATAGCTGGTCTACGACGGGTAAACCGGAGGGCTGGATAGTCGAGGATGGCTGTATTTTGTGCACAACTCAAGGCGGTCGTTATCTCTATACGCTTGATCAATACGATGATTTCGTATTGTCGATCGACTTCAAAACAGAAAAAGGTGTAAATAGCGGCGTATTCTTCCGATGGTCGGACCTCAAAGATCCTGTCAATACAGGCATTGAGATGCAGATATTGGACACTTATGGCCGCGAACCCACGCGCAAGAACGATTGCGGCGCGATTTATGATATAATAGCTCCGACTAAGAATACCTGCAAACCCGCCGGAGAGTGGAATACAGCAGTGATCACATGCGATGACAACCTTGTCTCGATAGAGCTGAACGGTGAGAAAATAGCTGAGATGGACCTGGATCTCTGGATCGAACCAGGCAAGAATCCGGACGGGACGAAGAATAAGTTCAAATACGCTTATAGGGATATGGCCCGTAAGGGTCACATAGGCCTTCAGGATCATGGCGGCAAGGTGTGGTTTCGTAATATCAAACTGAAAAAGCTTAAGTAGGCGATGGCATAAATGCCGCGCTAACCGATAGGCGGGACATTCCTGATACTGTTGGCGAATCATGGATTCCCCCTTAAAAAAGGGGGCCAGGGGGTTGTATAGAATCTATGAACAGTCTGCAAAGCTTCAATAGTGTAGCCAACGATTCACGGGAAAACAACCCCCTGGCCCCCTTTTTTAAGGGGGAATACTAAGCATCATTCCCCAGAAATGAATTCGCCAACAGTATCATTCCTGTCCCGCCAGAATATGGAGAAGTTGAGAGCCACTGCAGAAGGTTGCATAAGTAAGTTTTGGCTTCTCATGAGGCGGGACAGGAATGTCCCGCCTATCGGGTCAATAGTTTTCTTAAGGCTATCTGCAAAAGTTTAGACTGTTTTCTAAAATTTGCTTAGTTTATAGAGTTTTACTTGGGATTTGCGGTTTTGAGCCAGATTACAACTTTGGGGGAGGTGTTATGAAATGGGAGGATCCCCAAGATTTGAAATTGCTATAAGGGTTAAGCTCGATTTTGGAGATGGTGAAACGCTTGAAGGTAAATTAGGCAACCTATGCGCTTCCGGTGAGGATGTAATGGTGGAATCCAGTAAAAGCGCCCGGGTGGGAGATGCTGTCGCCCTGGAGATGCCGGTGCCATCACAGATGCGAATAGTGCAGTGCGAAGGCGAGGTGGCAAACTGCGAAAAAAGTGACGACACTTACGAGATCGATGTTCGCATACGCAATATTGATGAACAATCCAGGGAGGAACTTAGAAGATTCTGCAACTTCCTGACGCCACTGGCTACGTCCGAGACCATTTACTACCTTATCCAGGAGGGAGAGAAAGCGCTGAGTGAAGCATCGGAAGTGACTATCAGCGAATCTGCGGGTGCAAGGCTGGAAGCCCTTATGCATGAACTCCTGTCTCTCAGGTATCACGATGCCTTGAGAAGTTTTGAGGACGCTTTGAAGATCGATCGCGAGAACGAAGAGGCTGTGGCAGGATTCTGCTATTCTCTGGCAAAGGCGGTTTGCCACTATGAACGCGCAGGCCTGAACGGATTGGCTGATATAATAAAAGTGAAAGCGCTTCAGTATTACACGGATAGAACCCTGGAAATTGCAGAAAAGTCTCCGAGAATGGACGCATATCTATTGGAAATAATACGCGGTATCTTCTCCCATTAGTTTAATGTTACGAGTTTTTCAGTTAAGTCAAGTAGAACGTACAGCTTGCTCGTTTAGAACGCTGATCAAGCCTCAGAAACAAGCTGGCAGCATGTTGTACTGAACAGGTCTCTCCCATAAGTGAAAACTCGTATTAACATCATATTTTTCAGTTGCCGGACCTCACTTGAAGATTAACATTTTATTGATAGTTGTAAAATTATCCGCGCTCAGGCTGTAGAAATACACTCCGCTTGATACGCATTCGCCGGCTTCGTTCCTTCCATCCCAATGAGCCGCGGCCCCCCTGTCGGTATAGAATCCAGCGGGCTTGTATCCCAGATCCAGCGTGCGTATAAGCTGGCCTGTCGACGCGTATATGTTGATCACCACGCTTGCGTCTTCGTTCAGTTGGTATGGAATCCAGGTTTCCGGGTTAAAAGGATTGGGGTAATTCTGAAAATATGATCGCCGTGCATTTAAGAATTTGGCAGCATTTAGGAAGGTTCTTGACTGAGATGCAGGGATCATCTCCTTATACCACTGTCTGATAGTGTAATAAGCCTGCCTTCTTGAACCATCAGGCCTTATGAAACCGAACCCCTCGGCTCCCTGAATAACTTTCACGAAACGTCCCTGAACATAATCAATACCAAGCTCCAGAGCCGCTACCATGAACGCTGTTAAATCTCCATTTTTAAATGGAGGCCCGATTCTTCCCAGAGCGAGTAGATCCTCCTCGGTGTAACCACCAGGAGGCGGTTTGCATCCCTGTCCTGTGAGATCGAAGTAGAAGAACCCTCTGGCTCCTGCTCTTAGAGAGCTTTCGATGGCCTCGTTCAGATAGCGATTTTGCTTCTCTTCTGTCCAGTTGACAGGGCTGGGGTTCTCGCCATCTCTCGGGACAGAGTACGCTGTTGAAAGGACGATGACAGGCTTATCTGGAAGCGAAGATTTTATCTCCGCGACTCTATCCCCAATATAGCTGCCGTATACGGGGTCGGCAGTGTAGTAGTTAGGAAAAGCGTCAAGCGCAACTACATCCATGTAGTCCTGCCATGCCACCGCTGACTCTATCCAGTTTTTGCCTCCCACGATACGGCTAAGTTCAGGTGAAGGGATGGAGTGGAAGTTGGGATGAATATCCGTGTGGAAGTTGATTAAGACCAGCACATCTGGCGCTTCCGAACGCACAGCTCTGGAAAGATTTTCTATCAACTCTGTTAAGAAGCTAAAGTCAGACCACAGACTTTCTGCTACCAGCGCTGACGGCGAACGCCAGCCAAATAGGGAAGTGAGCGCAGCCTCGTTGAGTTCGTCTTCTAATACAAAACCTTTTACTTTGTCTTTATACCTTCTTGCGGCAGCGGAGACGAAGAGAAAGACGTGCCCGAGATAATTCTCCCTGCCCAGTTGATCCGGGTTTGCAGGTCGTCCTTCGAATAGCGGAATGTCGCAGCTAAAACCACCCCCTACTACCAAAAAGACGTTTATGCCTGCATCGACGAAAGGCTGTATCCTCCTATCGAAGGCATCCCAATTACCAGAGCGGATAAAATCATCTACCAGCCCGGGGTTTTGCTTCACTTCTTCTACAGTCAGGTGATTTACGATCTTAGGCTCAACTTCAATCCATCTCAGGAAAAGGCAGACAGAATTAGCCCCAATATCGTTTAAGATGTCAACTTTCACTATCCCTTTGCTGGTTACGCCGCTCAAGAAACTACCATTATCCAGGATGGACTCGGCACCAGCAGCGGAAGCCATTACAAAGAAAACAACAACAGTGAACAGCCCGCTGAATCTTGTGAACATGGCATTGTGGTATGTAAAGGTGATAATACCAATTCCATAAAATGATTGTGCATTAGGGTATGGTTATGGGCGGGACAGGAATGTCCCGCCTATCGGGTTGGGCCATATATAATCAGTTGTACCATATACTATCAACCGATAGGCGGGACATTCCTGTCCCGTCTGTAATGCACAACTAAATAATGGAAATGGTATAAGAAATCGCCTTTAATACACTTCCTCTTTGATTAGGTATACTTGTCCAGCTACTTTCCTTAGGGAAAATTTTCTCATGAATACATATTGAGATTGTGGGTAGGATTTGATAATCCTACCCCTTGCCTTTATTCTCTGAAGAGGATTTAAGCAGAAACCATGCCAGTTCGTTTGTCCTGAATATGAAAGGGGTACAGACCTTTGATGTTACTGGGTTTTCTGATATGAGGTGTGAGCTCTGAAGGGCAGGGCCATCAGGTTATCTGGTGTTGCAGAATGCAGCATAGGAAGGCGATGCGAAGAGGATTGTGATGGGAGAAACCTCGCTAATGACGAAATTTGAGGTGAAAACATGAAAAAGCAGGATACGCCGCATTTTATGACATGAATAATGTTGCAACATTGGTAGTCCGTAATCAGTGATCAGTGATCCGTAATCTGTTTACAGTTTACCCACCACTGATCACTGATTACTGACCACGGATCACCGATCACGGGTTACTGATTACGAATTAATGCTTGCTCTGCTTCCTTTGTCCAGACGCCGTCTTCAAGCCTGGCTGCTACGTCCGGCATAACATCCGGCAGATCGGGCAATTCAACAAGACCCATATCGGTCAGTTGAGGATAGACGATAACCTTACCGTGAAATCGCTGCGAATCCACGCCGTTTAGACCTTCTATAGCGCCCTTCATCCCGGATATGGCCGCGACTGAGGTGTTTGTATCCAACTGCTCATCATTCAGCTTTTTCAGCACGATCCGCATATCTTCCACGGTTGAGCCGCTGGTACCTATCATGTAGAGACGGTTCTTGACGTAGCAATCCATGTCAATGGGAACGCATGTGCCTGATTTGATGCCGGCGAAGATGCTGAGAACACCACCAGGGTACAGGTTGTGTATCACAGGTGGCAGAAGCGTGTGCAGAGGCGGCAGGAAAACCGCGTAGTCAGCCTTGCCTTTGAAGTTACCTTTTTCTTTCGGGTTGTAGGAAACGAATTTTATGCCTTTTCTTTCAGCAGCGGCTTTTACAGTGCGAGCGAGGATCTCCAGACGCTCGCTATTTATATCAGTGCCTGTTATCGTATTTGGGTGCTCTGGAAGGGCGATAGCCCTTATGGTGTGCATTGTGCCCATAGGGCCGGCCGCTCCCACGATCAGCAGATCTATACCTCCCGGTATCTCCCCGGTCGCAGGTATGTGCGAGTATGCTTCCGCCGGCTTATTGCTGGATGTGCCTGTGTACCTGGTCCCGCCGTAGTGTATCCGGCCCACGTCGATCATGGCCGGCCTGACTATCTCGCGGCCCGCTGTGGCGATGTTCAGTATGCCCCGGTCTGCCAGCTTGCTGTCCAGCAGTTCGATAGTATCGCTATCGCAGCCCAGATAAATAATGTCATCGTAAGATCCATCTTCTATATTATTAGCGAGAATAACTGGTAATTCGAGCTTTTCTAATTCCGCTTTTTTTTCATCAAAGCCAACAGCAGTTATGGACGCTGGCGCGCCGGCCTGCGAGAACAATCCTCCCAGATCGTATTCGCCGCCGTCTTTTACGATGAGGACTTCGCCATTTTTCTTCAGAGTTTGCCGTTCCCGGGTATTATACGATTCTTCGACGCACGCCCAGGGTTCAGCCAGTGCGATCGCGGATGCGCTGGGCACTTCTGACACGCTCAGGAGAAAGGATTCACCGTCTGGAGCGATTATTACCCTATCGTCCATCAGCACGTATTGTTGGAGAGCGCCCTCAAAATTGTATCCGAAGGCGGCTTTGCTGCCCTCTGTGGGCAGATGGCGGTAGTCAGTCTGCACCAGGTAACGCTCCCCCACAGAATACTCAGTTACATCTTCACCCACTGCTACTATTCGCGCAACGACTTCGTGCCCGGGCACAGTCGGCAACTCTCCCGGAACGTAACTGGGTATCTCCTTGAGTATTTCCGGGTCTATCCCGCTTATAATAGGCCCTTTCCTTGGATGCCCGGTAAA